>Ga0190275_10001357_pt1 | contig 18313 bp, 13 predicted proteins | sample Popmic550T_FD_133745 | JGI IMG/M metagenome (GOLD analysis project Ga0190275, IMG submission 133745) | Populus adjacent soil microbial communities from riparian zone of Yellowstone River, Montana, USA - 550 T | ecosystem: Environmental > Terrestrial > Soil > Riparian zone > Trees stand | place...
ACCACGCTGGCCAAGCAGCTCGCCCTCTACGTGGTCCTCTACTCGCCGCTGCAGATGGCGGCGGACCTGCCGGAGAACTACGCGGGGCAGCCCGCCTTCCAGTTCATCCGCGACGTGGCGGTGGACTGGGACACCACGCGGGTGATCGAGGGACGCATCGGCGACTACGTGGTCGTCGCTCGCAAGCAGCGTGGGGCGGAGAGCTGGTTCATCGGCGCGATCACCGACGAGGAGGCGCGCACCTTCGACGTGCCGCTCGGCTTCCTGGCCCCCGGCCGCCGCTACGTCGCCGAGATCTACGCAGACGGGCCAAGCGCCAACTGGCGCGACAACCCGCTCCCCGTGGCCATCTCGCGGCAGAGCGTGACGCGCGCGTCGCGGCTGCGGCTGGCGCTGGCCCCGGGCGGCGGCCAGGCGATCCGCATCCGCCCGGCGCCGTGAAGGGCTTTACGTGATGAGGGGACTCCGCCGTCCTCGCCTCTCGCGGATGCGGAGGTGCGCCGCGTCGATCGCCGCCGCCGTCGCGCTCTGTCTGGCGACGTCGGTGAACGCACAGCTGACGATCCGCCTGCGCGTGCCCGCGTCCACGCCGGCGGACTCGGGCGTCTACGTGGCCGGCGGATTCAATGGCTGGAATCCCGGCAGCCCGACCTACCGCCTGACCGTGGGTGACGACGGGCAGTACGCGATCACGCTGCCGGAGTCGGTGCGCGGGCCGATCGAGTTCAAGTTCACGCTCGGCCGCTGGGAGCGGGTGGAGACGGACAGCGCGGGCGGCGGTATCTCCAACCGGCGCTTCACCATCCCCGCGACCGGCGCGGTGACGTGGACGGGGAGCGTGGGCGGCTGGCAGGACCGGGCGACGATCCCCGCGCGCAGGTCCACGCGGCGGCCGACGGTGTCCGTGATCGACACGGCGTTCGCGATCCCGCAGCTCGGGCGCACGCGGCGGGTGTGGGTGTACCTGCCGCCGGACTACGCCACGTCGGACAAGCGCTACCCCGTGCTGTACATGCACGACGGTCAGAACGTGTTCGACGACTCCACCAGCTTCGCGGGCGAGTGGGGGGTGGACGAGACGCTGGACAGCCTGTTCGCGGCGGGCGATCCCGGCATCATCGTGGTCGCGGTGGACCACGGCGGGCCGAAACGGCTGGACGAATACTCGCCCTGGCGCCACCCCCGCCACGGCGGCGGCGAGGGCGACGCGTACGTCCATTTCCTGGCGCACACGCTGAAGCCATACATCGACCGCCGCTACCGCACGCGCCCCGACCGGCTGAGCACCGGCGTGGGGGGCTCCAGCATGGGCGGGCTGATCTCGCTCCACGCGGCGCTGAAGTATCCGGAGGTGTTCGGCCGCGCGGGCGTGTTCTCCCCCGCGTTCTGGTTCAGCGACTCGACCTTCGTCCAGGCGCGCGCCGGGGCGCCGCCACGGCCGGGGACGCGGATCTACCTGGTCACCGGCGCGCGGGAGGGTGACGAGCCGGAGCGATACGCCCGCGACCACCGCACGATGATCGACATCCTGGTCGCACGCGGGTTTACACCCGGCCGTGAGATCGAGGGATACGTCCGCGCCGACGGCACGCACCAGGAGTGGTTCTGGCGCCGCGAGTTCCCCGCCGCCTACCGCTGGCTGTTCGGGTCGAACTAGCGGAGCTGCAGGGGGACTCGCCCGCGGGAGCAGGGCGAATGAATTCGCTGCAACAACTACACGAAGTCCGCCTTCGCGGCGCCTTCGCGGACTACCGGCTGTAGCGTTGCCGAGGTGCCCCTGCGCGGAATCGGCTTCGTTCGTGTTCGGATGCAGCGAAGCCGGTGAAGCGAGCAGAGATCGCTCTCGCAACCTCTCCCGGAACGGGAGAGGTGGGCGCCCCCAGGCGACCGGAGAGGGCGCGATGCCGCGGATCCATCGACGAAACTGGAAACGAGATTGGCCCGGGCCATCCCGGGGATGAACCACCGAAAAGGACTGCCGATGCGCCGTATCGCCTTTGCATCCATCACCGCGGCCGTGCTGGCCGGCGCCGCTGCCGCCGCGGCGCAGGGCACGGCCGCCGCCCCGGCCGCGCCGTGGACGCGCGGCGCCACCTGCTACGAGGTGTTCGTCCGCTCGTTCCAGGACAGCAACGGCGACGGGGTGGGCGACCTCAACGGGCTGATCCAGAAGCTCGACTACATCAACGACGGCAACCCCGCCACCCAGCGCGACCTGGGTGCCCAGTGCATCTGGCTGATGCCGATCGCCGAGTCGCCCAGCTACCACGGCTACGACGTGGTGGACTACTACCGCGTGGACCGCGAGTACGGGACCAACGACGACTTCAAGCGGCTGATGGCCGAGGCGCACCGCCGCGGCATCCACGTGCTGGTGGACATGGTGCTCAACCACAGCTCCAGCGACAACCCGTGGTTCCTGGACGCCGCGCGCAACCCTCGGTCGCGCTACCGCAACTGGTACATGTTCAGCGCGCAGCACCCGGGGGTGAAGAACCCGTGGGGGAGCGACAACTGGCACAAGTCGCCGCACGGCGACGAGTACTACTTCGGGCTGTTCTGGAGCGGGATGCCCGACCTGAACGTGGAGAACCCCGAGGTGGTGGCCGAGACGAAGAGGATCGCGAGCTTCTGGCTGGACTCCATGGGGGTGGACGGCTTCCGCCTGGACGCCATCAAGCACCTGGTGGAGGCGGGGCGCGGCGCTCAGGTGGAGCACCTCCCCGGCACGCACGTCTTCCTGCGCGACTACGCCGCCTACCTGCGCACCGTGAAGCCGGACGCCTACACGGTGGGCGAGGTGTGGGACAGCATCGGCGCGGTGATGCCGTACTACCCCGACCAGCTCACCTCGCACTTCATGTTCGAGCTGTCGGACGCGATCCTGAACGCGGTGAAGACGGGGAACGCGTCCAGGCTGCTCCCCGGCTACCTGCGGCTGCAGGAGACGCTGCCGCCGCACCGCTACGCGCCCTTCCTGCGCAACCACGACCAGAGCCGGACGATGACCGTGCTCGAGGGCGACGTAGCGCGGGCGAAGATGGCCGCGACGCTGCTGCTCACCCTCCCCGGCCTCCCGTTCCTTTACTACGGGGAAGAGCTGGGGATCGCGGGGGACAAGCCGGACGAGAACCTGCGCACGCCGATGCATTGGACTTCCGCCCCCGGCGCGGGCTTCACCACCGGCACCCCCTGGCGCGCCCCCCAGGCCGACTGGGCCACGCGCAACGTGGCGGCGCAGAACGCCGACCGCGGATCGCTGCTCAACCTGCACCGCCGCCTGATCCACCTGCGCGCGCAGAAGCCGGCGCTGGCGAGCGGCGAGCTGGTTCCGCTCACGGCCGGGAGCGCCGCCGTGGCCGCCTACGTGCGCCGCGACGCCCGCCGCCCGGTGCTGGTGGTGGCCAACCTCGGCTCCACCCCGCTCTCCGGCGTGGCCCTCAACTCCGCCGCCGGGGCGCTGCGGGCGGGCCGCTACACCGCGCGCAGCCTCCTCGACCCCGTCTCCGCCGCGCCGGTGCGGGTGACCGCCAACGGCCGCGTGCACGGCTACGTTCCCGTCCCCACGCTGCGCCCCATGCAGGTGCACGTGCTGGAGCTGGTCCCCGCGCGCTGACGCGGAGCGAATGCGCCAGCGCGTCCCGAGCCGTGGACGCCTGGCGCACTCGCGCACTCACGCACCTGTTGAGACCGTTCGCCCTGCTGAGACCGTCCGCCCCACGCGCCCGATCTTCCCGGTCCCCGACAACCTCTCGTAGCGAGAACCCCCCGTGACCCAACGACCGCGCCTGAGCTTTCCCGAGATGTTCAACATGAGCTTCGGCTTCCTCGGCATCCAGTTCGGATGGGGGCTGCAGCTCGCCAACATGTCCGCCGTGTACGAGCGGCTGGGCGCGCGCCCCGACGAGGTGCCGCTGCTGTGGCTGGCGGCGCCGGTCACGGGGCTGGTGGTGCAGCCGATCGTGGGCGCGCTGAGCGACCGCACCTGGGGGCCGCTGGGGCGGCGCCGGCCGTACTTCCTCACCGGCGCCATCCTGGCCTCCATCGCGCTCTTCTTCATGCCCACCTCCAGCGCGCTCTGGATGGCGGCGGGGCTGCTGTGGATCCTGGACGCCTCCATCAACATCTCGATGGAGCCGTTCCGCGCCTTCGTGGCCGACAAGCTGAACGCCAGCCAGCGCACCGCCGGCTTCGTGATGCAGTCGTTCTTCATCGGCGTGGGCGCGTCGCTGGCCAACGCGCTCCCCTTCATGTTCCGCTGGATGGGGGTGGAGGGGAGCACGGCCAGCGGGATCCCGCTGTCGGTGAAGTATTCGTTCCAGGTCGGCGCCGTCGTCTTCCTCCTGGCCGTGCTGTGGACGGTGTTCACCACCCGCGAGTTCCCGCCCGAGGACATGGCGGCGTTCGAGCGGGCGAAGCGCGAGCGCGGCGGGCTTTCGGCGCTGGCGGGGGAGATCGGCGGGGCGATCCGCGACATGCCGCGGACGATGAAGCAGCTCGCGGTGGTGCAGTTCTTCACCTGGCTGGGGCTGTTCTGCATGTGGATGTTCTTCGTCCCCACCGTGGCGCGCCACGTGTTCGGCGCCACCGACCCCTCCTCCGATCTCTACGCGCGGGGGATGGAGTGGGGCGGGCTGACCTTCGCGTTCTACTCCATCACCTGCTTCGCCGTGGCCTTCGCGCTCCCCGCGCTGGCACGGGCCACCAGCCGCAAGCTGACGCACGCGGCGGCGCTGGCGTGCGGCGCCGCGGGACTGCTGAGCGTGTACGTGATCCACGACCAATACCTGCTGCTGCTGACCATGGTGGGGGTGGGGATCGCGTGGGCGTCGATCCTCTCCATGCCCTTCGCCATCCTGGCCGGGTCGCTGCCGCCGCACCGGATGGGCGTGTACATGGGCGTCTTCAACTTCTTCATCGTGATCCCCGAGATCCTGGCGGCGCTCACCTTCGGGCCCTTCATCCGCTCCGTGTTCGGCGAGAACAACCCCAACGCGTCACTCTACATGGTGATGATCGGCGGCGTGTCGCTGCTGATCGCCGCCGCGCTGGTGATGATCGTGCACGACGTGGGCGACGCCCCCGTGGAGGCGGTGATCGACGCCGACGAGCACGAGCCGTTCGGCGTGCAGGGCTCCGCCCAGCCCGTCCCCAGCACCGGCCCCGCCTGACCCCGACACTCCTCCCTACCTCTCCCGCTGTCTGGGAGAGGTCGAAAAAAGCTTTTTTCGGGTGAGGGCCCCCCGTCGCCTCGCAGAGGAGTTCGATCTCCGCACCCGTATCCGCCCATGCAGTTCCCCCCCTTCTCCTGCAGTTCGGGAGAAGGGGGCCGGGGGGATGAGGGGCCGACGAGACGCTGGACACCGGCCCGCGCATTCGGCATTAATAGACGAGAATTGTCCCCGCCGTCTTGATCGCCCCTCCCCGGAGAACCCACCATGGCCCGCCCCACCCGTCTTCGAAAGCGGCTGTCGGTGCTGCTACTGACCGCCGCGTGCACCGTGCAGGGCAGCGCCTGCTATACCTACCACGTCTACCAGATCGGCGGCCCGAACGGGCGCGAGATGGGGAACCAGCCCGGCACCGAGTGGCGGTACAAGACGCTGAACTCCTTCGCCTGGGGCGCCGTGCGGCAGGACCTGCCGGTGGACAACTGCCAGCTCGCGAACGGCCAGCGCTTCGGGATCGAGGAGGTGAAGGTGGAGGACAACCTGGCCTACACGCTGGCCACGGTGCTGACGCTGGGGCTGTGGGCCCCGGTGCGGGTGGGCTGGCGCTGCGCCAGGCCGCCGGTCCCCACCGGCACGCTCAACTGAGGGGGCCGGCGATGATCCGACGCAACGGCCCGCAGACGTGGAAGAACATCCACTCCACCTTCGAGACGCGGCTCGAAGACCTGATCGACGTGGACAACTCGGTCCCGGGCGGCGGGATCGCGGCCGGGTTCGAGCTGTTCAACCAGGCCGCGCGCGACCTGGATTCGATCGCCCGCGATGCACGCGACAAGGGGAAGCGCGTCCGGGCGCTGGGCGCGAGCTGGGCGCTCACCGACATCGCGGTGACCGACGGGTGGCTGATCAACACCAAGCTGCTCAACGGCTGCTTCGACCTGGGCGACAACATGTTCGAGGCGTCGTACCCGCAGGACAAGCGGCGCCTGCTGGTGCTGGCCCAGTGCGGGATGTCGATCGCCGAGCTCAACGTGCACCTGGAGGTCACCGCCACCGTCGGCTTCGCCCGCGCGCTGAAGACCTCGGGGATCGGCGCGGGGCAAACCGTCGCGGGCTCGGTCTCGGGGAACACGCACGGCTCGGCCGTCACCTTCGGCGCCACGCCCGACTGGGTGGCGGGGCTGCACATCGTCACCGGCAGCGGGAAGAGCCTGTGGATCGAGCGCGCGTCGAAGCCGGTGCTCAACAACGACTTCGTGGCCAGGCTGAACGCCGAGCGCATCCGCGACGACGACGTCTTCAACGCGGCGGTGGTGAGCTTCGGCGCGTTCGGCGTCATCACCGCGATCGCCATCGAGACCGACCCCATCTACCAGCTCGACTTCCCGCCCGTGCAGGACGTCTCGTGGGACGACGTGCAGGCGCGGCTGAACAACTGGGTCGACAACGATCCGCCGGGGCTCTACCACTACGAGTTCATCTACGACCCGTACGACCAGAGCCGCACGGCGATGGTGGCCGCGGCGCGGCGGGTGCCCTTCGAGCCCGGCCACGCGGCGCCCAAGCCGGTGTGGATCGTCCGCAGCACCCAGGGGTTCGCGCTGGGCGACCAGATGCCGGCGCTGATCCAGACCAACGCGCCGCTCAGCCCCGGGCAGATGACGGCGTTCCAGTTCAAGCAGTACCGCGAGCGGTGCATCCTGAGCGACACGCGGGCCACCCCCGGCCAGTGCTTCACCGCCACCATCAGCTACTTCGAGGGGAACACCGAGACGGCGCTGGGCGTGTCGATCAACGACGCCGCGCGGGCGATGGAGATCTGCGCCGAGGTGATCCGCGGGATGAAGCTCGCGGCGATTTCGCAGGTGCGCGTCGTGGCGCCGTCGCAGGCGCTGCTCAGCTTCACGCACCTGGGGCCCAAGACGGTGGTCTTCGAGTTCGGCCTCACCCACAACGCGACCTACCCCGAGTTCGAGAACAAGGTGGTGAAGGCGTTCAACGCCGAGGGGATCCGCTACACCTTCCACTGGTCCAAGAACTCCGGCATCGACCCGCAGCGGCTGCGGGAGATGTACGGCAGCGACCGGGTGAACCGCTGGAAGGCGGCGCGCAGGACGGTCTTCAAGAACGACGCGGCGCTGATGCGCGTCTTCGAGAACGAGCACCTGGTCCGCGCCGGCTTGACGACGTGAGACGGCCGGTCTCGTGAGCTGCCGGCTGTGAACCGAACTCGGACGCGGAAAACCGCGGTCTCACACGGAGCAACGGAGGAAACGGAGGACTTCCGCAGTTCTCCGTTTCCTCCGTTGCTCCGTGTGACATCCAAGACCGTTCATTCTCACGCAGAGTCAGCAGAGTGAGCAGAAACAACCGCTGTTCTCTGCTCACTCTGCTGACTCTGCGTGAGACATTCCGTTGTTCTGATCTCAATTCGGAAGGCTGAACCGTTACGGGGCGGTGGACGCTTCGTGCTATTGTTAGACTTCCTTCCATTGCGTCTCGGGATCGATTATCGTTGATCCGGGCACACCGAACCGCATCTCTCCAGCGAACCAGGCTCGCAAGGGGCACAACCGACCGATGCGGAAGATCAACACGCGGCAGTTCAACCGGGCCACGCGCAGCACCCCGCGCGAGATCAACCGGAAGATCGTGCTGAACCTGGTGCGCGAGCACCAGCCCGTGTCGCGCGCCGACCTCGCGCGGCAGATGCACGTGGGGCGGGGGATGATCACGCAGCTGGTGGACGAGCTGATCGCCCACGGGATCGTGGCCGAGGGCGCGACCGCCAACGCGCCGCGCGGGCGCAAGCCGCGGCTGCTGCACGTGGCCACGCGCGACCGCTTCTGCATCGCGGTGGACGTGCGCTTCAGCCGCACCCACGTGGCGCTGACCGACATGGACGGCCGCCAGCTCGCGATGGAAACGATGGACACCCGCCTCGACCCCGCCGAGCTGGTGGCCGACGTGGCCGCGCGGGTGAAGCGCCTGCTGGCCGATCACGGCGCCGGGCAGTGCGAGGGGATCGGCGTGGTGGTGCCGGGGATGATCCACCGCCGCACCGGGCAGATCCTCAACTCGCCGCAGCTCGGCTGGCGCGACGTGCCGCTGCGCGAGGCGCTGGCCGCCGCCACGGGGCTGCGCGTGCTGATCGAGAACGCGCCGATCGCCTGCGCGCTGGCGTGGATGTGGCTGCCGCCTTTCGCGCGCGACGGGGTGGACAGCTTCGCCTACGTGACCGTGGGCGACGGGGTGGGGGTGTGCGTGGTGGACCACGGCGAGGTGTTCCGCGGCCACGGCGACACCGCCGGCGAGTTCGGCCACCTCCCGCTGAGCCTGGACGGCCCGCGCTGCATGTGCGGGCTGCGCGGGTGCCTGGAGGCGTACACCAGCAACGTGGCCACGCTGGCGCGCTACTTCGAGCTGGACGCCTCGGTCCCCGCCAGCCGCGAGGCGCTGCGCGGCAGCGGCTTCGGCATCGAGGACCTGATCACCCGCGTGCGCGCCGGCGACGTGCGCGCCCAGGCCGCGCTGGACGAGACGGCGCGCTACCTGGGGATCGGGCTGGCGGGGATCATCACCGCGCTCAGCCCGGCGCGCGTGGTGCTGAGCGGCGAGATCACCGCCGCGTGGGACGTGATCGGCGAGCGGGTGACCGCCGGCGTGCGCGAGCGCGCCATCACCACAGCCGCCGCGCAAACCCCCATCGTCATCGCCCCCGCCGGCGACTCGCCGCGGCTGCGCGGCGCCACCGCGCTGCTGGTGGCGCAGCGCTTCGCGGCTCCCAAGGTGGCGTAGCGCGCCTTTCTACCGATACGAGAAAAGCAGAGGAGCGAGGGAAATCCCCCCGCTCCTCTGCTTTTTGAGCCGTTCGAGTGCAACGCACCCGGCGGATTCCTACACGTTCCGGGTGACGATGATGGTCGACGTCGTCCCGATGAGGGTGTAGGTCGTGGACTCGTTCGCCGCCACGGTGCCGCGGACGGCGTCAGCCGAGCCGGCGTCGAACGAATCCACCTTCAGGACATCCAGGTCGAGCGTGAGCTTCTGCATGGGGAGGGGCCTTTCAGGGTAAGAAGAGGTATGGGGAGGGGTTACCTCGGGTGGTACCCTGAATCTAAGAACTCCATCGCCAAAAACAATCGTTTCCAGAAACACTTGACCCCATCCGCAGCGCCCGGAACGCCGCCCCCTGCCACCCTGCACCCGACCCTGAGCAGTCGACCGCTGGCCTCCGGATCGTCCCTCCCCTGCAGTTCGGGGGGCGGGACAGGCGCGCAGCGCCAGGGAGAGGGCCCCGCGGTGCCTCCGAAGCTCCGATTCTTCCGAGGTTGCGCAGCTTCCGGTAGTCGACGCCCTCAGTCTCCGAACGACACCCCCAGCCGCCGCGCGGTGCGAACCACCTCGCCGTCCGCCGGCACGCGCTTGATGGCGTTGATCGCGTCGCCCAGCGGTACGCTGCGCACCGACTTGCCCTGCAGCCCAACCATGCAGCCGAAGTTGCCCAGCTCCACCGCGTGCACCGCGGCCGCGCCGAAGCGCAGCGCCAGGTTGCGGTCGTAGGGCACCGGGCTGCCGCCGCGCTGGATGTGGCCCAGCGTCAGGCAGCGCGCTTCCTTGCCCGTGGTCCGCTCGAGCTCGAGCGCCAGCAGGTCGCCGATGCCGCCGTAGCGGCCGGTGCCCTCCACGTAGCTCGGCGCGCCGCCGGCCGGCAGCGCCCCCTCGGCCACCACCACGATGCTGAAGCGGCGGCGGGCGCGCTCGCGCTCGGCGATCTTGGCCGCGATCCGCTCCACCGAGTAGGGGATCTCGGGGATGAGGATCACGTCGGCGCCGCCGGCGAGGCCGCTCTCCAGCGCGATCCACCCGGTGTGCCGCCCCATCACCTGCACCACCATCACCCGCTGGTGCGCTTCCGCCGTCGAATGGAGGCGCCCGATCGCTTCGGTCGCCACGTCCACCGCGGTCTGGAAGCCGAAGGTCATGTCGGTGGCGCCCAGGTCGTTGTCGATGGTCTTGGGCACGCCGACGACGCGCAGCCCCTTGAGGAACAGCCGGTGCGCGATCTTCAGCGAGCCGTCGCCGCCGATGGCGATCAGCGCGTCGATCCCCAGCGCTCCGAAGCGCGCCATGATCTCGTCCGACGGGTCGGTCTGCCCCCAGGTGCCGTCGCTCTGCCGCACCTCCAGCCCGAAAAGGTTGCCGCGCGCGGTGGTGCCCAGGATGGGTGCCGCCCAGGTGCGTGATCCCGCGCACCCGGTCGGCGCAGAGCGGCACCAGCCCGGGCTCGCCGTCCACGTCGTCGTGCAGCAGCCCCATGTAGCCGCGCCGGATCCCCATCACCTCCCACCCGTTCTCGATGGCGGTGAGGGTGGCGGCGCGGATCACGGCGTTCAGCCCGGGCGCGTCGCCGCCGCCGGTGTTGATGGCGATGCGGCGGATGCCGTTGGTGTGGTCCATCTGGAATGCTTCGAACGGCGGGGCAGGAAGGGGAAACCGGCGCCTCCGCAACGTGGGAGGCACCGGCGTCGGGAGGTCGCTCGGCCGGCGGGGTGACGGTTTACAGCCAGTCGATCCGCGGGCGCGTGGTGGCGCGGTAGGGCTGCGAGCGCGGGCGCGCGTCCGCGCGGCCGGGGCGCCCGTCGGTGCGCGGCGCTTCCACCCGCGTCACGCGGAACGGGTACCAGTGGCGGGCGCGCTCGGCGTGCACCAGCACGGGCCCCAGCGTCTGGGTGCGCAGCATGATCACGGCCGCGTGCGGGCTGTCGGCCAGCACCTCGGTGGGCACGAACAGCTCGCCGAGCTGCTGCTCGGTCATGTGCCGCAGCTCCTTGGCGGTGGTGAACATCGTCCCCACCAGCTCCCGCGCCGCCGGCGGCGTCCGGTCGCCGATGCCCGCGAGCCGCGCGTCGAAGCGGGGCGCGGGATTCGTGGCGGGCCTGGTCCGCTGGGCCTCACGTGCCGGTCTACGAAGCTGCCGATCCATCATGCTCCTCCCCTCGAGGTTGCGGATGCCGTGGCACCGCGCGACGGCGGGCGCGCCGTCTTCGTAGTGCTCGTTTCGCAAATTGGAAGCTACGCTAACAATATGAAGCGAAACTCCCCCGCACAAGTCACCTTCTCAATACCGAAGCTAGCGCGGGATGTTCCGCCGTCAACCGCTTCGAAAATGTTGTGAAAGCGTGATTTCTGCTCACTTTTACAGGGGCTCGCCCCTCTCTGCCACGGCCGTGGGTAGCAGCTTTCCCTCACCCTGCCCGACGCTCTCGGGAGGAGGCAGGGCGGAGATGAAAGGGCGTGATCCGCCTATTTGTTAGAACTTCTGCTATAGTGCGGCCAGTTAGTTCCCCGCAGTCGCCTCGCTGCCGTGCAGGGCACGTCATTCGTGCGCCGTGGCTTGACGATGACGGGCAGCGATCGATGTGCGTCGATCTGGGACGGCGGCGGCCCAGGGGTGGGACCGGGCCGCCTCACTCGTACCCACGACTACGCACCACCGCCTCGTTGGTCGCCCAGCCGTAACCTTCCACACCACATCATCTTGCGACTCCTCGGCGCTGCCTGTGCGAGCCGGGGGCCCATGCCATGCGAAGGGCGTCGGTACGCGGCGGACGCCCTGTCCGCGCCATTTGCTGTAGCGCGGTAATCCCACCTTCGCCGGATCCCGCCGGCGCCGCGGACGATCCACTTCATGGAAGGGGAAGCACACTACAATGCGCAACTACTTCGCCCTCGCGTTCGTCCTCTCCGCCGCCGCGGCGCCGCTCGACGCACAGTCCGCCCGTCCGGCGCACTGCGGCGAGGGTTACGAGATCGTGTTGCCGGCCAGGAGCGTGGCCGGCTCCACGGAGTCCGAGTCGAATGGCCGAATCGCGAGCCGGATGTCGATGTTCGCGAACGAGAACACCCTGGTCATCGTCGGCCGCATGACGGCGCTGGAGATCGCGGACACCACGCTGGCCACCCGCCGCTCCATGCTTCAGCTAGGCCGCGTCGGGATGCTCGGGAAAGCGGGCGAGAGCGCCACGTTCGGCGAGCCACGCGACTTCGAGGACGACGATCGCGTCGGCGTGCGGATCCCGGTCAGCCTTCCGCCGGAAAAGGGCAGGAGCTTCACGTACCACGGCATCGCGGAGATGTCGGTCGCTCGCCGGGGCAGCCTCGACCTGTGGGTGGTGATGGTCTTCGATCGGCGCCGCGGCGCCGCGGCCACCGCCGCCGGGGAGCGCGTGCTCGACTCCTTCACCCTCACCGATACGGCGGCCGGCACCACGCTCGGCGGATCGAAGGATGCCGAGGCGGGGAACAAGCCGGGGAAAGCCGAGCGCTGACGGAACGGCCGCGGCGGGTGCTCGCGTGAGCGGCGCGATCGCGCCATGTTGGCGGACGGCGCGCTCATCCTCGCGCAGCCCACGGAGCTCAGCCGGAGCGGATCACGAATGGACGGAAGATCGGACGCGGGCCGCGAGCTCCGCGTCGGCCTGATCGGCTACGGGCTTGCCGGTTCCGCGTTCCACGCGCCGCTGATCGCGACCACGCCGGGGCTCCGCCTCGCCGCGGTGGTGACGTCGGACCCCGATCGCGCGGGCCAGGCGCGCACCCGGTATCCGGGCGTGGAGGTGGTCGAATCGGCCGAACGGCTGTGGGAGCGGGCCGACGAGCTCGACCTGGTGGTGGTCGCATCCCCCAACCGCACCCACGTCCCGCTCGCGCTCGCGGCGCTGGATGCGGGGCTCGCGGTGGTGGTGGACAAGCCGCTCGCCGCCACCGCGGCGGATGCACGGCGCCTGGTGGATGAGGCGCGGGCGCGCGGCCTCCTCCTCTCCGTCTTCCAGAACCGCCGGTGGGACGGCGACTTCCTCACCCTCCGCCGCCTGCTCGCCGAGGGCGCGCTGGGCGACGTCCACCGCTTCGAATCGCGCTTCGAGCGCTGGCGCCCCGCGCCGAAGCAGGGCTGGCGCGAGCGCGGCGACCCCGCCGAAGCCGGCGGCGTGCTGTACGACCTGGGGAGCCACCTGGTCGACCAGGCGCTCGTACTCTTCGGCCCCGTCACGCACGTCTACGCCGAGCTCGACCGCCGACGCCCCGGCGTGGAGGTGGACGACGACGCCTTCGTCGCCCTCACCCACGCCTCCGGCGTTCGCTCGCACCTGTGGATGAGCTCCATCTCGGCCGACGACAACGGCCGCATGCGCGTCCTCGGCAGCCGCGCCGCGTACGTGAAGTCCGGCCTGGACGTGCAGGAAGCCGTGCTGCGCGGCGGCGGCCAGCCGGGCGCCGCCGATTGGGGCGAGGAGCCGCGCGAGCGCTGGGGCCGCCTGGGCGCGGGGGATGATTGGACCCGCGTGCCGACCGAGCCCGGCGCCTATCCCGCCTACTACGCCGCCATCGCCGCCGCCCTGCGCGACGGCACCCCTCCGCCGGTCGATCCGGCCGACGCCATCGCCGCCCTCGAAATCATCGAAGCCGCCCGCCGCTCCGCCTCCGAACGCGCAGTGATCCCCATCGCCTGATCAATTAGCACGATGTTTCCGCCGTTCATCCGATCACACCTAACTCAGGTCGACGTCAGAACTTCGCAGGCCCCGCCGACCTTCCACCCTCTCCCGCGAAGCGGGGGAGGGCGAGCGCTCTAAGGCGCGGGGAGGGGCCCCCCCGCCGGCCCCTCCGAAGCGCCGTCAATCACCGGCAACCCCCCACCCGCGTCAGCCGCAGGTGATCCAGCAGCGCCGTGTTCACGTGCCGGTCCATGTTCTCGTCCAGCGGCGTGAACGCCAGCGTCAGCGTGTGCGTCCCCGCGGTGAGGTTCACGCGCGCCGTCGTCCCGTATCCCCATTCCGTCCACATGTTCGTCCCACGTTGCGGCATCACCAGCACGCCGGCCGGGCGCCCGTCCACCCGCAGCGAGCGGATGGCGGCCTTCGCGTCGGTGTTCACCGGCCCGTTCCCGTTGGCGTAGCGCGCGTCCACGTCGTAGACGCCCCCGCACGCCACCCGCACCGGCACCTGGACGGTCGTGCTCGCCTCGCGCGCCAGGCGCACGTAGCCCTCGCCGGTGAAGCCCGCGTGCTCGCGCTCCAGCGGCGCCCCGGTCGGTCGGGCGACGATCACCGCGTCCGCCGGCGCCACCCGCACCGGCTCGCTCAGGAACGACTCCGTGCCGGCCGAATCCACGGTAAGCACCTGGTAATCCGCCACTTCGGCCGTGCGGCCCAGCGCCACCCGCGTCTCCCGCGTGGACGCACCCGGCCGGCCGTTTCGGTAGACGGTGTAGCGCACCGCGCCCGGCACCGCCGTCCAGGCGAGCGAATCCCCGCGGATCGCCGCCACCGGCGTCTCCGGCGCCCAGCGGTTGCCGGCCAGGTTGATCCGCCCCGCCGGCCAGCGCCCGTTCATCACGATTTCCAGCGTGTGCTCGCCCGCCAGCGTGGCCGGCACCTCCGCGCGGGCGAGCGGCCGCCCGTCCAGCCGCGCACTCGCGACGCCGTCACCCGCGCCGCGGATGGTGACGGTGAGCATCGAGCCGCGGTAGCGCAGCCGCGAGATCGTCCGCTCGCCGGCGTAGGCGGGCGGCACCATCGGCGAGAAGACGAGACGATCGGCCATGGAGCGCATCCCGAATAGCACGCGGAAGTGCGTCGCCAGGTTCCCCGCCACGCTCCACAGCTGCCGGTCCGAGTTCAGCACCGTCCCGTCGAAGTGGCCCGTCTCGGCCACCATGTTCTCCTTGTTGGTCAGGAACAGCGCCGCGGGCCGGTAGATGGACGCCAGCCCGTGCTCCACCGCCGCGGTGTTCCCGGCCTCGCGGGCGGCCCAGGTCCAGAACGCGTTGACGAACGGCCAGAGCGCGCCGTTGTGGTAGCGCCGCATGTTGGGGATGTAGGGCCAGAAGGTGGGCGCGCCGAACGCCACCATCGGCGTGCTCCGGGCGATCCGCGCCTGCCGCGCCGGGTCCGCCACGCCGTAGATCACCGCGAGCGCCTCGCCCAGCGCGTCCGAGCGCGGCGCGACCGACGGGAACGCGCGGCCGTAGCGGAACGATGCGTAGTAGCCGGCGGACGGCATCCACAGGTGCGTGTTGATCGACGCCCGCAGCCCCTCCGCCGTCCGGCTCCACCCCGCCGCCGGCTCGCCCAGCGCCCCCGCCATGTCGGCCAGGATGCGGTAGGTGGCGAAGTGCACCGCGTTCGTCCCCACCGCCTGCGAACCGGCGATGTCGCGCGGCTCCATCCAGCGCGGGTAGCTCTGCTCCCTCCAGTCCATGAACGACGTCTCGCCGTTCGCCAGCCCCGTCGGCCGGTCGAAGACCGCGTGCCGGTCGGCCTCGGCGGAGCGGCGGATGATGTCGTACGAGCGCCGCAGCCAGTCGCGGTCGCCGGTCACGGCGTACACCTCCCACGCCGCCAGCGCCCACGCCATCCGGTCGGTCGACATCGGCCACGAGCCGCCCGTCCCCGTGTCCTGGATGATCCGCCCCGCCGAGTCCACCTTCGCCATCAGGCTCTTCCGCACCGCGTCGGGCGCGACGACGGCCAGCGCCAGGATCGAGGCGAACGCCACGTCGCGCGTCCACACGCCGGGCCACTTGGCGCCCGCCGCCAGCGCGCCGTCCTCGCGCACGAGCTGCGTCAGCTCCTCCAGCGACATCCGGTAGAGGCCGTCCACCAGCGGCTGCGGCGAGCTCATCCGCGGAAACGCGGACAGGTCCGCCTCGCGCGCCCAGATCGCCCGCCCCGCGCTCGCCAGCGGCCGCGTGTAGCGCGCCTCGATCGGCAGCGTCACGGTGTAGATGCTGTCGCCGTCGGCATCCGCGAGCTGCGCGGCGGAGCCGGGGCGCAGCACGCTCGCGTCCCAGCTCAGCGGCTCCACGTCGCCGATGGCGTAGACGGCACGGAAGTCCTCGCGGCGGATCGGCTCGCCCTCGGGCGGATCGTACGTCCCCTCCCGCGCAAAGGCGCGCAGCACCGGGCGCAGGTCCAGCCGGATCGTCACCCGCGCCATCCCCTCCTCGCTGGTCGCGAACCCCTCCGGCGTGGGCACCACCGGCGGCTGCTCTCGGCCGAAGACGTAGACGGGCGAGACGATCGTCCCGTTGGTCGGGCGGATGTACAGCGTGTGCTCGGTGCCGGGCCGGAACTCGTTGTCCCGCCCATTGATGCTGAACCGGAAGTGCATCTCCCGGCCCGAGCGCGGATACGTGGAGACGATGCTGTCGCGCGACAGCGCCATCGCCTCGAACCGCCCCTGCCGCACCGACGTGCCGGTGACCGTGAAGGCGTCCGAGCGATACAGGACGTCCTGCGCACGTAGCTGCGTCGCAATCGCGGCGAAAGCGAGGGTCGGCAGCAGCGTTGGGAGATGCGTTTTCATCCGTTCAAATCGGCTGAAGTGCGAAACCGGGCATCGAAAAAAGAAAAAAGCGGCCTCACGCAGAGAAGCAGAGGAGCGGAGGGGTTCTCTCTGCTCCTCTGCTTCTCTGCGTGAGATCCAACTGCGTCTCAGTGCGCGCGGGGCCGGTTCTCGTGCTCGAGACCGAGCGCGTGCTCCCGCTCTTCCGTGGCGCGCCCGGCGGGCTCGTCCTCGGCGGTGTTGACCGAGCTGGTGCCCTTGCGGCCCAGGAAGAGGAAGAGCGCGCCGAACGCCAGCACCACCAATCCCCAGGAGAGGTTGATGTTGTGCCCCAGCGAGCGCTGGTAGATCGCCTTGTCGGCGAAGAGCCCGTAGCCGGTGAGCAGCAGCCCCAGCAGCGTGAACAGCGCGCCGATCGGCATCCGGATGTCGAGGTTCATGGTCGTATCCGCCCGCTCAGAAGAAGATCAGGTTCAGCGCCAGCGTCATCGCCAGCACCACCACCGCCAGCGGACCCGGGCGCCGGTACCACGGCTCGCCCTCGTCCTTCGGCCGCTCCGTCAGCGAATAGACCAGCCCGCGCAGCTCCTCGGCCGGCCGCGCCTTCGTCACCAGGCTCACCAGGATCGTCACCACGAAGCAGACGCTCCACGCCCAGATCGCCGTCCAGAAGTTCTGCGCCATCTCGCTGGGATACGCCGTGACCGCCGTCCCCAGCCATCCGCCCTTGATCCCCACCGCCGATCCCGCCGGCAGCGACAGCCCGTGGTGCACGGCCGCGGCGGTGGTGCCCGCCACCAGGCCCGTGAACGCGCCGTGGCCGGTGGTGCGGCGCCAGAACATCCCCAGCAGGAAGGTCGCGAACAGCGGCGCGTTCACGAACGCGAACACCAGCTGCAGCATGTCCATGATGTTGTTGAACTGCGTCGTCGCGTACGCCGTGGCCACCGACAGCGCGATGCCGAACACCGTGGCCATCCGCCCCATCCACAGGTAGTGCGCGTCGCTCTGCCCCTTGCGGATGTAGGCCTGGTAGATGTCGTACGTCCACACCGTGTTGAACGCCGTCACGTTCCCCGCCATCCCGCTCATGAACGACGCCATCAGCGCGGTGAGCCCCAGCCCGAGCAGCCCCGGCGGAAAGTAGTGCCCCAGCATCAGGGGGATCGACAGGTCGTAGTTGAGCGTCCCGTCGGCCTTGGCCGGCAGCTCGAAGCCGCTCGCGCCCGCCTGCGTGGTCAGCGCGATCGCGATCATCCCGGGGAGGATCACCAGCGCGGGGAAGAGCATCTTGGGGAACGCGGCGATCAGTGGCGTGCGCCGCGCGGCCGACATCGAATCGGCCGCCATCGCCCGCTGCACCACCAGGAAGTCCGTCGTCCAGTAGCCGAACGAGAGCACGAAGCCCAGCCCCATCGCCACGCCGAACCACTCCACGCCCATCGGGTTGTCCGCCGGGCTCCCCATGTGCTGCCAGCTCTGCGTGTAGGCGCCGGCGGCGTAGCCGTTCTGCTGCGCGGTGATCGCCAGCCGCTCGGTAAGCCCGTTCCACCCGCCCACGTCCTGCAGGCCCAGGTAGACGAGGGGGATGAAGCCGGCGACGATGAGGAAGAACTGCAGCACCTCGTTGTAGATGGCGCTCGTGAGCCCGCCCAGCGAGATGTACGCGAGCACGATCAGCGCCGACACCAGCACGCTGAAGCTGAAGTCCCACCCCAGCAGCACGCCCAGCAGCAGCCCCATGGCGTACATGCTGATGCCGGACGAGAACACCGTCATCCCCGCGAAGGTGA
>Ga0190275_10001358_pt1 | contig 18312 bp, 13 predicted proteins | sample Popmic550T_FD_133745 | JGI IMG/M metagenome (GOLD analysis project Ga0190275, IMG submission 133745) | Populus adjacent soil microbial communities from riparian zone of Yellowstone River, Montana, USA - 550 T | ecosystem: Environmental > Terrestrial > Soil > Riparian zone > Trees stand | place...
AGAGCGGGGAGCAGCAGCGCGTGGCACGTGGAGATGTTGCGGGCGTGATCAGGGCCGCCCTCGCCACGGCCTCGAGGCGCGGAACAGCGGACGCGCCTTCGTAGGCGTCGGTCGCCAACCGCTCAACCATCGTCAATCCGTCAACTATCAATCAGCAATGGCAGAGCAACTCGGTACCCTCGCGCGTACTCACACTTGCGGCGCGCTGCGCGCGTCGGACGTCGGCACACAGGCAGTGCTGCTGGGGTGGGTGCATCGCGTTCGCGATCTCGGCGCCCTGTTGTTCGTGGACGTGCGCGACCGGCACGGCATCACGCAGGTCATCATCGAAGGCGACGAGCGGCTTCTCGAGCGCGCCAAGCGCCTCCGCTCCGAGTTCGTCGTCGCCTTCATCGGCGAGGTGGAGCGCCGGGCGCCGGAGACGGTGAACCTGAACGTGCCCACCGGTGAGGTCGAGGTGCGGGCCCGCGAAATCCGGGTGTTGAACGAGGCGAAGACGCCGCCCTTCTCGATCGCCGAGGACCAGAACGTCTCGGAAGAGACGCGGCTCAGGTATCGATACCTCGATTTGCGGAGGCCGACGCTGCAGCGGAACATCGGCCTGCGTCACCGCATCACGATGGCGATCCGCAAGTATTTCGACGAGCAGGGCTTCTACGAAATCGAGACCCCCATCCTCACGAAATCCACGCCCGAAGGCGCACGCGACTTCCTGGTGCCCAGCCGGGTGCACCCCGGGGAGTTCTACGCGTTGCCGCAGTCTCCGCAGATCTTCAAGCAGATCCTGATGATCGCCGGCTTCGATCGCTACGTGCAGATCGCCCGCTGCTTCCGTGACGAGGCGCTCCGAGCGGACCGCCAACTCGAATTCACGCAGGTGGACCTCGAGATGGCGTTCGCGACGCCGCCGCTGGTCTTTGAGATCGTCGAAGGCGCGCTGGCCGCGTGCTTCCGCGAAATCGGCGTCGATATCCCTCGTCCCTTCAGGCGCATGCCCTACGCCGAAGCGATGGCCAAGTACGGGACCGACAAGCCCGACCTCCGGTTCGGCCTGGAGATTCAGGACTTCCGCGGCGCCTTCGTCGAATCCCCGTTTGGCATCTTCCGCGAGGCGGTCGCGCACGGCGGAACGGTGCGCGGCTTTGTGATTCCGGGGGCCGGAGGATACTCGCGTCGCGAGGTGGATCAGCTCGTCGATCAGGCGAAGCAATTGGGCGCCGCCGGCCTTATCTGGGCCCGCTTCACGGCGGAGGGTGTCCAGGCCTCGGTGAAAGTGATGGGCGAGGAGGGCACGCGCCAGGTGTTGACTGAGTCGGGTGCCACACCTGCGGACCTCCTGGTTCTCGCGTCGGGCGCTCCCGATGCTGTTTCCAAGGTGCTCGGCCAGCTCCGCCTGCAGGTTGCTAAGCAAGCCGGCCTCGTGCCGGAAGGCAAGTGGGAGTTGCTCTGGGTCACGGATTTCCCGCTGTTCGACTGGAATGCCGACGAAAAGCGGTGGGATTCAGTGAACCACCCGTTTACTGCGCCTCGAGAAGAAGACCTGCACCTGCTCGAGGCCGATCCGGGCGCCGTGCTCGCCAAGGCCTACGACGTCATCCTGAACGGGTGGGAGCTGGGCGGGGGCAGTATTCGTATCCACGACCGCGATACGCAAGCGGCCGTGTTCCGCTTGCTCGGCATGAGTGACGAGGACGCCCGGCACCGGTTTGGGTTTTTCCTGGAGTCGCTGGAGTATGGCACTCCGCCGCACGGCGGGCTCGCGCTCGGGCTCGACCGCATCTGCGCACTGTTGTCGGGCGAGACGTCGATTCGCGAAGTCATCCCCTTCCCGAAGACCACCCAGGCGGTGGACATCATGTGCGATGCGCCATCGACGGTAGACCCTCGCCAATTGCGCGAGCTCCACATCAAAATCAGCACCTAGCCGGGTCCGCCCGGTTCGCTTGACCCTGCCGGCCGGGGGTGCTACGCTCAAGAGTCGGTTAACTCTTTGTAACACAGGGAGATATCGCGATCGGAACCGCTGCTACTCGCCGCATCGCCGTCCGAGAGGACGGCCTCTCCACGCTGTTCGGGGCCTACGACGACAATCTTCGCCACCTCGAAGGCCTCTTGAACGTCCGCATTCGAACGCAGGGTCACGATCTGTTCGTCGACGGTGAGCCCGAAGACACGGGCAAAGTCGCTCGGTTCGTCGAGCAGATCGGCACGCTCATCAGCGAAGGGCACGCGCTCTCAGAACGCGACGTGAAGGACGCAGCGCAACTCGTGGCAAACGACGCCACAGTCGACCTGCGGGACCACTTCCTCAAGGGCGGACAGCTTCGCCAAGCGGGCCGCCGGCGGATCATGGCCAAGTCCGCCAACCAGCGCCGTTACCTCGATGCCATCGACCAGCTGGACATCGTCTTCGGCGTAGGACCCGCCGGAACCGGCAAGACGTATCTGGCGATGGCGCAGGCCGTCAACTATCTGCTCGCCAAGAAGGTGAGCCGCATCGTCCTCGCCCGGCCGGCCGTCGAGGCAGGCGAGAAACTTGGATTCCTTCCCGGCGATTTGCAGGAAAAGGTGAATCCGTATTTACGCCCGCTCTACGACGCGCTCTACGACATGCTCGAAGTGGAGAAGGCCGAGCGCATGCTCGAGCGCGGCGTCATCGAGGTGGCGCCAATTGCCTTCATGCGCGGTCGCACTCTGAACGATGCCTTCGTCATCCTGGACGAGGCTCAGAATACGACCACCGAGCAAATGAAGATGTTCCTGACCCGGCTGGGATTCGGCTCCAAAGCGGTGGTGACCGGCGACATCACCCAGATCGACCTCCCGCCCGGCCGCACGTCCGGACTGGTCGAGGCCATCAGTGTGGTCGGCAAGGTGGACGGGATTGCGTTTGTCCATTTCGATGATCGCGACGTGGTCCGACACAAGCTCGTCCAGGCCATCGTCAAGGCCTATGAGGCCTATGGCAACTCGAATTCCGCTTCACGTTAATCTGTCCGCCCCGGACGGGCCCGTGGCGGCCACGCGCGGGTTAGGCGCCTGGCTGACGCGCACGGCGCCAGCCGCGGCACGGGGGCAGGTCACCGTGGCAATCGTGAGCGACCGACGCATGCGCGGGTTGAATCGCGTGTTTCGCGGCAAGGACATCGCGACCGATGTGCTGTCGTTTCCCTCCGAGGCTGGTGATGGCGCGCACCATCTGCAGTCCGCTCGCGGAGAGCTGCCGTCGCTCGGCGACATCGTGATCGCGTCGGGCGTGGCGGCCAGGCAGGCCCGCGAGCACGGCCACCCGCTTGGCACGGAGCTGCGGGTGCTGGCCCTGCACGGCTTACTGCACCTGCTCGGTTACGACCACGAAATGGATGCCGGCCGAATGGCGCGGGCAGAAAGTCGCCTGCGGAAGAAGGGTGGGTTGCCATCGGGCCTCATCGCGCGCGCAGATGATCGCCCCGGCACATCCCGACAACGGGCATGACACCACTGCTGCTGTTTCTGCTTGGCTGTGCCGCCACTTACCTGGGCACGGTGACGGCGGCGTTCAGTGCGCTGATGGAACTCTCGCTCCGCATCATGGCGGAGGGGAGCGGACGGGACGAGCGGCTGAAGCCCTACCTGGACGATCCGCGGCGGTTGTTCATCCCGGCGCGCCTGCTTCTCGGCATCATTCCCGTGCTCGCGGCCGCGTTGCTGGCGCGGGTCACCGGAGTCGACCAGGCTGGTTTCCCGCTGCTCATCGTTTCGGTGGTGGCTTTCGTTGTCCTCTGCGAGCACGTCATTCCGCTGATCATCGTGCGCCGCGATCCCGAACGCGTGCTCGACGTGTTGCTGCCCTCGTTCGATGCGGTGGCCCGCCTGCTCTCGCCGCTCACGCATGCCCTGCTGCGAATGGGAACGAGCACACGCCGGAAGCTGGGACAGCCGACCGACGGAGCCGCGCAGGAAACCGCGGGCGAGGAAGCCCCGTCGAACGGAAACGGGAACGGAGACGTCGAACCGCTCCAGGAGGGCCAAGCCCGCGAGATGCTCCGCACCCTGGTCGATTTCCGCGAGACGATGGTGCGCGAAGTGATGACGCCGCGGCCCGACATCGTGGCCGTCAACGCCAAGGCGACGATCGAGGAGTTGCAGAACCTGTTTCGGGAACAGCAGTACTCCCGCATGCCGGCGTACCAGGACACGCTCGAGAACGTCATCGGCTTCGTGTTCGTCAAAGACCTGATTCACCAGGCGGCGAGCGCCGATTTGCGGGCGCCGATCACGCCGCTCGTGCGTCCCGCGAACTTCGTGCCCGAGACCAAGCGGGTGGTCGACCTGCTGCGCGAGTTCCAGCAGAACCGGCTGCAGATGGCCATCGTGGTCGACGAGTACGGCGGGACGGCCGGGCTGGTCACGCTCGAGGATTTGATTGAAGAGATTGTCGGTGAGATTCGCGACGAGTACGACGTCGAGGTCGAGCCCGTGGTGGATGAAGGTGGCGGCCGCTTCGTGTTCAGCGGCAAGGCCCACGTGCAGGAGCTGACCGAGCACCTGCGCTTCACGCCGGAAGGCGAGGGGTTCGAGACGGTGGGCGGATACCTGCTCTCGCGGCTTGGCCGGGTGCCGACCGCCGGCGAGCGCTTCGAGATCGACGGTCTTGCGGTCGAAGTGCTGGAGGCCGAGCGCCGGCGGATCACGCGCGTGCGGATGTTCCCGGCCGTCGAATCCTCGGCGGCGATGACCGGTCCGCAGTAGGCCAAGTCCCCTCATGAAACGAGGATTCGTCGCGCTGGTCGGCAGGCCGAACGCCGGCAAATCGACGCTGCTCAATCTGCTTGTCGGCGAGAAGCTCGCCATCGTCTCGGACAAGCCCCAGACCACGCGCAATCGCATTGTCGGCGTGCATCGATCCGCGGCGGGGGAGATGGTCTTCATCGACACTCCCGGGATTCACCGGCCGCTGTATCGGCTCAACGTGCGCATGATGGACACGGCGCTCGACGCCCTCCGCGACGCCGACATCGTGGTGGCCGTGGTTGATGGGAGCGAGGCCTCCGGCGCCGGCGACCGCTTCCTGATGGACATCATCCGCAAGGTGCGCGTGCCGCGCGTGCTTGCGCTCAACAAGGTGGACCGTGCTGACAAGCAGGCTCTCCTCCCGCGCATCGCGGCGTACGACACCGAGGTGGGATTCGCGGACATCGTGCCGATCTCCGCGCTGACCGGTGAGAACGTCGAGCACCTGAGAACGGTGCTGTGGGGCCACCTGCCGGCAGGCGAGCCGCTTTACCCGGAAGATTACTTGACCGACCAACCCGAGCGCTTCTTCGTGGCTGAGCTGGTGCGCGAACAGGTGCTGCGGCAGACGCGCGACGAGTTGCCGTTCTCCACCGCCGTCATGGTGGACAAGTTCGAGGAGGGGCCAAAGCTGACGCTCTACTGCTCGATCATCGTCGAGAAGGCATCACAAAAGCCCATTCTCATCGGGAAGGGCGGAGCGGCCATCAAGGCGATCGGCACCGCGGCCCGCGAGGAACTGGAGCGCTTCTTCCAGACTAAGGTCTATCTCGATCTGCATGTCAAAGTGCGTGAGCACTGGCGCGAGGACGAGCGCACGCTGGATGAATTAGGCGTGGAAGGGCGGAGAAAGCGGCGTCGATCGTAATTCGCGTGTGCTACATTTGCTCGGATTGTCATGGTCGCGCCGCGCAGGAGTGATGTCGTTCTCGATTCAGTCAAGCGGCTGCTGCGCATCGGCGCAACCGCCAACCTGCTGAATCTGCTGCAGAAGCAGCACCCCGCGGACCTCGCCCAAATCTTCGGCGCCCTGCTCGATACCGAACGGGCCGCCGTCTTTGCCCTGCTCGTCGAGCGTCAGCCCAAGCTGGCGATGGAGACGATCAGCGAAATGGGCCCTGAGCCGGGTGCCCAGCTCCTGACCGGCCGCTCGGCCGACGACATCGCCAAGCTGCTCCACGAACTGCCCTCCGACGACGCGGCAGCCCTCATCGACTACCTGCCGGAGGAGCTCTCGCGCGAGGTGCTCGAGCTGATGCGGCGGAAGGAGTCCGGCCAGGTCGAGAGCCTGCTCGAGTACGGCGAACAAACCGCCGGCCGCATCATGAACCCCTCCGTGTTCGCCCTCAACGAGGACCTCACGGTCGGGGAGGCGATCACCGCGCTGCAGGGCGCCCGCGACGTGGAGATGGTCTTCTATCTCTACGTGGTGGATGCACGCCGGCATCTGGTCGGCGTCACCTCGTTGCGCCGTCTGTTGCTGGTGTCGCCGGAAACGCCGTTGAAGCGCATCATGACGGCCGACGTCACCAGCGTGCGGGTGGACACCGACCAGGAGGAAGTGGCCCGGCAGGTCGCGTCCTACAACCTGCTCGCCGTCCCGGTCGTCGACGAAGAGAACAAGCTCGCCGGCGTGGTCACCGTGGACGACGTCATCGACGTCATCAAGGACGAGGCGACGGAAGACCTGTTGCGGCTGGCCGGCGTATCGGGAGACGAGCGCATTGCCACGCCTGCCGGCGAAGCCATCCGCAAGCGCCTGCCGTGGCTCCTCGTCAACCTGGTCACCGCGTTCGTCGCCGCATCGGTGGTCGCGCTCTTCGAACCGACCATTCAACAGGTCACGGCCCTGGCCGTGTTCATGCCGATCGTCGCCGGCATGGGCGGCAATGCCGGCACCCAGACGCTCACGGTCATCGTGCGGGGCCTCGCGCTGGGCGAGCTCTCCTGGGGGAATGCCAGGAAGGCCCTCGCCAAGGAATCGCTCATCGGGGTCGGCAACGGGCTGGCCCTCGGCGTGGTCGCGGCCTGCGTCGCCTGGGTGACGAAGAACGACCCCATGCTCGGCCTCCTGCTGGGCATGGCGATGGTGTGCAACATGTTCGTGGCCGCCACCATGGGCACCCTCGTTCCCCTTGGCCTCAAGGCCCTCAAGGTCGACCCTGCCCTGGCATCGGCGGTCTTCATCACCACCTTCACCGACGTCGTGGGCTTTGCCTCGTTCCTCGGGCTGGCCACGGTGTTCCTGAAGTACCTGGCGCGATAGAATAGTCGCCACGTCATGCCGCTCCATACGGCCGACGCCCTGGTACTCCGGACTTACAAGCTGGGCGAAGCGGACCGGATCGTGGTGTTCCTCACGGCGGACCGCGGGAAGAAGCGCGGCGTGGCGGAACACGCGCGGCGTCCGCGTTCGCGCTTTCGCGGCGCGCTCGAACCGCTGACGCATGTGCGGGTGGCGTATTACGAAAGTGAACGGCGGGAGCTGGTCGGGGTCAACTACGCGGAACCCATCACCTCGCCGCTCATTGCTGCCAGCCCGGAGGCGCTCGGCTACAGTCACTACTTTGCCGAGCTCATCGACGAGTGGGCGGCCGAGGCTGACGCGGATGAGCGGCTGTTCAGGCTCGGCATCGCGACGCTCGAGGCGATGGTGAAAGGAGTCCCGGTCGAGCCGCTGGCGCGCTACTTCGAGTGCTGGCTGCTGAAGCTGCAGGGGGTTTACCCGGACGACCCGTCGATTTCACCCGCTGCCGCGTCCTTCGTCGACGGGGTGAGGCGGGTGGCCCCCCGCGGAGTGGAGTCGCTCGGTGCATCGCCAGCCACTCTGCGGGAACTGGAGCGCGTGCATCGCACGCTCATTCGCTCGCTGCTGGATCGCGAGCTTCGATCGATTCGGGTGATTCACGAGTTACGTCGCGTGCCGGCGCCCTGAAGTGGACCTTGCCTAGTGACCTTCCAAGACCTGATTTTGAAACTGTCGGCGTTCTGGGCCTCGAAAGGCTGCCTGATCCAGCACGGGCTCGACCTCGAGGTCGGCGCCGGGACCTCTCACCCGGAAACGCTGTTCCGGGTTCTGGGCTCCACGCCGTGGAGCGTCGCCTACGTCCAGCCTTCGCGACGTCCGGACGACGGCCGCTTCGGACAGAACCCAAACCGGCTGTTCAAGCACCACCAGATGCAGGTGATCCTGAAACCATCCCCCGACGACGTCCAGCAGACCTATCTCGAGAGCCTGGAAGCGTGCGGCATCAATCCGCGATTGCACGACATCCGCTTCGAAGAGGACAACTGGGAATCGCCCACCCTCGGCGCCTGGGGCATTGGCTGGCAGGTACTGCTCGACGGCCTGGAGATCAGCCAGTTCACGTATTTCCAGCAAGTCGGCGGCGTCGACCTGTCGCCGGTCTCGTGCGAGATGACCTACGGACTGGAGCGGATCGCGATGTTCCTGCAGCGCGTGGACAACGTCTTCGACCTGCAATGGGCCCCGGGCGTCAGCTACGGCGCGGTGCGCCTGCGCGAGGAAGTGGAGCAGTCGAAGTACGCATTCAACCAGGGAACGGGAATCGAGCTCGAGGGCTATTCCTCGTATCATCGCCGGCAGTTCGACGAGACCTACGCCTTTGGCGAAAAGCTGCTCGCCGGCGGCCTGCTGCTGCCCGCACTGGAGCACTGCTTGAAGTGCTCGCACCTGTTCAACCTGCTGGATTCCAGCGGCAGTGTGGGCGTGTCCGAACGGACCGCCTACATCCTGCGGGTGCGCCAGCTGTCGGTGGCGGTTTGCAAGCGCTACGCCGAAGAGTGCGCGGCGGTCGAAGCGGCCGCGGAGCCGAGGTAACCGTGGACCGCGAACTGTTCATCGAGATCGGTACCGAGGAACTGCCGGCGAGCTGGCTGCCCGGATTGACCACCGGCTTCGGCGCCGCGCTCGAGGCCGGCCTCAAGAGCCTGCGGCTCAGTGCGGACGCACCGGTCGAGACCTTCTCGACACCACGGCGACTGACCGCGCGGTTTGCGCGCGTCTCCGAACGGCAGACGGACCTCGAAGAGGTGATCACCGGTCCGCCGGTCAGCGCGGCGTTCATGGCCGACGGCCAACCCACCCCTGCGGCCGTGGGGTTTGCCCGCAAGAACGGCGTCGAAGTGACGGCACTGGAGCGCCTGGAAGTCGCTGAGAAAAAGGGCGTGTATCTGGCGGTGCGCCGGCAACACCGGGGCAAGGCCGCCGTCGACGTGCTGCCCGAAGTGCTGACTGCGGCGTTGCGATCGCTCCCGTTCCCGAAACAGATGCGCTGGGACGCCACGCTGGAAGACGGCAAGGGCGAGTTGCTCTTTGGCCGTCCGATTCGATGGCTGGTGTTCCTCTACGGCGGACGCGTGGTGCCGTTCACCATCACGCGGGCGCCGAACGCGCAGGGCGGGCTGGTGCAGGACGTCCGCTCCGGCGCCGTCACCTACGGTCACCGCTTTCTCGCCACCAGCGGGCGCGCGGGCCGGGCGGTGAAGGTGAAGGGCTTCGACGACTATCGCAAGCGCCTCACTGAAAATTTCGTCGTCCTCGAGCGCAGCGAGCGTCAGAGCCGGATTGGGCGAGAACTCGACCTCGAATCGCGCCGGCGGGGCGGTCGCGTGGCGAGTGCGATGGTGGGGCAGTCGCTCCTCCACGAAGTGCCGGACCTGGTGGAGTACCCGTTCGTGTTGTCGGGGCATTTTGCGGAGGAGTTCCTGTCTCTGCCCGAAGAGGTCCTGACCACCACGATGATCCATCACCAGCACTTCTTTCCGCTGCTGGGCACCGATGGACGGCTGCTGCCGGTGTTTCTCGCGGTTCTCAATACCGAGCCCGAGCGGCCCGAGGTCGTCTCCAAGAACCTCGAGCGCGTGCTGACCGCGCGGCTTCGCGACGCACGTTTCTTCTGGGACGCCGATCGCGCGCACCCCCTCACGCACTTCGTCGATCGGCTGGACACCGTCTTGTTCCACAAGCGGCTGGGCAGCTACCGCGCGAAGGCGGATCGTGTCAGCCGGTTGTCGGAGTGGGTCTGCGGCGAAGTCCTGGGGCGGTCCGACCTGGCGCCGATGGCGGCCGAAGCCGGGGCGTTGTGCAAGGCCGACCTGGCCACCGACATGGTGCGCGAACTCACCGAGCTGCAGGGCGCGATCGGTGGAATCTACGCCCGCGAGGACGGCCGTCCCGAGGCGGTGTGGAAGGCGATCTATCACCATTACCTCCCGGTCGGCGTCGAAGCCGATGCGCCCCCCACGCGTGCGCAGCTGGGCGAGGCCGCCATTCCGTGGGCCGCGGTGTCGATGGCTGACAAGCTCGACACGCTCGCCGGCATGTTCGTGGCCGGAGAGCGGCCGACCGGGTCGCGGGATCCCTATGGTCTTCGTCGCGCGGCGCAGGGCCTGGCACGAATCTTGTTGGACCTGCCCGAACTCACTGGCGTCGATCGCGGCCCCCGTCTCGGGCTGCTCCTGGACCGTGCCGCCGCCGCTTTCGACGGCGAGGCGAGTGACTGGCGTCCTGCGCTCGAAGCGTTCCTGCTCGATCGGGTCCGCTACGTTCTCGAGCAGCGCGGCACCGACGTCCGCAACGTGCGTGCGGTGACCTTCGGCCCGCTCGGCGCACTCGCCCCCCTCCATGCCCGTCGCATCCTGGCGGTGTTGCCCGAGTTCACGGAGACCGCGGAGTTCCGCACACTGGCGGCGATCTTCAAACGCGTGCGAAACATCGCGCGGACAATGCCCGATGACGAGTTCGATCGGCTGCTGCCCGAGGCGGGCACCATCGTGCAAGGCCTCACCGAGCCGGCCGAGCGCGCCCTGGCGCAGGAGTTCCTGGCCCGGCGCGGCACCATCATGTTTGCGGCCGACTCCGGTACCGGTTACCGTGAAGCGCTGGCCGAGGCGGCGAAGTACGGTCCGAGCGTTGCCACGTTCTTCGACGATGTCCTGGTCATGGCCGACGATCCCAAGGTGCGCCAGGCCAGATTGTTTCTGATGAAGGCCCTCGAGCGCCAAATCCTCCGTTTGGCCGACGTTTCCGAAATCGTTTTGCAGGAGTCATAAGCACACATGGCGAAAAAGGTCGGGAAGACAGTCGTGAAGAAGGCGGGCGCAAAGAAAGTCGTGTCCCGAAGGTCGCCGGCGAAGAAAGCCACCGCGGCCCGCCCGAAGAAGTTCGTGTACTTCTTCGGCAACGGCAAAGCCGAGGGCGACCGCTACATGAAGGACACGCTCGGCGGCAAGGGCTCCGGCCTCGCCGAGATGACCAACGCCGGCCTGCCGGTGCCGCCCGGATTCACCATTTCGACCGACGCCTGCAATCTTTACTACGAGCGCGGCGCCAAGCTGCCGCCGGAAATCGACACCGAGATCGGCGTGCATCTCAAGCGGCTGGAAAAGGCCACGGGCGCGACGCTCGGGTCGACGTCGAACCCGCTGCTGGTGTCGGTGCGCTCCGGCGCCAAGTTCTCGATGCCCGGGATGATGGACACCATCCTCAACCTCGGTCTCAACGACGCGGCGGTCGAGGGTCTGAAGGACAAGACCGGCAACGGCCGCTTCGCCTTCGACAGTTATCGCCGCTTCATGCAGATGTTCGGGTCGGTCGTGCTCGAGATTCCGAAGGCGGTGTTCGAGCACGAGTTCGAGGGCGTGAAGACGGCCAAAGGGGTGTCGCTCGACACCGACCTGGACGAAGCCGCGCTGCGCGAAGTGGTCGAGGCCTACAAGGCCGTCGTGAAGAAGCGCAGTGGCAAGCCGTTCCCGCAGGATCCGAACGAGCAGCTCAAGATGGCGCGAAATGCCGTCTTCCGCTCGTGGAACAATCCGCGCGCCAGGGAATATCGCCGCATCTACGACATCCCCGATGCGATCGGCACCGCCGTGAACGTGCAGGCGATGGTGTTCGGCAATACCGGTGACCGCTCCGGGACCGGCGTGGGATTCACCCGCAATCCCGCGACAGGCGCCAAGGAGTTCTTCGGCGAGTTCCTCATCAACGCGCAGGGCGAAGACGTGGTGGCGGGTATTCGCACCCCGCAGCCGATCAGCGAGCTCGAGAAGGTGATGCCGAAGGCGTACGCACAGCTGCGGCAGATCACCACGCGGCTCGAACGCCACTACAAGGACATCCAGGATTTCGAGTTCACGATCCAGGACGACCGGTTGTATATGCTCCAGACGCGCAGCGGCAAGCGCACGGGGTATGCGGCGGTGATCATCGCCACCGACCTGGTGAAAGAGCGCTTGTTGACGCCGAAGGAGGCCCTGCTGCTGGTCGATCCCGAAGCGCTGTCACAACTGCTGGCGCCCGGGTTCGACGCCAAGGAGTGGAAGAGCATCCCGGTGGCTACCCGCGGCCTGCCGGCATCGCCCGGCGCCGCTTGCGGACAGGTGGTCTTCACCGCTGATGAAGCGGTGGAATGGTCCAACAAGGGCACGCCCGTCATCCTGGTGCGTCGCGAGACTGTTCCCGACGACATCCACGGCATGTGGGTCTCGCAGGGCATCCTGACGGCCACTGGCGGCATGACCTCGCACGCCGCGGTGGTGGGGCGTCAGATGGGGAAGCCGTCCATTGTCGGCGCCGGCGAACTGGCCATCGACGAGCATGGGAAGTCGTTCACGCTCAAGGGGCAGACCGTGCGCGAGGGTGATTTCGTCGCCTTCGACGGCCTCACCGGCGAGGTGAAGATCGCCAAGGTCTCGTCCCAGCCGAGCGAGATCCTGCAGGTGGTCGCCGGCAAGATCAGCCCAGCGAAGTCCGACATCTACGGCCGGTTCAACCAGCTGCTCACCTGGGCCGACAAGTATCGCCGCCTCGGCGTGCGGGCAAACGCGGACCAGCCGGACCAGGCCGAAATCGCCTACCAGTTCGGCGCCCGCGGCATCGGGCTCTGCCGAACGGAGCACATGTTCTTCGGTGAGGGCCGCATTCCCATCGTCCAGCGGATGATCCTCGCGGACAACGAGGCGGACCGCCGGAGCGCCCTGTCCGAGCTGCTGCCGATGCAGCGCGAGGATTTCTACGGCGTGTTCAAGGCGATGCACGGCACCCCGGTCACCATCCGCACCATCGATCCGCCGCTGCACGAGTTCCTCCCGCGACGCGAGGACCTCATGGTCGAGATCGCGCGGATGGAGGAGAACGGGAAGGGCGGCAAAGCGCTCGCGGAGAAGAAGACTCTCCTGGCCCGAGTCGAGCAGCTGCATGAATTCAACCCGATGCTGGGTCACCGCGGTGTGCGGCTTGGCATCACCTATCCCGAGATCACCGAGATGCAGGCGCGCGCCATCATGGAGGCCGCGTGTCAGCTCAACAAGGAGGGACTGAAGGTCGTTCCGGAGATCATGATCCCGCTGGTCGGGCTCGTGAAGGAGTTGAAGGACCAGAAGACCGTGGTCGACCGGGTCGCCCAAGAGGTGATGAAGGAACAGAAGATCAAGATCAAGTACCTGGTCGGCACGATGATCGAGGTCCCTCGTGGCGCCCTCACCGCTGATGCGGTCGCCGCCGAGGCGCAGTTCTTCTCGTTCGGCACCAATGACCTGACCCAGATGGCGTTCGGTTTCTCGCGTGATGACGTGGGCAAGTTCCTGCGCGTCTACCAGGACAAGAAGATCCTCGAGAAGGATCCGTTCGCGACGTTCGATGCGGACGGCGTGGGTCAGCTCGTCTCCATGGCCGTCCAGAAGGGACGCCAGGCCCGGCCCGAGTTGAAGCTGGGCATTTGCGGCGAGCACGGAGGGGACCCCTCGTCCGTGCACTTCTTCCATAACGTCGGGCTCGATTACGTTAGTTGCTCGCCCTATCGCGTCCCGGTAGCCCGGCTCGCGGCCGCCCAGGCCGCCTTGTCGGTCAAGGTGGGCGACTAGGCCGCCGCTTCACGATCGGAGGACCCGGAGAGATGCCGAATCCGGGTCCCCGATCGCAGTCCGCCTCATGAGCGACGCACCGTCCGCAGCACCGCTGGTCTTTGGGCTGGTCATTCTCGACCTTCAACGGCGTGAGCTGACCCGGCGTGGGCGGGGGCGGCCACTCCGGCCCGCGGCTTTCGATGTCCTCGCCTACCTCGCGTCGCATCCCCACCGCATCGTCACGCCCGCCGAATTGGGCGCCGCCGTCTGGGACAACCCGGAAATCGACGTTGCGACGATCGAGCGGTGTCTGGCCGACGTGCGCCGGGCGCTGCATCCGGAAGCCGATCCCATCCGCAGGCTTGATGGCCAGGGGTATCGATTCGACGCCGACGTCCGAGCGGCCGAATCGGGCACCGATCCCTATGGCGAGTTCGTGGAAGATCCCGAGAGTACGCTGGATGAAGGCGCGACGGGACGACGCCCCGAAAGCCCGCGCCCGCGGGCCAGGCCCGCCACCCGAGCCAGGCTGCCCTGGATTGCCGCCGCCGCTGTGATTGTGGCGGGCGTCGGCTGGATGGTCCTCACCCGATCGACGCGACCCGACACGGCTGCCGTCGCCGAGGCGTCAACGGTCGCACCACAGGTCACGCTCAATACGCAGGTCGTGAAGTCGATGGTCGCGGGGAACGATGCCGCGGCACGGCTGACCGCGGCGGACCTTCAGCGTGCTCGCGTGGCCTACGACCAGGCCGTGAAGGCCGACCCGCGGTACGCGCCCGCATACGGCGCCCTCGCGAACACGCTGGCGACGTTGTACACCATCGGTGCTGAAGCCCCGAAAGACCTGTTGCCGTTGGCCGATGCCTACGCGCGCCGCGCGATCGAGCTGGACCCGAATCACACCGCTGGCTGGACGGCGTTGGCGCAAGCCCACACCCAGTGGACACGGAATTGGACCGGCGCGGAAGCAGGCTTCCGGAGGGCGCTGACGCTCGCGCCCACCAACGCGATGGCCGCGGCGCGGTTGGGAGAGCTCTTTGCGGTGCTCAATCGTCCCGCGGAGGCGGTCGCGCAGAGCGCGACGGCCGTTCAACTCGAGCCGAACTCGCCACTGGTCCAGACCTCGGCGGGGATTGTTCATGCGCTGACCGGACGACCAGGCGAGGCACGCGCGTTTTTCGAACGCGCAGTGACGTTGGCGCCGCAATATGCGGCAGCCTCCGTATGGCAGGCTCGAATGCTGGCCGAGTCGGGTCAATTCGAAGCCGCGCTGACGGCCTCCCGCCGCGCCCGGGCGGATAGGAGTGACGTGCCGTCGTGGGTTGAAGGATACGTGCAGGCTCTGGACGGCCGCACCCGTGAAGCAACTGCTGTGCTGCGCGCCCTCGAGGGACAGGCGCGCGCGCACTACGTCCCTGCGACCGATATCGCGCTGCTGCATGTCTTTCTGGGCTCGAAGGAAGACGCACTCACGTGGCTGGAGCGGGGAATGGACGAGCGAAGTCCTGGCATGGATAGAGTGGCCGTCGATCCGGCGTTTGCGAGTCTTCGCGACCATGCTCGGTTCAAGAGCGTGGTGGCAGCGTTGAAGCTGCCGGAGACCCGATGATCCGCTTCTTCGTGCACGCGCACGGCGCCACGGAGCAGGTGCCTGAGCTCAATGCCTCGTGGCTGCAGCCCGACAGCGAGGTCACCATCTGGGCCGATTTCGCGGAACCGACCGAGGAGGAAGGACGGCTGCTCTCAACCTTGTTCGGGTTTCACGACCTCGCAGTCGAATCAGCGCTGAAACGAGAGACGCACCCGAAAATCGAATCCTACGGCGATCATCTGTATCTGGTCCTGCACGGCATCAACTTCCAGAAGGAACAGCACCTGTTCGACACCCACGAGACCGACTTCTTCCTGGGCCCGAACTACCTGGTGACCGTGCACGACGGCCTGCGCCGGAGCATCGGCCACGTGGCGGAGCTGTGCGAGCGTACCAGTCACATCCTGGCGGAAGGCCCCGTGGCGTTGCTGCATCGCATCGTGGACACCATGGTGGACCACTATCGTCCCGAGTCGGATGAACTCGAGGAGCGTCTCGACGATCTCGAGAAATCGGTGATCGAATCCACTCGCGATGGGCTGATGGGCGATATTCTCGCCGTCAAGCGCGACATCTCGACCTTGCGTCGGATTGTGGTGCCCCAGCGCGACGCCGTCGGCCGCCTGGCTCGCCGCGAGTTCGAGATCATCAACCAGGAGATGGCCTACCGCTTCCGCGACGTCTACGATCAGTTCGCGCGCATCGCAGACGATGCGATCGTGTTTCAGGATCGCGTGACCGGCATCCTGGACGCCCACCTGGCGAGCGTGTCGAACCGGCTCGCAGACGTTTCACGCCTCCTCGCCGTGATCGCGACGCTGTTCGGCCCGCTCACCGTCATCACCGGGCTCTTCGGCATGAACGTGCCGCTGCCGAGCCTCGGCGGAGAAGGGACGACGCAGTTCTGGGAGGTCGTCGGCGTCATGCTGATCTCCTGTGCCGGGATGTATTTCTGGTTCAAGAAATCGGGCTGGCTGTGATCGACACGGGTCTTTGACGCCATGGGAAGAATCACACGCCTGCCAGACGACCTCGCAAACCAGATTGCGGCGGGGGAGGTGGTCGAACGTCCTTCCTCGGTGATCAAGGAACTCGTCGAGAATGCGATCGATGCCGAAGCCACCAGGCTGACCATCACCACGGAGTACGGCGGCAAAAAGCTGATTCGCGTCGAGGACGACGGCATCGGGATGGAGCCCGAGGACGCCCGCCTGAGCCTGGAGAGGCACGCGACCAGCAAGATCAAAAAGGCCGACGATCTCGGCGCGATCCTGACGCTCGGGTTCCGGGGCGAGGCGCTGCCATCGATGGCGTCGGTGTCGCACTTCCGCATGCGCACGCGGTTTCGCGGGCAGCCGAGCGGCACCGAGATTCGGGTGAACGCGGGTGTCACGGAATCGGTGGTTGAAGCGGGTGGGCCGGAAGGTACCCTCGTCGAAGTCGCCGACCTCTTCTACAACCTGCCCGCACGGCGGAAATTCCTGAAGTCCGACGCGGCGGAAAGCGCGCAGATTTCCAGGACGGTGACACAGCTGGCGCTCTGCTACCCGCGCATCGGATTCGTGCTCACGAACGCCGGCCGCAAGGTGGTGTCGTGCCCTCCCGTCAGCACTGTCGCGGATCGTCTCTACCAGCTGTACGGAGACCGTCCGGATCTCGTCGCGGTGGAACGCGAGGGCATGGGTCTCCGCCTGCACGGCTTTGTCGCCGCCCTGGCCGAGCAGGGCCCGACGCGAGGTCCCCAGCATGTGTTCGTCAACCGCCGCATTGTCAAGGACAAGACCATCGCGCACGCGATTTTCGACGCCTATAGCGTCGCCTCGAACAAGGAGCGCAGCCCGGAGGTACACCTGTTCCTCGAGGTCCCTCCAGACCGCATCGACGTGAACGTGCATCCGACCAAGGCGGAGGTGCGCTTCAAGGAGCAGTCGCTGGTCCATGAGATCGTGCGGCGCGCCGTGGCCGACGCGCTCGGGCGCGGCCCGGCGCCGGAGTTGACGCTCCGTCCATCGGACCTGATCCCTGGCCGGCCGATGGCACAGAGCATTCCCGGCGTGCTGGGAGGCGGCAACTATCCGAATCGCTGGGCGCAAGTGCCGGCCGCGTCGTATCAGCCGGGCACCACCACCGAGAACATCGTGGGCACTGGCAGCGGAAGCGCGCTCGACGTGGCCGCCGCCGCGCTGTCCGGGCCTGATGCCGTCCAACGCGGGATCGAGCCACGGCCCGCGCCGTCAGGGCCGGATGCGATGCGTCCGCTGATCCCACTCGGACAGTTTCGGGACACGTTCATCATCGCGATGGATGACGAAGGAATCGCCATCATCGACCAGCACGTCGCGCACGAGCGAGTGCTCTTCGAGCGCATCATGCAGCGCCTGACCGAGCGTCCGCTCGAGAGCCAGAGGCTGCTCGTGCCCATCATGCTCGACATGGCGCCGGCCGAGCGGCACACCCTGATCTCGCGGTCGGCCGACCTGGAACGATTTGGATTCGAAGTCGAGGAGTTTGGCGGCGACACGGTGAGGGTGGCCGCCATCCCGGCCATCCTGCCGCGCGACGAGTGCGAGGGTGCGCTGCGGTCGCTCGCCAACGACCTTGAAGGACTGGATCGCGGGCTCGGCATCGAGGAGGGGCTGAAGCGCATCGCGGCGCTCACCGCCTGCCACGCGGCGGTCAAGGCGAACTACCCGTTGACCTTCGAGAAGATGACCCACATCCTCGAGGAACTGCGGGCCACGGCCTACTCCAGCATCTGCCCGCACGGCCGCCCGGTGATGCTTCGCATCACGCGCCGGGAAGTCGAGAAGAACTTCGATCGGATCTGATTACGTCTGGTCGCGACGGCGCTTCTTCAGTTCCTGCCAGCCATCCAGCCGCCGCTTGATCTCCTTCTCGAAGCCCCGCTCGGTGGGCTGGTAGAACCGTGTGCCGCGGAGGCGCTCCGGAAGGCAGTCCATGTCAGCCACGCCTTCGGTCTGGTCGTGGGCGTATTGGTAGCCCTTGCCGTAGTCCAACTGCTTCATCAACTTCGTCGGGGCATTGCGCAGGTGCAGCGGCACGGGGTCTGCCACGTC
>Ga0190275_10001359_pt1 | contig 18303 bp, 15 predicted proteins | sample Popmic550T_FD_133745 | JGI IMG/M metagenome (GOLD analysis project Ga0190275, IMG submission 133745) | Populus adjacent soil microbial communities from riparian zone of Yellowstone River, Montana, USA - 550 T | ecosystem: Environmental > Terrestrial > Soil > Riparian zone > Trees stand | place...
CTCGCTAATGTCGAGATCTTCGAAAAATCCGCGAAGACCAATACCGACAAATTGCACGAGGGCATCGATACGTCTGGAGTTGGCCATCATCGAATCGATCGCCGGCCGGACCTGATCGTCACGCATTACGTCAAACCGGAGAATTTCGATCGACACGTTCCGAGCGCGCGTGGCCGCTTCAAGAGCGATCTGTTCCGCTTCGGTGCAAACGGAGCCATAAACACGGTATCCCCGTGACGCTAGATGAAGCGCCGTTTCCATCCCCATTCCGGAGCCCGCTCCGGTAACCAAGGTGACTTTGTCTGTTGGCCGGTCGCGTCCACTCATTTCACCTCTCCTGACGTACGGGCAGATTTCCGTCGGCCTCGAGGTTACGCTTCATGATTCGTTGTATTGCTCCAAAATACAAGCTTTCAAACACTCGATCGGGAAGATGCTTTCGTAGGAACACAACCAGAGCCGCACGCCCGCCCACCACATACCTCGTGCGCGGGCGGGGCGTCTGCAGAACGTGTACAACCTGCCGGGCAACGTCTGCGGGCGTCAAGGTGCTGCTTGAGACGAGCCGTTCCACTTGGCGCTCCATGCGCCAGAAATACTGGTAATAGGGACTGCGCGGATTTCTGGCTCCGGGAAGGATCCGGCTCTCTTCATCCCAGATATCCGTCCTGATAACGCCCGGTGCGATAGCGGTAACGTAGATTCCGAAAGGGCGGAGTTCGATACCGAGGGATTCGCTGAAGCCTTCGAGCGCAAACTTGCTAGCCGCGTATGGCGCAACGCTGTTCGAACCAATTCGGCCGCCGATCGAGCCGATATTTACGATGCGGCCGCCGCCGTTGGCCCGCAGCAACGGCAGTGCGCATCGAATCACGTTCATCGGTCCAAACAGGTTCACCTCGAACACCTTGCGCACGTGTTCTTCGGGATAATCCTCAAAGAAGCTGCGCCCGGTGACACCAGCGTTATTTACCACGCCGTATAGCGTCCCATCGGTACCAGCGATCTCGCAGCACGCCTCCTGGATGCTTTTTCTATCGGTGACATCCAGAGTCACGGGGCGCAGATCGAACCCGCTACTCTGTGCGGTCGAAATCATCTCACTCGCAGCAGCCTGGTCTCGGATACCCGCCCACACGCGAAATCCCGCTGAGGCGGCGTGTAGAGCAATGGCGCGGCCCAAACCGCGAGACGCGCCGGTCACCAAAACTGCGCGTGAACGCTCAGGCATCCCTATCCCCTCCCCATGTCATCCCACAACCTTAGATGGGAACCGTGTCTCAAAGAGTTCTGGCGGGTCTACCGGATGGCAAACCATTATGGACTCGTGTTGGGAAGCCTGTTCTGCCGCTACTCTAACCGTCCAGCGGAGAGAAACTGCAAGTGCGCAGTCATTGGTGTGGGATGTTTCCACATGGTCATAGTGCTGGGCCACCACCTCTACACGAATCGGAAACATCTGTTTAATATAACGCTTAGACCAGTCAAACCCGAACCGTGCTGTTGTACCGTGTGTTCTGCCATCGTCTGTATTGGCGTTGGTAACTTGGCAACTTGGCCGACCCGAAGATTACTAGATGAGCTTAGCGATCTAATTCAACGTATAGAAGCCGACCTCAAACTTGCGCCATTCACAATTTGGGGCATGCCGCATAACAGCGAATTGCTCGAATTCGTTTTCAATGTTCCGAACCGACTATCTTGCGAAATGCGGTAAGCGCGTCCGCGTGCGCACTGGTGTTCAGGCTCTTTCGCGAGACAGAAAGCGCCCGCGCAGTAGTCTACCGGTTCAGCGAACAAGGTTTGTGCTTCCCTTGCGGCCTGGGCTGGAAAGACTATATGGGAAGACGATTTCGCGGTATTCCTGGCGAATTGGGAGCCGAAGCCGGGACCGGCTGAGTCATAACCCTATGCTGACATTCTCAGCAATCCTTCCTATGCAGGAATGTACGCCTTCGACCGAATCAGTATCGCCGTGAGATCAGCCGGACGGCGAGATTCGCGAGCGCATGCAGGCGGTGGCCCTCCCATACTGGCGCGTCCGTCTGAAACATCACCGCGAGGTGTACGCGAGAGAATTTATGAACAACCAGGTACCCTTTCAGAGGAACCGCACGATGACGAGGAGACCGTGCTGGAGCGGGCCGCCCGCGAAGGTTTGGCGTTTCTACAAGGCCTGCTAGGTGATTGCAGATATCTTAATCAACATGAGCAACATGTTTGACGGCGACAGCATTCTTCTGTGACCAGCAGTCACCACGCAATGCTCACCGACTGGGCTGTGGCGCCGACTCTGTTCGTTTTGTCGATGCGAGCGATTAGCTCATCGCCAACGGTTGTGTTTCGCGGTTGAAGGAAACGATCGTGCTCAGGAATCGCTCTTGGCATCTAATTTCCTTCGCTATGTTTGGAACTTGCAGGCCAGCGCGCGAATCCCTTCGAGGGACTCGACGTGGCCGTCATTTAGACGGAGCTGTTCATGCTGATCAAAAAATTGACTAAGTCTCTGTTCGATGTGAACCCGTTTGGCACGCTTTCAGGTTTTCGCCGAAGAAATTGCAGCGTAAAACCGAATGCATGACGCCACTACCAGGCGCCGCGACTTGGAGAACTTTCACCAGCTCCGCGATTGTCCGCCGATGCAGCATTTTGGTGTTGCCTCTAAATCGCGCCGGAGCGCGGTTAATGGTAAGTTATATCGTTATGGCAAGAAGTGAGTTCTTGCGCGCTCTGGAGCGCCAGATGGAAGTTGCGGAGGGCGCCCTCAAGGAAGACCAGCTTCTGTCCCAGACGGAAGGCTGGGACTCGATGGCCTCTGTGCTGTTCATCGCCCTGGCTGACGAGAAGTTAGGAGCCATCGTTTCCGGCAATCAGATTGCACAGGCGAGCACCGTTGGAGACTTGTTAAATCTGGTAGGAGATAGATTCACTCCGTGAGTATGGGAGCTTATCTCGCCGCTATCCGATCCGCACTGCCCGAAGGCATCCTTGATAACGAGCAGCTCGCTGGTGAGTTTGAGGGCTGGTCGGCTGAGAAGATCTATACAAAAACCGGTATTCGCTCCCGACACATAGCCCGCGCCGACGAGTGCGGGTCAGATCTTGCAGTCAAAGCCGCTGAACGACTCATCTCTGACACTGGAATCGAACGCAGTTCGATTGATTACCTCCTGTATTGCACCCAAACGCCTGATTACCAGATGCCCACCACTGCATGTTTGGTCCAGCACAGGCTCCGGCTTCCAACTTCCTGCGCCGCGCTTGACTACAACCTCGGTTGTTCAGGCTACGTCTATGGGCTCGGTTTGTGCAAGGCGCTGATCGAGAGTAATCAGGCGAACAGAATCCTGCTCATCACTGCCGATACCTACAGCAAGATCGTGAACCCGGCTGACAAAAGCGTGCGAACCATTTTCGGCGATGGAGCCACTGCGTCGTTACTTGTTGCCAGTGAGCAACCAAATGTGACAGGGCCGTTCGTGTATGGGACCGACGGTAGCGGCGAGGCCAACATTCTGATTCCTGCGAGCGGAGCCAGGCGAAGACGTGAGCCCGACGCGGCCCTGGTGGCGGACGACAGCGGAAATGCGCGAACAGTGAACGATCTGTACATGAACGGGAGTGAGGTGTTCAATTTCACCCTGCGGATCGTTCCAGATGTCGTGAACCGCCTGCTCACAACCGCGAAAGCTACTAAAGACTCTGTGGACCTGTTTGTTTTTCATCAGGCTAACGGCTTCCTGCTTGACCATCTGAGACGAAAGCTAGAGATCCCTCGAGAAAAGTTCGTTGTGTGCATGGAGCGGATCGGCAACACCGTGTCTTCGTCCATCCCGTTTGCATTGCAGGATTGCGCGCGAACCGGCAAACTGCGTTCGAATGCTCTTGTAATGCTCGTTGCATTTGGCGTCGGCTATTCCTGGGGCGCTACCCTGTTGCGGTGGGGTGATGCAGAACTGAGCGCCTGATCGCCAGGCGCAGAGGCGCGCGTCCTGAACTGATAGTTGAACGCGTTCGGCAACCCGTTAATTTAACTGTAGGTACGAAGGTACTTATGGGGCCTACCTCAGCCAGAACATCCGCTTCGGACTCGCTTCCTGCGCCCCTGGCGCTTCGTTATCACGGGCTGGACGCAGTTCGCGGCATTATGCTTCTGCTTGGCATCGCCCTCCACCTATCGGTGCCTTACAGCGGCCTGCCAACGCATGGATTCTTCGTTAGCGAGCAGCGTAGCGGTTTGATCGTGTTGGCGGTGGTGATTGTTCACCACTTCAGGCTGCCTGTATTCTTCCTAATGGCCGGATTCTTCTCCGGACATCTGTTCCATCGCCGCGGCGCCCGATCATTCGTGATCACCCGCATAAAGCAGATCGGTGTGGTGTGGCTCGTGTCACTCGCGCTGTTGTACCCGATTGTGGCCTTAGTGAGTATTTACAATCACTTCGCATGCGTGGATGACGCTCCCTGGATCCGAACGGTAAAATCGATCCAGTCGAGGCAATGGGAGAGCAACTGGCTGCTTCCTGGTCCTATCCACCTTTGGTTTCTCGAGTACTTGCTGCTGTTCTGCTTGGTCGCTGCCCTTTTGCGGCCGACGTCCGTGCCGCCTGCGCTGGATCGGTGGACGGGGGACGCCCTATGTTCGAGGTTTCGGGCGTTTTACTTCGCAATCCCAACCATTGCGTCGCTCACGTTTTTCCCGCTGGCGTTTGTACCCTATCCGGACAGCTTCATTCCGTCGGTGTCTATCGCCCTGGTTTATGGCTGGCCCTTTTCTGCCGGGTGGCTCATTTACCGCCGCCGCGATCTGTTTCCCAAACTGGCTTGCGAAACTCGGGTTGAGCTCTGGACGCTTCCCATCGCGCTGGCAGCAGGGTTCGTGTTCGCGCGGCAGCGATCACTGCGCGGTCTGAATTCCCAGGCGGTCGTTGCTGACGTGACGGTCGCTTTCTGCACCGCCGTTTTTATCTGGTGCAGTGTATTCGCTCTGATAGGGAGAGCCGCTAGCGCCCGTGAGTCGCCTTGGATTCGCTATCTTGCTGATTCGTCCTATTGGATGTATCTGATGCACTTGCCGCTGGCGCTGTTGATTCCAGCATTGCTGCGCGGTTGGGAGGTACCGCCGGCCGTAAAAATCGCATTGGGATGGGCGGCGATTCTAGCCGTTCTGCTGTTCACTTATGAGCGGTTCGTTCGCTATACGTTCGTCGGACGGGTGCTTCGCGGCCGCTTTGTGTTCAGAGAACCTTCGCCTCCAGCCGCCGCGACCTGTACCGCCGAAGCAGCGCCTGCTGTTGAGAGATAACCCCATACCTCTGTGTGAAGGCTCTCCCAGGCCGATGCAGTCAGTCCTGATGCCGCGAACCCTACGTTCAACTCCTGCCCGAGCACCAATGCTTCTGCAACCAGATGAGCACCGACGCTGTCGTTCTTGAACATCAACGTACAAGCGCGGGTTCGAAGACTTCCATACGCAGATTGTAGAGGTGCGACGCCATAGTTTGTGGCAAGCAGACTGACACGCTCCTCCCTTGGCGATAGCCACTCAGCGGGTAAGCGTAACTGCCTCCCGAGGTTGGTCAGGTTGTAGAAAAACGACGCAATGTTGTAGCCGAATGACGGACCACTCATGGCCTTGAATGACTCGATGTCTTTCTGTGCATAGCGCGCTACTTCCCACACATCTCCTTCAAGATCGCCGGGAAACAGACCGTTCATATTGCTCATGAAGCAGCCGAGATCTTGAAGTTGTACCGGCCTGTCCGGGCCTTGCAACTGTGTCCGGACATTGAAAGGAGAGTGGAACCGAAAAGAACGTCCAGAAGTGCCTAGCAAACCTCGAACGCTGCAGAAGACCGACGCAAGCAGAAGGCAGTGCACGGACACCTGCTCGCGACGGCAACGGCGAACAATGCGCAGAGTATCTTCAGGCGAAAAGCCCCAGTGCATCCATTGGGACAAAGGCGGCGTACTGGGGTCGTGAGGCAACATCACGCCCGGCATGACTTGCCGAATTTTTCGCAGTGCCCGAAACCTGCGAAGGACTCGAAAGTGCTGGCGCCATGATCCGGCGGAAAGCGCACGGGGCGCCGAGATGAGCGGCAATGCCGGATCCTCAACAGTCGAAATCTCGGCTTCTGCCTTTGCATAGGCTGCCAGGAGGTCACTCAGTAGAACCAGCGCGGACATGCCGTCCACGAAGGCATGGGAGCCAACGAGAATAACTTCAGAACATGCCAGCGAACGGTTCCGCAAAACTGTAACCGCGGCGTATGGGCCTTGGTCAGGGAATGGCGCCGCGAGCATCTCCCTAGTCGTATCCCGCCACGGCATCTCCGGACCCGAGAAATCCCTAATCTCAAACGGAATGGGCGGCGCTGGGCACGCGATGTGGTAACGCAGGCGATAATCGCTGCCCTCAACGATTGCGGCGCGCAGCTTCGGGTGGCGCCTCTGTATCTCACGAAGAGCCACAGCCAGCGGTTCCGCCTCAGTGCACCCATCCAGCTTCACGAGAGCCGCGCATCTGTAGCCGCGGTCCTGCTCCTCTGCTCTCCAGAAGTAGCTCTCAACAGGACTTAAGACGACAGGGAATGATTCGTTTGCGGCCACGTCAGCCAACGCATCGGATGATTAACAACGGATTTCCGGTCCTCGCCACGAGGAGTAGTGTAACATTGAGAAGTTCAAACCGAAGTGACTGGGAGACGTGAGTAACCTGGTGTTGCCGTTCGACTTGACCAGCCGCACAGTTCTCGTAACCGGCAGTTCCTCGGGTATAGGGCGCGAAATGGCCATCGTACTCAGCCAGCTCGGTGCGCATGTGATTCTTACCGGCCGCAAACCTGCGGAACTCGAGTCCACGAGGGCACAGATGGGTGACGGCGATCACCACATAGAGCCTTTCGACCTCATAGATCTGGAAGCCATTCCGGACTGGGTGAAGCGTTTGACAAGTCGTTTCGGCCCGCTGCATGGAATGGTGCATGCTGCCGGCATTCGGAAGACTGTGGCCTTACGAGGCTTGTCACTGCCAACCCTCCAGGAAACATTTCGTGTCAATGTCGATACTGCAGTGATGCTTGCGAAAGGTTTTCGGCAGAAAGGGTGCTGCGCCAAGAATGCCAGCATTGTCCTGATCAGTTCCGTAGCCGCTCTGTCCGGATCATCCGCAGCTTGCGCCTATGCCGCTTCGAAGGCGGCACTCATCGGACTCACTCGCAGTTTGGCCATCGAACTGGCCAGTGAGAGAATTCGAGTAAATTGCCTGTGCCCGGGCATAGTGAATACGGGCATGACTGACGACATTCGCAAGACACTCTCCGACGAGATGTTTGCGAGTCTGGTGGCGCAATATCCGTTGGGGATTGGAACTGCGTGGGATGTAGCGTGTGGCGCGGCCTACCTGCTCGCCGAGGCTTCCCGTTGGATGACCGGGCAAACGCTGGTGGTAGACGGCGGATTTTCGGCCCAGTAACTGTAATGATTCTTTACCAACACAATCGATTTCCGCCCACGAATTGACACAATCAGGATAGAGGCACTACAATTTCTGACTAGTCGTTTTCTGGCTACAACTTTGTCTTATGTCCGTGGGTAAGGCGGCACGTATGTCTAAGTGATATCTTCGGTAGGTTTGGCAGTGTTTCCAAAAGTCGAGCCTGTCGACCTGAATCCGCTGGAACTCGCTTTTTGCCACTGGGAAGATCACCGGGCAGCGGCGTTTCGAGCCGTGGCTTTATGCCGCGTTGACGGCTTTGTTGAATCAGAGTTCCTGGAAATTGCTCTGAATCGTCTTCAGCACCGGCAACCAAAGCTGCGAGCGGCAGTAGCACAAATGAGCCGCGGTCGCTCACAGCTTCGTTTCGAGCAGGACACGCCTCCTATCCCGTTTCAAATCAAAGATCATGCGGAGAGGGAAGGCCCATGGCGTGAAGAAACGCGCCGGCTGTTTGAGACGACCTTCCCAGAAATGGGACCGCTTGTGGCCGTTACAGTGCTTCGCAGCCGTGCACACGACTGTTCCGAGATGCTCGTGACCATCCACCACGCCATCGCCGACGGGTTATCAGCAGCCGCAGTGCTAGACGGCCTGCTGAGCGAGTATGCAATAGCCGAATCACGGCAGGACGCGCCGCCCCGCCCTCCGCTGAATCCAGTAAGAGTCGTCCGGGCGAAATCATCCGGGGGATGGAGCGCCCGGATTTGGCTGCTCCGCAGATTATGGCGGATCCAACGGGAGCAGCGGCGCTCACCTCAGACTCAATTGCCGGCGGCGCTCGATGTTCCGCCGCAGTCCCAGTGGGTCCGTTGGGTCTTCTCCCCTACGGAATCGTCTTTGCTGCTGCAGCGGTGCAAGGGCGAGCAGACGTCCCTGCGCGCAGCGCTGGCGGCGGCGGCCTGCTGCGGATTGATGGATTGTCTTCCGGTGCCCAGAGGATCGTTCAAATGCCAGTATCCGTTTGATGTTCGCGCGATGCTCGTGACAACATCGACGCGTCTTACATTAGAGGATATGGGGTGTTTCGCGACAATTGCTAACGACTTTTATGAGGTCCCGCAGCAGCCAGTATTTTGGGACGTCGCTCGGCATACCTATGAGGGCATCAAAACCTTCGTCCAGCATGGAGGGCCGGCTTTTTACTACAACATGGCGGCGAGACTCTCGAAATTATCTTCGATGATGAACACGTCGACCTCGGGCTCTGAATCAACTGCGGAGATCAGTGGCGACCGTCCCACTGTAGTGATTTCAAACTTTGGTGTTCTCAACATTCAAGAAGAGTACGGAAGTCTTCGCCCAACGGGATGTGCATTTCTTTTCAAACACGACGGAATCGGGCCATCCCTGATGTTGCACTCGCTTGTTATGGGAGCGCAGCTACACATAAGTTTTTCCGCGGACAGACTCGACCCGACGTTCTGGGATCGGCTTCACTGCGCTGTCCTGGGTCACCTGAAGGCTGCTATTCGCTGAGCCAAACCGCGAATCGACATTGACGAGGAGCCGATCTTGAATTACTATTTTACGAGTTCACTAGTAGTAGCGAAGTGCCTCTCCAAACGCGGCTTACTGGTATGTTCATGAAGGGGGTCTGGGATGGCGATTGATCAGAGCTCGTCTGGCGACACGTGAGAAGCTTCGTCAACGTCGTGTCAGCCGCGATGCCGAATCTCCGGCCGAAGCTGGTGACTGGCTTTCATCGGGCAATGTACTCAGGCCTCAGCATAATGCTGAAGGACGACGATTCGGCGTTTCTGAACTATGGCTTTAGTTCAATCAGCCCAACGGATTCGAAACTCGAGTTGAAGTCCGCGGATGAGGCCGACCGTTACTCGATTCAGTTGTATCACCATGTGGCGTCCGCCTGGCCGCTGGCCGGTAAGGATGTGATCGAAGTCGGGTGCGGACGAGGAGGCGGTGCATCATTCGTTGTCAGATATCTGAAGCCTGCCTCCTACACCGCAATCGATCTGTCAAAGCGGGCAATCGACTTTTGCCGCCGAAGACACAAACTCCCAAATCTTAAGTTTATGCAGGGGAACGCAGAGGATCTGCTCTTGCCATCGCAATCATGTGACGTCGTATTGAACGTCGAGTCTTCACACTGTTATCCATCCTTTGAGCGATTCCTCGAAGAAGTGTTGCGCGTACTCCGACCTGATGGGCGATTTCTTTTTGCGGACCTGAGATTTCGTGAAGAGGCTCCGGACCTTCGCGCCCAGTTGCAAAAGCATTTCGAGATAGTGGAAGAGGAATCGATAAACCGGCAGATCGTTCGCGCGCTGGAATTGGACAGCGAGCGACGCGTCGCTTTGATTCGAAAGCGGGCACCCAAGTTTCTGTACGCTGGGATGGACGCCTTCGCCGGCGTCCATGGAAGCCAAACGTTCGAGACGTTTGCATCAGGCGAGCGGCAGTACCTCCGATTCGTACTCAAGCCTCGCTGACTGCTTGGTGGTTAAGCGTCGCGACCAGCTATTGCCGCGCTGACGCCATTGCGGCCAAAGAACGGGGCCAGATGAGCATTCATGAATATGCCATCGGGATCCCACGCTGCCCTGAGGCGACCCCATTCGTCCCAACGATCGTACTGCCCGCTGATATAGTCCGCCGATACAGGCGCGAACTTTCCCCAGTGAAACCGAAAGTTGAAGGGTGCGAGCAACGCCTGCACCTCCTCGAATAGACTCGAGTTACGCGGGTACGAGCAAAGTTCGATCCAGCAGACCTCACGCTCGTAAGCTGGACTGAGCCACTGAGCACTGCGGGCGGAGGCTCGTATATGGACCGGGATAAGCGGAAACCGCCTGGTACGCTGGAAATGATCCCGAAGAACGCTGAGTGCAGTGCTCGCCTGGTCATATGGAATCGCCACTTCCATATCGCCGATGATCATGGGCGAGCGGATCGCCGGTCCATTTCCGTTGAAAGCCAGCACCGTGTGGCTAGGCCCTGCTGTCGTCCGATAGACGCCACCAACGACTGCCTTGGCGGCTATCCTCTGCAACGTGATGGAGCAGAGGAGCACGGATGCGACTCCTCGGACTACCTTCAGCTGCAAATAATGCGCCGCGCGGCCTAAGGCCCCCGGTTGTGTGTGACGGACGGTGGGCGTTTGCGGAACAAGGCCCTCACCAGTCCGCTCAATTGTCAGAACCTCCACCTTATCGGCAACCGGAAAGTACATCATGTCGACGAATTCAGCTGATCGCTGGTACTCGTCGAAACGGGCGAAAACGTCGGCAGCGTCGGCAACGAGACTGCTAGAGCGGAGCGTAAAAGCCGGCACGCAGCGAAGCGTGACGCTAGAGATGACGCCCAGCAGCCCAAATGACACCACAGAGGCATCGAAATTCGGCGAGGAGCGGGCCAGTTCAAAGATGGTTCCATCGGCGCGCACCAGCCGAAGCCGTTCAACGTAATCGCTCAGCGCGCCGTGCCTTAAGGCCCCCCCGTGCGTGGCAGTGCTGATAGCGCCTGAAACCGTCTGGGCCGTAATCGACCCAAGAATAGGGAGCGCCAAGTTGTGGCGCGCGAGTTCTTCGTTCAGTTCGGTCAGAGTTATCCCCGCCTCGACTGTCACAAGGTTCCCGTTCACGGCAAGGATTTGCTTGTAGCGGTCCAGAACGATGCAGACACCCTCGGTATCAGCGACGGCGCATTGCGAATGCAGCGAGCCGATAGCTCTGGCTCTCAATCCGCCCTCACGCGCGACGGCTATGCACTGCACAATGTCTGATTCCCGTTCGGGATGAGCGAGTGCGGAAGGTTGAAAGGGTAGCGGGCCGCAGACTGGCAGGTTATACGTGCGCCGACTGATGAGTCCCTCGGATCGAGCCCAAACCGCAGTCTTCAACATCCCGACCGGCAGTGTCACAGACGGCGCATAACCAAAGCTCTCTGCGGCTCGAGCAGAAGGATACACAGCGGCGTTCGTCGCAACAGTAGTTAGATAGCGGAGTGCCTTCTCTGCGTTGTCCGTTCTTCCCGGAATAGCTTTTGAAAATAAATCGACAACCCGCGATAAGCCACGAAGAACACCGATCGGCAAGTGCCGTACTGGCCCCCCGACCATCTCCCCAAAGCCAGAGTAGAATTCTTCCATCGTAAGTGTCTGGTGACCGATGTTAAAGATCTGATTCGCGGCGCGCTGGGACTCGGCCGCCTGCACCATCGCGCGTGCAACGTCGTCGGCAAAGACCACATCCATCAATGCTTTTCCGTCGCCTAGAATCACCGGTAGACCCGCACGGATCAGCTTGATGGGAACCTGCGTGAATGGAATTGTCCGAGGACCGTACACACATGTCGGCCTCAGTATGGTAAACGCGAGTCCCGATTGGAGTGCCACCTCCCGCAGAGCCTGTTCCGACTCGATCTTCGTGCGCGCGTAAACAGGAAGGTCGTCAGTGGGAAGAACTGGGGTGTCCTCCGTGAAGGCAGGTCGTGGCGCCGCTGCTGTGTAAACGGCTATCGAGCTCAGATGTACAAAACGGCAGCCCGTCCTAGCGGCCGCAACGGCAAGTGCCCGGGTACCTGCCACATTGACGGCATAGGCATCTTCGTACGGAGCATTCCCAACGAGCGCAGCGCAGTGAAACACGATATCTGCGCCCTCGACAAGCTCCGACAGCGCATTGTCATTGCCGATATCTCCCCATACGGGCGTACAACCGCGTTTTTGCCAGAGATCTGTGGTGGGCGTTCTTTGCCGAAAAAGTACCTTGACATCGTACAAATTCGCAAGCCGGTCAAGCAAACTCTGACCGATACCGCCGCTTCCGCCAGTGACACAAACAGTTCTCCTCATGCAAACCTGCCAGGAGCCCTCGATAATAACAGACTGTCCGACGCGGCCCACAATGCAACTTTTTCGGAGGCGAGGTCGTCACATTAGCGTGGCGCCTCCACGCATGAAGACCGCCGTGGTGCTGCTGCTAGCCTCCCTCTGCTTTGGCCAGCAACGGAATTCGGCGCAACGCTCGGTTAGTGCGGATCCCTGTGCGGTGCGCACCCTGCGAAAGAGCCCACTGCAAGGGTTCAGGGTACCATCGCCTGACGACCATCGCTACTTGGTTAACAAAGAGGATGAGGACGGGGTTGCACAGATATACATCGGAGATCAAGGCAGCGAGGAACTGACCTGTATTACGTGCGGCGAACAGCCTGGCGGTCCCAAAAAGAAGCGATTCAAAATGCAGCCTCGGTGGCACCCGTCGGGCCGCTGGATCTTCATCGCAGTGGAGCGCGATAAATACTCGCCCCCGCCCATCCTCGGTCTCAGCAGAAAGTACGTTGAAGGACAACTGCAGAACGGGCTGTTCACGAACATGTATGTCATCTCAATCGATGGTCGCCAGTGGCATAGACTCACCGATTTCCACTCCGGCAAAAAGGGAATCCCTGACGGCTTTACCGGTCCCGCATTCACGCCCGATGGAAAGAGGGCGGTCTGGTCCCAGATTGTCGATGGCAACATTTTCAAATATCACCCATTTGGACGCTGGGAGATGATTCTGGCGGACTTCGTTGACGATGGGAAGGCTGCCCCGCACTTCTCTAACCTGCGCGACATCACCCCACGGGGAATGCATTGGAATGAACCAGGCAACTTCCACCCTGACAACCAAAGGCTGGTTTTCTCCGGCTCCGATCTTAAGGACGCACAGGGCACGGATATATTCGTGCTGAACATCCGTACAGGCCAGCTCGACAACTTGACTAACTCGCCGAAAGTATGGGACGAACACGGGGTCTTTTCGCCCGACGGTGAGAAGATCGTTTTTATGAGTGCGCACCCGTATCGCCGCGACGCTAAGGCCTCGAAGGTCCTCTCGATCCGTACAGAGTATATGCTCATGAACAACGACGGGACGGATCTGCAGCAACTGACGCGATTTCGCGAGCGGGGATCACCCGAGTTCGGTGACGGCATTGCCGCTAACGGGGCATGGAGCAATGACGGACGGTCCATCAACGGCAAGCGGCTCTTCTTCCCGAATTACGAGTACTGGGACATCGTGTTTGAAGGCGCCTGCGGCAACCGAAGCCTCCGATAGGCAACGCTGGTCTCAACCCTCTACGGAACGGTTTCGGTGCAGTGCCGGCTCTACCGATCGCGTCATAGCCTCCGTGTCCAGCGGCAAGCCCAGAAATTGAGCGATGTCTCTGGAAGCTTCCGCTGGATCACGGATGACCACTTCGTAGTTCACATAAAGCACGGTGAAGTTCGGCTGCTTTCGAATCCAAAGATCGAGCTGCTGCAACTGCTCATCGAAAGATGAGACGAGTTGGTCGTCGCTCAGTCGATCGCCCTCTTGCCTGCGCCGTAGCATGGTCTTCTGCGACGCTACAACCTCGTCCAGGTTCCGCATCATGAAGATCACCTTGTATCGATGCTCGGGAGGCAGTTTGTACAGAAAAATGTAGATGATTTTGACGACCTTGTTGTAGGCGTCCGGGAGCCAGGAATCATCTTTGCCCAGCCGTTTCACAGGCTCGAATTCGTAATACCCGAGAGGGTTATCTTCGTCAGCTTGCCGGAATCCATCGGTGATCGTCGGCATTCCGCCCTGGTCGAGCATACGCATCATCATCGACGTTCCTGAGCGAGGTAGCCCGGAGACTACTGTTATGAAATCTTTGTCAGTTACTGGCATAGAGATTATTGTCGCCGGAAGATGACAATTCGCCGCTGGAAGCTCCGCGGCCATTGAGTTGCGCCTGGATGTCTTGCAGCCTCGATCCGGTCAGTGTGTAGCCACGCATCAACGCCGCGGCAAGAAGGAAAAGGAACGCCGGTACAAGGCTGTACACGACCGCAATTCGCACCGCGGTGGTTGATGATTGCTGCCCGCCGCCTGGGATCAGGCCGACATACCGGTCGAGAAGTACGCCCGTCGCCAAGATGGCAATGCCCGAAGCGGTTTGCTGGGTGAGTGAGTTCAAACCGAACAGCGCGCCTTCGCGGCGTTTCCCAGTGAGCAACTCGCTCTCGTCCGCTACATCCGCGAGCATCGATTGCGGGATGAACCATAGGATGCAGTTGAAGAAGCCGGCGAGTCCGCAACCAACAAACAGCGGGCGTGCATCGCCGGTCCCGAAAAGGCTTCCTTCACCGAACAGCAGGTATCCGGAACCGATCACCAGAGACGTAAGTATGGTCGAGAATACAAACAGGCGGTGCTTTTGGAATCTGCGGGCAAAGCGGGACCAAACGATTGTTCCCGCGATCCCTGCGCAGAAAAATGAGGCTTGAGAGACGGTCAGTGCCACACTTCCTTCGATTTTTGCGTAATGCTTCACGTAATGAAGCAGGACTGCGCTGTTTATCGCGAGCCCGATGGTCACGAGAGATGAGGCCAACAACACTGTGCGGCACGATCGGTTCTGCAAGTAAGACCAGATGGTGGTGATGAAAGCAGATGGCCTATCCTCCGTAGGAACCTCGGCAGATGTAGCTTCCTGTCGGGCTCGCTTCATGCTCCACAGGGACACCAAGGCAGCCGTACTCATCACCAGGCCGAAGGCTATGCCCATTTGCGCGTAGCCCGAACGCTCGAGCTTCGGATCGACTCCAGGCGTCTTCTCACGGAAGAACAAGACAAACGAGAGGGACGCCGTCAGCAGCGTCCCCAGCGCAGCGGTCAACCCACGAATCGCGGTGATCGATGTGCGCTCGTGATAGTCGCGCGTGAGGCCAGCGCCTTCGGCGTAATAAGGAATGCTAAACATCGAGGTCGCGGTGCGCAGAACAAAGCTAGCTACCAGCAGCCATGCAAACAGCAACGTATTCGAAAGTCCTGTGGGTGGGGCGAAGAATGCCCAGTAGCCGAGGCCCATCGTCAGCGCGCCGGTCAGCATCAGCGCGTGCCTTCGAGCGGCGTGCCTGCCGTCGGTCAGATAGCCGATAAACGGGTCGATAAATGCGTCCCAAAGCATGGCAAGGAAACCAACGGCGCCAATCCACGTACCCGGCAGGCCGAGAACGGACGTGGCAAAGAAGACGCTGTACAAGCCGAGCGTAACGATCTTAATGCCATTTGTGATCTCGCCTACGCCGTAAAGGATCTTCGTTGACATGCTCAGGCGCACGTCTGGTGAGGCAGGTTTCGACCAACCGACCGCCGCATGACTCACGTAGAAACTCCGCTCGAAAGGTTCAGCATCGGCCTACTACTCGGCACGAACAACTACTCACACACGCGTTTCGGAACACCAAGGGTACACGGTCAGCTCACACGTGTCCGGGCGACTGAGGCGCCGGTCCCGCCGCCCACGCAACGGCCGATAATTTCCACGGCGCGCCCAACCCCGTCTTCCGCTCGGATCATCTCGCCAAGTTCGGCAGCCCGCCGCCGTATCTCCGGGTGCGTTGTAGCCCGAATGGCGTCTGCAAGATTGTCCTCGCTTAGCTGGCGTGCCGGAATGGGTTTGGGACCAACACCTAATTCATACACACGTCCGGACCAGAACGGCTGATCCGCAAAGACGGGAACAACAACCGAGGGCAACCCTGCACGCAACGCAGCCCCAGTTACCCCAGCGCCGCCGTGGTGCACGGCTGCACGGACTCTCGGGAACAACCAGGCGTGGGGAACCGAATCAATGCCGAGGACAGCCTCGCTGAGACGGCCGGTTGAAAGTCCGCTGCCGCCCGCAACTAAAATCGCCCGCTGTCCCGCCCTCTCAACCGCACGAACAACCTTCGCGGTCGTCTGCTGCGGATCCGGAAACGGCGTACTACCGAATCCGATGAAGATCGACTCGGGTCCTTTGTTCAGGAAGTCGAGCAGTTCGGGGGGCGGTGTCCAGCACGATTCGTCATCCAGAAACCAATACCCCGTAACATGGATCCAGTCCGGCCAGTCCGGCTTCTTCCGGGCGACGGCGGGGCTGTAGCCTCCAAGTAAGGCGAGGCGCTTGCGTCGTGAGGCGCGAAGCGGCGCAAAGCGGCCGAGTTCCGGTAATTCCAGAATTCCTTGCCGCGCCGCGTTGGTATTCGTGCGGAGCAGGTTCCACATGACGGTTTGAAACACAACGTCCATACCCGCTTCCAGCAAACCCCGCCAAATGGATCGGAGATTCACCTCGCCGGACCAGCTATAGCGGGTAAGCATAGCTGGCGGTGCCAGTTGCGTATCAATTAGAGGGATACGCAGTCGCTCAGCAACACTTTCGGCCGCCAGCATGCCCATTGGAGACGAGATGATCGCGTCTGCCTGCCGGGATTCCTCCCAGTAGCTCGCGATCCCTTGTTCGATCAAGGGTCCCGCAACCCCCACGAAGCCACGTACGAAGCCGGCCACGCTCGATCGCTTCTGTACCCAGTCCTGACCGGCGGCTGTCTTCGCAATCTCCTGCGGACTCCCTCCGATCGCAAGATGATCAAGCCCCAAACCACGGACGCTCTGCTCGAAGCCGCCGAGCGTAACCACCCGGACCCGATGCCCGGCCATCTGCAAACCAAGACCGAGTGCAACATAAGGCTGCACGTCACCTCGGGAGCCAATAGCCAGGATATCGATGCGCATTAACGACCGTCAGAGCTGGCCTGTACAGAACTCCGTCGTTTGAACCGCCTGGGGTAGCAGGCTATACAACTGAAGTCTGCGCGCGAGCTTGTTGAATAGTACTTCAGCATCCACCAACTCCGGATTCAGCAGCGCCCTCGAACTTTCGGTCGGACTCAGCTTTAGGATTGCCGCCGGGATCCGACATTGGGCTGCCATCGTCTTCGCTTCCAGAACTCGTTGCCGTACTACCTGAGCAGTTGTTGCAGGCGCCTTAAAACGCTGCCTCTGTGCCCAGACATCCACCTGCTGCAGTAAGCTTGCGAAAGTAATCGGCGGAAGCAATAGTGGAAACGTTCCGAGACTCGACGGCTCAGACAAGGCTCCCGTCTGTCCCTGCCCGGCTACGTAATACATGTACCGCTTGCCAAATTGGACCGTAGTGTCAATGTAGTTCGTCGTAGCCGATGTCCCTATCTGCAAAAACGGGCTTACATACGTGTCAGGTATCTTGGTGCCGCTGACCCCGTTCCAGCCCTCAATATTAAAATTATCGCGAACAAAGATCGGAAGAATCTCGGCACGGAAGATGCGATAGGAAACGGCACGGTAACCGGCGGCCCAGGAAAGGAGGACGCCGCCACTCTTAGCCGGTTCGATCTCCAGCCGTGTTGGCATCTCAACTTCCGGCGAGGTTCGTTTCGTCGCGCGGAAGATCATCAATCCGTAATGGTCATTGGCTGTGCCGAGAAACATGCCGTACGGAGTGCTTGCCATGGTCCGAACACCGAAGTCGAACTTTCCTCCGCGCGGGTCATTGAGGAACGCGAACCCGTTCATCGTCACGGGGCTATAGTGCCAGTCGTTCGCAGTTCGATACAGGTGCGCGCCCATGTTGTGCGCTAGCAAAGGACCATGGATCGGATCCAGGCGCGACCCGATCGATGCATTATACGTTCCTGTGTAGAGGAAGTTATATGGATCACTCATTTGCCAAGCGTGATCATTCAGCGTATGGCCGAATCCGGCATCGAGGTTGCTTACTGGATACTTCCATTCGCCTGTGGTGGGATTCTGGCGCGGCGGGCCAACGACAACGTCCCAAGTATCGTCGGCGTTGATGCGAATTACTTCTGTGGGCGTTCCGGTACCGACATACAGTCGGCCATTGAACACATGCATGCTCACCACCGATGCGGAGGGACGAACTGTCACGTAGGCGCCCGGTGGCACGACGGTTGTCAACTGGTACGGAGGCGCTCCTTGTGCTTTGGTCTTGAAAACCGC
>Ga0190275_10001360_pt1 | contig 18289 bp, 25 predicted proteins | sample Popmic550T_FD_133745 | JGI IMG/M metagenome (GOLD analysis project Ga0190275, IMG submission 133745) | Populus adjacent soil microbial communities from riparian zone of Yellowstone River, Montana, USA - 550 T | ecosystem: Environmental > Terrestrial > Soil > Riparian zone > Trees stand | place...
GCTCTGCCGCAAGCTGCTCGGGCTCGACCCGCCGGAGATCCTCAGCATCGTCCCGCGCGGGCCGGCGCTCGGCTTCGTCGGCCACTCGCCGCAGGAGGACAGCTACCTGAAGTCGCGCGAGCAACTGCTGGACGAGGTGGTGACGCTGCTCGGCGGGCGCGCCGCCGAGGAGGAGGTGCTGGGCGAGTCCTACTCGGGCGCGGTCGACGACCTCAACCGCGTGCACCTGGTCTGCAAGCAGATGGTCGGCGAGTTCGGGATGGGCGTCTCGCTCGACCACGACGGGCCGCCGCCGATCGCGATGCCGGTCGGCGACTACTCGGTCTCCGACGAGACCCGCCGCGACGTCGACGTGGCGGCGATGACGCTGGCCCGCGATGCCTACCGGCGAGCGCGGGCGCTGCTGAGCGCCAACCGCGACTGCCTCGACGCCCTCGCCGCCACCGCGCTGGAGCGCGAGACGCTGACCCGCGAGGAGCTCGACGAGGTCTTCGCCGCCCACGAGCTGCGCCAGCTGGTGCAGGCGCGGGGCTCGGGCGCCGCCCTGGTGGCGATGGTACGGGAGCTGCGCGAGTAGCATTCCTGGCCAGGCAGCCAGGATGAGCGACGAGACCTACTACTTCCCTCCAGGGCGTTCGATGGCCCGGCGTGTCCACGGCGAGCGCGCGGTCGGGCTGCTCTACGGCCAGCGAGCGCTGCTGATCGGGGCGCTGGAACCGCTCACCTACACCGGCACGATGCTGAGCACGAAGTCGGGCGAATGGCCCTTCACCCGCCTCGCCCGCACCGCCAAGATCCAGGAGACGGTCCTGCTCGGCACCCGCGCAGAAGCCGACCAGGCGCTGGCCGCGGTGCACCGCCTGCACGAGCGGATCGAGGGCTCGCTGGTGGAGGCCGCCGGCCTCCACCCCGCCGGCGCCGCCTACTCGGCCTTCGACCCGCAGCTGATGCTGTGGACGCTGGCGGTGATCGCCGACTCCGGGCGGGCGATGTACGAGGCGATGGTGCGGCCGCTGAGCGCGGTCGAGCGCGAGGCGCTGTGGCAGGACTACGTCCGCTTCGGCGAGCTCTTCGGCCTGCCGGCCGACCAGGTGCCAGGGAGCTACCGCGAGTTCAGTGCCTGGTGGGAGGAGCGGCTGGCTTCGCCCGACCTGCACGCCACCCCGCACGCGCTGGAGATGGCGCCGATCGTCGCCTTCGAGCAGCCGGTGCCGGCGGCGGCCCGGGCCAACATCGCCACCCAGAACCTGGTCATCAAGGGCACGCTGCCGCCGCGGGTCCGGGAGATCTTCGGGATCCGCTGGAGCCGCGCCCACGAGACCGCGTTCCGCGCGATCGCCGCTGCCCACCGCCGCGCCCGCCCCGCCTTCCCGTACAAGATGCGGCGCGGCCGCAACGATGCCTTCTTCGACGTCGTCACCCAGGCCGAGCACCGCCGCGGCGGCACCGCGACGCCGCAGCTGCCCGCCGGCGTCGGCGGTTGACGGCCGCGATCGCGGGTAGCGTGGTGGCGTGAGCCGCTCGCCCGCCCGCATCTCGCTCCCGCTCGGCCTGCTGGCCCTGGTCTTGGTCCTGCTGGTACCGGCGAGCGCACCGGCGGCGATCGAACGGACGGTCTCGGTGACCGCCGACGCCACCCTGAAGGTGCCGAATGACAGCGCCAGCGTCGGCCTCGCGGTCAGCCGCGAACGGCGCAGCCGCGGCGCCGCGCTGCGGGCCGTCGCGAGCGGGCTGCGCGGGGTGATCGCCGCGGTTCAGGGCATCCCCGGCGTCGGCGCCGGCGACATCGTCACCGGGCGGATCGCCGTCCGAAAAGCCTTCCGCGGCGAGCGCGTCGTCTACCGCGCCAGCGAGGGCATCTCCGTCACCCTGCACCAGCCCGACAAAGCGGGCGAACTGGTGGGTGCCGCGATCGCGGCCGGCGCCACCGGCGTCCGCGGCCCCAGCTTCTTCGTCGGCGACTCCGAACTCGCCTTCACCAGCGCCCTCGCCGCCGCCTTCGACAAGGCCAAAGCCAGGGCGACCGCCCTCGCCGTGCGGGCCGGTGGAGTCCTCGGCCCGGCGCTGACGATCGACGAAGGCGAAGGCCCCGAACTGATCCCCTTCGAGGCCAAGTCGGCCCCGGCCTCCGACTGCGCGGTCTCGGCGCCCTCAGCGGGCACCGGCCCGGTCGCGGCCAAGCGGACCGGCGCCGCCTGCGGAGCCCCTTCGCCGCCGACCAAGCCCGGCACCTCCACGGTGACCGCGACGGTACACGTCGTCTTCGCCCTGCAGTAGTTCAGCGCGGCGCGCGGATCCCGGCAACAATGAGTGGGTGAGTCCCGTCGCCGAGACGATCGAGGTCGCCAGCCGCTTCAACGGGCCGCGCGACAGCGGCAACGGCGGCTACAGCGGCGGCCTCCTCGCGGCGCGCCTGGGCGGGCCGGTGGAGGTGAGCCTGCGCAGCCCGGTGCCGCTGGACCGGCCGCTCGACCTCGTCGGCGAGGAGGAGGGCTCGCTGCGGCTGCTCGACGGCGAGACGCTGGTGGCCGAGGCGCACTCCCTGCCCCCGTTCGACCTCGCGGTGCCGTCGCCGGTCAGCCTCGACGAGGCTCGCGCCGCCGCCGCCAACTACAGGGGCCGCGACGACGGTCCCTTCAGCCACTGCTTCGTCTGCGGCCGCGCGCGGGAGGACAGCTTCCACGTCTTCGCCGGCCAGGTCGAGGGCCGCGACCTCGTCGCCACGCCCTGGACCCCTCCGGCCTGGACCGCCGGCGACGACGGCGCGGTGGCGCCGGAGTTCGTCTGGGCGGCGCTCGACTGCCCGACCTACTTCGCCTGCCACCTCGAGGGCGAGCTCTCGCTCAGCTTCCTGGTCCGTCAGCGGGCGGAGCTGCGCGAACCGGTCCAGGCGGAGGAGGACTGCGTGGTGATGGCCTGGCCGATCGAGCTCGACGGGCGCAAGCGCCTCGCCGGCGCCGCCGTGCTCTCGGCCCGCGGCGAGACCCTGGCCCTGGCCGAGGTGCTCCTAGTCGAACCGCGGTAGCGCTCCGGACGCTCCGCGCCCTCGACGAATTCACGCGCCGACGCCCGCACGACGTGGGCACCGGCGCCGACGACCAGCAGCAGGAAGGCGAACCCCGGCGAGCCGGCGATCGCCATCAGCAAGGCGAAGAACATCGAGGCGTAGAAGAGCCTTCCCAGCGGCTCGTCGAGCCGCTCCAGCCTTTTAAAATCGATCCGCATACGACTGGATTCGCCAGCCGCGCCCGCTTCCCTTGCCCCGGCGCCGCGCTCAGGGCGACTGCTCGGGCGGGCCTTCAGGCGGGGCCGGCACGTCGAACGCGCCCGCCCCGTCACCCCCGCCGAGCTTCCCGAGCAGGACGTCGTCGCGGCTGTAGTGGCCGACCGAGTCGAACCAGCGCTTGGCGCGGAGGCCGTCGCGCAGGTCGCAGTCGGCGATCACGATCCCCTCCTCGCCGTAGAGCGGGCCGGCGATCACCTCGCCCCAGGTCGGCTCGACGATCGCCGCGCCGCCGCGGCCGAAGACCTCGCGGTCGGGCAGCTCGACCGGGAAGTCGTCGGGGAACGCCGCCCGCGGGATGAACTGCGGCGCCGAGACGACGAAGGCGCCCGACTCGATCGCGATGTGGCGCATGCTGGCGAGCCAGCCCTCGGAGTCGTCGGCGGTCGGCGCGACCCAGATCTGCGGCCCCGACCGGTACATCGCGTAGCGGGCCAGCGGCATCCGGTTCTCCCAGCAGATCAGGCCGCCGATCCTGCCCAGCGGCGTCGCCGCCGCGACCAGGTCCTCGCCGCTGCCGATCCCGTGGAAGAGGCGCTCGTGGTGGGTCGGCATCAGCTTGCGGTGCTTCCAGACGATCCCCTCCGGGCCGACCAGGACCAGCGTGTTGTAGAGGGAGCCGGGCCGCTCGGCCTCGCGCTCGTTGACCCCGATAGCGCAGTGGGCGCCGGTCCGCCGGCAGGCGTCGACCAGCACCTCGGTCAGCGGGCCCGGGACGTCGACCGAGTTCTCCCAGAGCCGCTGCCAGAGCTCGTCGAAGCCCCCGAACGCGGACGCCGGCGCCGCCCACGACTGCGAGGGGTAGAGCGGGACGAAGGTCTCGGGGAGGACGACCAGCTCGGCTCCCTCGCCGGCGGCGCGCTCGATCAGCTCGGCCGCCTTGGCGACCGACGCCTCTGCGTCGAGGATCACCGGGGTCGCCTGCACAGCCGCTATCCGCACGGTTCGCATCTCCGTCATCGCAGTGGGCGGTACTGGGCTCGAACCAGTGACCCCTTCCTTGTAAGGGAAGTGCTCTCCCAACTGAGCTAACCGCCCGGGCGTCACCGATTATGACCGAGGCGAGAACCGCCGCAAGGATCGGGGCGTACTCTTGGTTGTGACGATGGTTCGCAGGCCTGGACAGAGAGGGAAGGCGGTTGCGGTTGCCCTGACTGCGGTCGTCCTCGGCTCCGCCCTCGCGGCCGGCCAGGGAGCGACCGCGTCTCCCGGCAACTCCGCGCGGGCGAGCAGGACCGCGACCGTGGACATCGTCAACTTCGCCTTCAAGCCGGCGACGCTGAAGGTCACCCCCGGGACCAGGGTCGTCTTCGCCAACACCAGCAGCGCCACCCACACGGCGACGCGCACCAACGGCTTCGACACCGGCTCGATCAAGCCCGGCAAATCGGCCGGCGTCCGCTTCCAGCGAGAGGGCACGTTCCGCTACCACTGCGAGATCCACGCCTCCATGCGCGGCAAGATCGTCGTCGACTAGCCTCGCCCGCGTGGACACGACGATCCTCTGGCGCGCGGCCCTGCTGCAGCTCGCCGCCGTGGCGGTCCTCTCCCTGGCCCTCGGCCTCGCCCTCCCCCACGACTTCTTCGAGGACTGGGGCTGGCTAACCGGCCCCACCTCCTGGCTGCTCTGCGCCGCCTTCACCGCCCGCGTGCTGTCGCTGCCGCTGGCGCCGACCCTGCTCGGCGCCGTCCTGGCCGGCCTGCCGAGCCTGCTCGCCGTGCTCGTCGGCCTGCACTGGGCCGGCGCCCTGCTCGCGGTGGCGATCTTCGCCATCTGGTGCGCGCGGCTGCGGCTGGTTTTAAGCCCGGGCTAGTCACCCGAGGACCGCGTCGGCTGAGGCGTTTGAACGTAGGATCGGCGCATGGATCTGGGGCTCGAGGGACGGGTGGCGCTGGTGATGGGAGCGAGTCGCGGGATCGGGCGCGGGATCGCCGCCGCGCTGGCCCGCGAGGGAGCGCGGCTGGCGATCGCCAGCCGCTCGGCCGAAAAGCTCGACGAAGCCGCGACCGAGATCGGTGAGCGGGCCGTGCCGTTCGTCGCCGATGCCGCCGACCTCGAGCGGCTCGCCGCGCTCCCGGGCGAGGTCGCGGCCGCGCTCGGGCCGGTCGAGATCCTCGTCGCCAACACCGGCGGCCCGCCGATGGGCGGCGCCTTCGACCACGACCAGGACGAGTGGGAGCACGCCTACCGGTCGCTGGTCCTCGCCCCCAAGGTGCTCGCTGAAGCGGTTGTCCCCGGGATGCGGGAGCGCGGCTGGGGGCGGATCGTCAACGTCGGCTCGACCTCGACCGAGGAGCCGATCCCCTACCTCAACCTCTCCAACGCGCACCGGATGGCGGCGGTCGGCTACCTGAAGACGCTCTCGCGCGAGGTCGCCGGCGACGGGATCACGGTCAACACCGTCGCCACCGGCAAATTCGCCACCGAACGGCTGGCCGACAACGCCGGCTCGCTCGAGCAGGCCGAAGAGCACGCCCGCACCGACATCCCGGCCGGCCGCCTCGGCCAGCCGGAGGAGTACGGCGACCTCGTCGCCTTCCTCTGCTCCGAGCGCGCCGCCTACGTCACCGGCACCGTGATCCCGATCGACGGCGGCATGCTGCGCTCGACCTGAGCGCGGCGCGCCCTGCCCGGCAGCGGCTCGCTGCGACAGGCGCTCAGACGACCGGCGGCGGCGTGCCCTCGGCGCTCGCCGCCAGCTCGGGATCCCAGCCACAGACCAGGCAGGCGTGCTGGAAGGCGGAGCGGGCGAACTCCAGCGCCAGCCCCTGGGGGTCGTCGGCGGCCACGACCGCCTCCCAGTCGAGCACGTACTCGCCGAGCTCGCCGTCCCAGCGCGACTGCGCCGGCGAGAGCTGGCCATTGGCGAACCCGTCCGGCGCCGGGTGCGCGTACGCGTAGAAGGCCGCCTTCCCGTACTTGGGGTCCCCGGGCCACCAGCCCACGGCGACCTCCTGGGAGTCCATCGAATTGCGCATGATGAAGTCCTCGGAGGGCGGCGCGGCGGGCTCGCCGGAGAAGAGGCTGACCGCGAGGTCGAACGAGCCCCACCAGGCGTTGACCGGAGTCGAGCGCCCGCGGAACGGGGCGCGGAAGGCGGCGAGCACCTGCGCCGCCCGAGTCGCCGCGCCGAAGTAGGTCTCGACTTGGCCGACCTCGTAGCGCGCGTGCTCGCTGTCCTCGTCCAGCGCCACGCTCCACGGCACCTCCTGCGGGGTCGGATCGATCGCCACCGGTCCGGCCAGGCCCGCCACGGCCGCCAGCACCTCGCGCGTGACCTCGCCGACCCTCCGGTGCGGGGTCAGCGCCACAGTCCGGCTGCCGCCGTCGCTGAGCTCGACCACCGCCTCGTGGCGATGCAGGTCGAGCGCGACGACGAACGCGCCCGCCCCGTTGGGAGCCGGCAGCGGCGCCGTCTCCCACCCTCGCGCCGTCAGCCGCAGGGCCGCGTGCTGGAGCTGCGGCTCCGCTGGCGCCGTCTCCGCGGCCAGCTTGCCGAGCACCTGCGTGTGCGCGTGCAGCGTGTCGCAGGTCTCACTCCAGTCCTCGTAGGAGATGGTGGGCCAGGGCTCAGCCATGGCCCGAGGATAGGGCGCGGGCGCGGCGGTCAGCGCAGGCTGAGCACGGTCATCGTCTGCGCCGCCATCTGGTACTCGCCGAGAGCGTTGGGGTGGACGATCACCGGGTTGGTCCCCTGCAGAACGGGCTCCACCCAGCGGACGCCGATCGGCTGGCAGGCGTCGTGGCCGTCGGAGACCGCGCTGAGGTCCACGTAGGTCGTTCCGGTCGCCGCGGCGGCGCGCCGGACGGCGTCGTTGAGCGTCGCCTGGATGCCCCGCACGTAGGGGACGTCGCCGCGGGCGATCGGCAGCTTGGCGAAGCAGCCACCGGTCGCCGGGGTGATCCACGGGTAGCCGAGGATCGCCACCTCGGCGTCCGGCGCCTTCGCCCTGACCGCGGTGAGCGCTTTCACCAGCGACGGATAGGTCGTGGTGTTGATCGTGTCTTCGAAGGAGGATCCATAGCGGTCCTTGCAGGGGCTGCCCTGACCGAGCGTCGCCAAGCCGGCCGTGCCGCAGGAAAGGATGGTGCCGATGAAGACACCGCTGTCGTTGCCGCCGATCGTCATCGTCACCAGCTGCGTGTCCGGCTTCAGCGCATCCAGCTGTGGCGGCACACCCGGGTACTGCGGTTCGAAGTAGTCGTTGGTCTCGGCCGCGCCGCAGGTGACGTCCCGCAGCTGGGCGCCGGTCGCGCCGGCGATCGCGTGGGGATAGTTGCGGACCGAGCGCAGGCACTGAGGCGGTGCGAAGAGATCGGGTGGGAGGACGCCAGAGGCGGCGCTGTAGGAGTCCCCGAGGGCGACGTAGCGCAGCGGCGAGGTGGCGGCCGGCGCCATCTGCGCGGTCAGCGCCAGGGCGAGGATCGCCCCGACGACGGCGAGCGACAGTTGACGGATTCGGCTGGGACGAGAGCGCACTGGCATCGGTTCCTCCTCGAGGTTTCTGGGATCAGACTGCCCCGTGAGTGCGCGATCCAAACCCGCGACCGACTCATCCGCAGAGCGGCCGGCGCGGTTCGCTACAGTTCACCAGATGGTTAACGATCCGTTCAAGGCCCTCTCGCACCCGATCCGCCGCGGGATCGTCGAACGCCTGGCTGCCGGCCCCGCGACCGTCGGTGAAGTCACCCAAGGCTTCGACGTGTCCAAGCCCGCAATCTCCAAGCACCTCAAGGTTCTGGAGGAGACGGGCGTCGTCACCCGGGTGGTCGAAGGCCGAACGCACCGGCTCACGCTCGAGCCCAAGGCGCTCGAGGGCGCGGCCGACTGGATGGATCGCCAGCGCGCTCTCTGGGGCCGCCTGTTCGATGTCGTCGACGAGTACCTCAAGGAGGAACCGAAATGAAGATGCCACCTGTCGTATCCCCACAGGAGTGGGACACCGCGCGCGAGGAGATGCTGGTCAAGGAGAAGGAGCTGACCCGCGCCCGCGACGCGCTGGCTGCCGAACGGCGCCGGATGCCGAGGATGGCCGTGGAGAAGGAGTACCGCTTCGAGGGCCCGGACGGGCCGGTGGCCCTGGTCGACCTCTTCGAGGGGCGCCGCCAGCTGGTCCTCTACCGCTTCTTCTTCGAGCCCGGCGCCTCCGGCTGGCCCGAGCGTGGCTGCCGCGGCTGCTCGTTCGTGGCCGACCAAGTTGCCCACCTCGCCCACCTGAACGCGCGCGACACCACGTTCGCGAACGTCTCCCGCGCCCCCCAGGCCGACATCGAGCGCTGGAAGGCGCGGATGGACTGGGAGATGCCCTGGTACACGATCACCGACGACTTCGACGCCGACTTCGGGGTGGACGAATGGCACGGCACCAACGCCTTCTACCGCGACGACGAGGACCGGATCTTCCGCACCTACTTCGTCGACGCGCGCGGCGACGAGGCGATGAGCACCGTCTGGTCCCTCCTCGACATCACCGCCCTCGGTCGCCAGGAGCAGTGGGAGGACTCGCCCGAGGGCTACCCGCAGACGGAGCCCTACTCGTGGTGGAAGCTCCACGACGAGTACGACGGCTCGGAGCGCCCGTGATCCCGTTAGCCCACGTCGGCGGCGTGCCGGTGGAGGAGCTCCTCCCCTGGCTCGCCGGCCCCGGCACCATGGTCGTCGCCCGCGCCTGGCTCGCCGTCCAGCTCCGACGCCACGAGGATCGGCCCCGATGAGCGGCGAAACGCTCGTCGTCGAGCGCACCTTCCAGGCCCCAGCCGAGGCCGTCTTCGACGCCTGGACCAGCGAGGAGGTGCTGCGTCGCTGGTTCCACGCCGAGCACGACTGGGAGACCCCCGAGGCCCAGGTCGACCTCCGCCTCGGCGGCACCGTCCGCGTCGTCATGCGCGACCCCGAGAAAGACGTCGAGTACGGCGGCGGCGGCCACTACACCGAGATCGACCCCCCAACCCGCCTCGTCTTCACCTGGACCTGGGACGAGGACACCGACCGGGAGACCATGATCGAACTCGACTTCGAGGAGGTCGACGGCGCCACCACGGTTCGGTTGACCCACAGCAACCTGAAGGATCAGGAAGCGGTCATCTCACACGACGGTGGCTGGAACGCGTGCTTCGACAACCTCGGCGGGCTCTGGAGGCAGTAGGCAGCTGATCTTCGGCTGGAAAGCTGCAGTCAGCGCCGCCTTTTAACGGGTCGGGCGTGATGTCTCACTTCCTTCCGAGGCAATCCTCGGGGACGAGAAACCCGGAATAGTCTGCGCTCGTGAAGCGAAGAGGCAGGAGCCAAGCGGGGATACAGAGGAGAAAAGGGGGCGTGACGTCTCCGACCAAGGAACCTCAGGGGAAACCCGCTCGCACGAAGCCCGCGCCGGATATCCCCTCGCGCCTGACGGTCCTGATTGGCGTCCTGACGTTCGCGGGCTTGGTGTTCACGATCGCCGACGCCCCTTCCTGGGCCACCGCCGCGGCGATCGGCGCGGCCGTCTCGGCCTGCGTGCTTCACCGGAGCGTCTGGCGAACCCGCCCGTCTGCCCGCGGCCTCGCCATCGTCCTCGCGGTCACGCTCGTGGCCGGCCTCGTGGCGCACTTCACGCTTGAAACGAAGCGACAGGGATCCCCCCGCCCAGAGTTCAGCATCGAAAGGACCGTTTCCTCACTCGGCAGCGGACAGTTCGGGGCCGGGGACATCGTACGGGCGAGCGCGGGGGACTCGTCCGGAAACTATTCCGACCCCCTCTCCGCCCGCCTCGGCTCCACCCTGACCGTCGCCATCCGCCTTTCCAACGTAGGCCCGGACCCGGTCGTGGGCACTCGGGTTGTCGCTGGCGTTCCAGGTGCCCCCGCCTCCTCACTCTCGGTGGAACTCAGGGCTCGGGGACGGAACACGCACCCCTCCTGGGTCGACGACACGGCGACGATCGAGCTCGCGGAAGGCGCCGAAGCCTGCCTCACCCAGGTCCCCGGATCCTCGCGCCTCTACGACCAACACTTCGGCCTGATCCGCGGCCTCCCGGATGGGGTGAACGAAAACGAGGTTCCGATTGGGAGCGTCGGCGTCGGCGTCACTGACAATCGTTTCTTCGGTTTTGAGCTGAACCTGGAAGAAACGGAGCCGGACGGGGAGTGTGGCTGAAGGTGGCACATGCGTCCACCAGATAGGCCGGTTTTAGGCTGTGGCGATAGGCACCCGCATTCGCTTTGGAGTGCCATCTGGAGCTGTCGCAGCGGGCTTCAGACTGCTCGCAGTGAATGTGCCCAACGGGAGTCGAAGCGCGACCGTCGGCTTGAAAGGACAGAGGGGCCTCTGCTCAGGCAGCGGGATTCCGCCGCTGATGTGACCCGTATGCGACCTAGACAGCGGCCAGTGCCGGCGCGAGGTCGTCAGCGCTCGCTTTGACCGACTCCGGAATCGTCACCCGCAGTTCACCCTCGCTATCGAGGATGCGCTGAGCGCCGAGAACGGTCAGCCCGACGATGCGCTGGCTGCCCGGTGCGTAGCGCAGGACGTGACCCTCCGGGGTCTCCTCACCCTCCGCCTCTTGGGACTCTCCGACATGCAGATAGAGAACATCGTTACCGGCGTCGTAGTCGGCATGGTCGAAGGTGATGTGGCCGATCCTGATTTTCACTTGCTCCATGACTCGGATCTCGTCTCGAACCGATTTGCGGGCTGGACGGAGCGTTTCAGATGTCGTCCTTTGTATCCGGCCTCAGGGACACGATCCTGGGTCAAGAACCTGCAATCCTCATACGAGTAAGCGCAATAGCCCAGAGAGAAGGGGGCATCAGATTGGCAGACGCGACGATTGCTCTTATCTCCGGTGGACTATCAGGAGGATTCGCTCTAGCAGGGGTCGGACTAAGCAATTGGACGTCTGCTCGGCGTGAACGACGCGTCTTCGGAAGAGAAACTGCGCTTGAGCTGGCTGGGATGGAGCGCCTAGTGTGGGGCGATAGCTGGATCGAGTTGAAAGCGCACCTGCAAAGGCAAGAAGATCGCCTTGCGGTCGCAGGGCTTCCGGAGGACCTGATCGATGAATTCCGGGCGATCTCGACGGTCTGCTGGCGTAATCAGCACGAATCCGTCGAAAACTCCGGGGGCAAGGACCGGGGAATGAGCATCCGCCTAGTAGAGGCTCGGCAAGCGGTGCACAGCGCAGCAAGAGCTGAACTTCTCAGGCGAGGATCCCGTCGATCACGCCGGGCTCTGCGCGCCGAGGCTTCAGCGCTTGTGGAGGCGGCCCTACCCGAGTAGAGGAAGGGGGATCGCCCTCCAGTAAGGATAGGTAGCGGTGGGCCGACCCACCGAAGGCGATCCACCAGCTGGCCAGTGATCTGGACAGAAATCGTCCGTTCCGTCAAGGTAGCCCTCGTGAGAGCTGTCGATCTTTTTGCCGGAGCGGGAGGACTTTCGGCTGGCCTGCACAAGGCCGGCTTCGATGTCGATTTGGCAGTAGAGGCCGATCAGGCGGCGGTTACCGCTTACCGGCGGATTCATCCACAAGCTGAGGTTTGGCCCGAGCTTGTCCAGCCAGCCAAACTCCGCCGATTGCGAGGCACGGTCGACCTGCTCGCGGCTGGGCCCCCCTGCCAGCCATTCTCCACGGCTGGCAAGCGGCTCGGGTGTCGCGATCCTCGTGATGGCTTTCCGGCCCTACTGGAATCGATCGATGCGGTGAGGCCTTCAAACGTCCTAATTGAGAATGTCGCCGGTCTCGCTAGTGGGAAGCGGCTGGAATACCTTTCGTCAGTGATATTGGAACTCCGGAGCCGGGGATACATCGTCGTCTCCCGGGTTCTGGATGCAGCGGATTTTGGAGTGCGGCAACACAGGCGTCGACTTTTCATAGTTGCTACGAAAGATCGACAATTCGGGTTTCCAGCAGCTACCCATGGGCCGACGGCGAACCGTCCTTGGCTTTCCTGCGAGCCAATCCTGCGTCGCCGGAAGGCTGCATCAGACACGTCAAATGTCTCGGCCGTTATCTTCGCGAAAAGACCTCATCTAAGGGCCAGTCCGTTTAGCGGCTTGCTCTTCAACGGCAGCGGTAGGCCATTGTGCCCAGAGCGACCCGCGCCTACGATCCTAGCCTCGGCCGGTGGCAACAAGACCCACTTCATTGATCGGTTAGACGAAGTTCCTAAATATCATCGCCATCTCATAGAAGGCGGTGAACCGCGTCGTGGCAAATTGATCGGAGCGGAGAGACTTTCCCCGGGTCAATGCGCTGCGCTCCAGACGCTCCCGCAAACAGCTTTCAAGGGTCCTCCCTCAACTCGATACCGCCTCATCGGGAACGCTGTACCACCTAAGCTTGCACAGGCTGTTGGGGGGCATCTGCTGATGCATCTCACCGGTGAGCTTAATTCGTCAGGTTCTCCTCAAGAAGAGCATCAACCAACTCATCAGTAATCTGGCCAGCTGCGTTAGCCGCATCTTCGGGCGACTCGCGGAGAGTAAGCATCATCCTCAGCCGGTCGAAGAGTATGCCTTGGGACAGTTGGTACTCGTGATGCCATGAGCCGTCCACCTTGCGGTAGCACAAAGGAATGAACGTTCCATGGACGAGGGGAGCGGGAAAGGAAAATACATTGGCCCAGTTTTGTTCTGATGGCTCAAGTTGCTTGCCCCGCCAGCCCTTCCCACTCGCGCATTGCCCGAAGAAGATGACAATCCCAGATACCTCATCGCCCATAGGGGACCAGGCAACAAGGTCAAGGCCATTATCTCCCGACAGATTCTCGTTTACCTCTTGCTCTGACGCGATCAGCTTTAGCCGGCAGTCGTCCGACAGCAGCTTGAGTTTCTCCCATAGCGAGCCCGTGTAACGAGCCGATTCGGCGTTACTAGCCGTTCCGAATATGTGAGTCTCAAATCGCGGTCCAAGATACGCTCGCAACGGATGGACGCAAAGCAGCTCGAATGCCTTGGTCACGGAGGCCTCATCCGTCTTTTTTTCGAGCTTCGACAGGCAAGAGGCAAGGAGAAGGAACAGGTACGTCCGACGAGTGTCGTTTAGATCCCTCAAGACGAGGTTGTCGTCATCCCGCAGTTCGAACGGGTAGGCCTCATCAAGTTCTTCTGCGCGAAATTTGAGGTGCTGGATAACTTCCGTCGCTTCGACAAGGCGGGCATCGTCTTCTTCTGCTGGTCCTGGCATTTGGTTAGCGCCACTAGCCTCTGGACTCTCCCCCTCGGCCTCTTCCTCTTTTGATCCCGAATCTGCCTCGTGCAGCGCTAAGAGTTCAAGTGGATCACCGTCAACGTCATCGCGCTCCAGCAGTAGCTCATGAGCTGAAGCCTCTACCGGGACTGAATCATCCTCCTCTTGGAGCTTGCGCCTAGAGCGAAAGTCGGCGGCCGAATACTCGCCGTCAATACTGGCCGCGCACATAAGCTCGATGTAATCTGCCAGCCGATGAACGGCCTGCCTACCTGGCGGGCTCTCGACTCCTTTAAGAAGAGCCATCTTAAGTCGACTTGACTTCCTTCTCGGCGACTTCTTGTTCCATCTTCTCTGCGTTCTCCCGAACCTCTGCAATCGTCGTGCGATCTCCCTCCGTCGGCTCCTCCACTTCTTTGAGACGGCGGCGCGCGAGTTTTAGGCTGCGATTGCTGTCGGTGAGTGCACTAGAAAAGGCTTCGCCCGCATCAAGCGTCAAGGCGGCTGCTGATATCGGTGGCACTCCGTCCTCAAGCGCTGCGATTGCCTCGTTGTCATCAACGATTAAGTTGATCCATCGGATATTCCGAGACTCTCTTAGGAGAGGCTTGGGCTTTGGCTTTACCTTCTCGCTCGGAACGAAGAACCACCGCGCCAGATCAGTAAGACGCACATCATCAACGGAAGCGACGCTTTCGTCTGAAACTGGATCGATTCCCAACCACACCGGAATTCTCTCGTAGTTCAGAGCCGTGCTGAAAACTGCGAAGGGAAGGTTCTCAGCATCTAAGTCGTGGTTCTTGAAGAAATCCAATTCATCCAGGCGATCGAATGACTTGAGCGCGGTTAGGAGTCGGCCAACATACGGTCCATTGCTTCCAATAATGCGAGCCAGCTCCTTGTTGTCGCTTGGCTCACCGAGTGCCTGTCTACGGTCTCGAACCTGGGCCAGGTATCTCGCCTTTGGAAGTGGATCCCACTCCTTGATCCCCGTGATATGTCGGTATCCGAGGTAGTCAAGGATGTCGTCCCGAGTGGGGAAAACCGTAACTGGCAGCTCCTCCGGGGCTCCGTCCTCCGCGAGTTTCGCGATTGCTTCTTTCCGAACCGGAGCCAGAGTCGGATTCTGGAGCAAGGTCACGGCCGCAAGCCGGCGATTGCCCTCGACTACCGTGAACTTCTCATCCTGCTTTGGTGGCTCAGGCTGTGCGTCGGCAGCGAGCTCTGGAAACGGACAGACAAGAAGAGGCTCGCCTGGGAAATAGCCTTGAGCCGCGATCGATGATGCAAGCTCGACCAAGCTTGCGTCATCAAGCATGAACTGCAGGACAGCCGAGACATCCTCCGAATCGACGCCAGGTGGAAGCCTGGGATTGTCCGGATCGAAACGAAGCTGGCCAATCGCAGCATTGCCCTGTGAGTATTTGTACTGGCGATGCTCCCTTGCCACGGCGAAGAACCTATCTCTATTACTCGGCGGCCGCAATCCGACTTTGACGGATGAGGCCGGCGTACCCAAATCCGAGTAGCGCGGCTGTTTCCGCCGTGATGAAGGGCAACCGGCGCACGGACACTCGGCCCGAGGTTGCACTTCGCTCCGAACTTCACAGGCGCGGTCTTCGCTTCAGGAAGGATTACTTCCTAAAGATCGAAGGGGCTCGCGGGGTCCGGGCGGACATCGTCTTTCCAAAGCGCCGGCTCGTCGTGTTCGTCGACGGCTGCTTTTGGCATTGCTGCCCTGAGCACGGCCATGCACCTCGCCGGAATGTCGACTACTGGGGCCCCAAGCTCGCCAGAAATCGCAAACGGGATTTGTTGGTGACGAAGTCGCTGATGCGGGAGGGGTGGACGGTGATGCGAATCTGGGAACACGTCGCCCCATCTGACGCTGCTGACGAGATCGTAGAACTTGTTGTCCCAGCCAAGTGAGAGCGGTCAGGTGATTGCTTGGCGAATAGCGTGGAAGCTCTCGCCGATCGCATGGGTGTAATGGGCCAGCATCGTCTCGACCCGGTGGCCAGCGATCTCGGCCAAGTCAGCATCGTTGACGCCAGCGGCTCGTAGGTGAGTGACATAGCTGTGGCGGCACTCGTGGGGGCGGATGTCCAGGCCGGAGGCTTCTTGGGCCGGCTTCCAGAGGTCGCGGTAGAAGGTGCGCTCGCGCCAGAGGCGGCCGCGGGGCGTCGGGAAGAGGAGGGCACAGTCGGGGCCGTTGAGGTTGATCTGGGCTTCGAGCATCCAAGCGAGAGTCGCGGGGACGGGCACGATGCGGCCGGCGTCGGGCTCGCCGTGGTCGGTCTTGGTGCCCTCGAGGATCCTGCCCTCGTGGGCGGTGCGGCGGACCTGGAGGGTCTCGCCGTTGAAGTCTTCGCGGCGGAGCGGTAGGACCTCGCCGAGCCGGAGGCCGGTGTCGGTGAAGACGCGGACCATTGCCTCGTAGCGACCGGCCGCCTTGGCGAAGCGGTGCATCTCCTCGAAGGTGAAGATGCGGATTGGGCGGGGCTTCTTCTTTGCTCTCGGGTCATTCGCCCGGATGCAGACGCCCTTGAAGGGGTTGAGGTCGCAGACTTCATCGGTGATCGCGTCCTCTGCCATCGCCGAGAGCGACCGGAGGATGCCGACGGCTCCCGTGGTTGCTCGACCTTCGTTCGTCAGCATGTGGTCGACCAGGGCGAGGGCGTGCCGGCGGCGGAGCTCGCGGAGCGGCCAGTCCTTTAATGCGATGCCCTCGATCTCCACGTTGGCGACGCGGGAGATTCGGTGGTTGTAGGTCGCGTTGGTCCGTTCGGCTCGGGGATGGCGCTCGGTCCAGGTGGCGAAGTAGTCGCCGAGGGTGTCGGGTCGATCCGAGAGACCGTAGGCCTCATCGATCGCGCGTTGAGCATCGGCTTTCCTCGTGAAGGTGCCTTTTCGCCGGTTCCAGGTCGGCTTGGCGACGCGGCGCTTGCCGTCCCTTCCGGTGTAGCGGGCGAGCCACACGATCTTCCCGGAGGGGTTGCGTCGCTTGGTCGGCGACTCGCGCCTCATGCTGCCTCGTCTCTGCGGCGGGCAAGGAAGTCCTCGACGTCGGCGGGGTCGATCCGCCTGGCAGCGCCGAGCTTGTAGCTGGGCAGCTCGCCTCGACGAATCCAGTTTCGGATGGTGCGATCCGAGACGGCGAGAAATTCGGCAAGCGTTCGCTCGGTGTAGAAGCTCGGCCCGGTGGCTTTCCTCTGCATGCCACCTATGTCCAAGGCGCGAGCCGTTTGCATCGGGGTCACGCGAAGCCGACCGAAGGTCAGACCCCAACCGCCCCTCCTTACAGGCGGCCTCCGCACGGCGAAGCCGTGCCAAATAGGCCGCCCGGAAGGGCGGTTGGGACGCTGCGGCTCAGGCACGAAACCGGAGGGTTCGTAATGTGTCGGGGTGCGGAGGTTGGTCCTGGGGGGTGGGCTTGAAGGCCTGCCTCAGGTGCTCGCTGGAGGTGCATTTCGGGTTCTCGTTTGGGACTGGTTGCTCTAGGCCCGTTAGGGAGTGCTGGATGCCCTTTGTGGGTCGTTGGTGACTTGGTCTGCGAATTCGAAATTGCCGACAGCTGCCTCCGGCGCTTTCCACGCGATGCCGTCCAGCAGCTCGTCCAGGGTCGTTTCGAGGACCGCCGCGAATTTGAGGGCGGATTCGAGCCCCGGGAGGCTCAACCCGCGCTCGATCTGACTGATCGCGGTCCGGTGGGTCGACGAGCGACAGGCGAGTTCGTCCTGGCTCACGTCGGCCGCCCTGCGGGCCTTCGCGAGGTTTGCGCCGAAGCACTCGGCCAAGTGCTCACGTTCCAGCGTCGATCGGCGCGCATTGCTACATCCCCTCCCCGAGGAGCTCGTCGAAGCGCAGAGCCGCCCTCGTCGGCAGTACGAGGTCGTCATTGCGGAACAGCAGACCGACCCCTACAAGGTCGCGGACCGCTCGCTCGATCGCGTCCTTCTTCTCGAAGTCGGGTACGCCGGCAGCGACTTCCCGCACCAGTTCCGAGAGCCGTAGCTGTGCCGGGTGCAGCGCCAGGATCTCGGTTAGGACTGCGCCCTGGTCGCGGAGGTCTTCCGCGTGCGTGGACATAGAGTTCTTTTCAGCCATGAGGAGCTCGTCTCCTTGTGGTCAGGCCCTCGGTTGGCGTGACAGCGCCGCCGGGGGCCGCTTCTTGGAGCCGGTAGCCAGCTACCGTTCCCGCTGCGACCGGACCTCGGAAACTTGGCCGGTCGCCACGGGGCCGGCGACTCCACTCGCGCGGCCCCACTTATGTGGTTCCGAAGCTAGCAGACCTAGCAACATACTTCTAGTCCCTAGTTTTGGCCGCTGGTTCTGAAAACGTCCCGTTGAGATGCGGAAGTCGGAGCGACCCCAGCCGGCCCTCGGCGCAGCGATACACGAGCTCCGCGAGAAGCGCGAGCTGTCGCAGGTCGCTCTCGCGTCAGACGCCGGACTCAGCGTGCGGACGCTGTCAGCCATCGAGACGGGCATCGCGAATCCGACCTGGGCTACGGTGCGCGATATCGCCGCCGCTCTCGGCGTCTCTATCGGCGAGCTGGCGAAGCTCTCCGAGAAGCACGAATAGCTCGCCTCGGGGGCGCTCCGATGTGACCAGAATGTGACACCGAGAGCGCGGAACGCCCCGGAACCGCTCGGCCTCCACCGGAACGGCTCCCCAGCCGAAAACCGAGCGTTTGGCTCTGCAACAAGCAATACCCGGCACCTCAAGGAACAGCAGCGAATGCGCCCGACGGGAGTCGAACCCGCGACCTTCGGCTTGAAAGACCGACGCTCTTTGGCCCCCCGTAAGGAACCGTTGACCACTGAGCTACGGGCGCC
>Ga0190275_10001361_pt1 | contig 18287 bp, 14 predicted proteins | sample Popmic550T_FD_133745 | JGI IMG/M metagenome (GOLD analysis project Ga0190275, IMG submission 133745) | Populus adjacent soil microbial communities from riparian zone of Yellowstone River, Montana, USA - 550 T | ecosystem: Environmental > Terrestrial > Soil > Riparian zone > Trees stand | place...
CACCATGTCGTCATAGCCGCCGGTGTACATGATGATCGTTTCGTAATCGATATCGGCGACATGGGTCGAAACTTCATTCAGGAAGTGACGATCGTGGGAAATTACGATCAGCGTGCCTTCGTACTTCCGGAGGTAATCCTGCAGCCAGTGCACCGAATCGAGATCCAGGTGGTTCGTCGGCTCATCGAGCAACAAAGCTGCCGGATTCCCGAACAGCGCCTGCGCCAGGAGTACACGAACCTTCTGGCCCCCCTGCAACTCTCCCATCGTGCGCTCGTGAAGCTCGTCGGGCACGTCTAAGCCCTGGAGCAGGATCGCCGCATCGCTTTCGGCCGTGTAGCCGCCTTCTTCGCCGACGATTCCTTCCAGCTCTCCCAGACGCATGCCATCTTCGTCCGTGAGCTCATCCTTCGAATAAAGGGCATCGCGTTCCTGCAGCGCGGACCAAAGCGGCCCGTTGCCCATGACGACAGTGTCGATTACCCGGAAAGCATCGAAAGCGAATTGATCCTGACGCAGGACGCCCATCTTCTTGGGCCGGGTAATGGAGCCCTTCGTCGGCTCGATCTGCCCGGTCAGGATCTTCATAAATGTTGATTTACCGGCGCCATTGGGTCCGGTTACGGCATATCGCCGGCCGGTCACGAACGTGGTTGTGACGTCTTCAAAAAGGATGCGAGCGCCGTAGCGCATTGTAACGTTGTTAACTGAAATCAAAGGGGAGCCTTTAATGCGGCGCGAGAACGCCCGGGTTGCGAAAGTGAACTAATCCTATTTTCGCAAATCTTTCGGCAAAGCGCGAGACCGATCCACGAGCAGAAGGAAGTGGTGTTCCGGCTTACGGTTCCTCGCCCGGTTTAACCCGACGCCAACCGCCGTTCGGCTTGGCGTCTGGCTCGGGAGCCTTTTGAACCGCAGGCTCCGGCGTCAGCGGAGATGATGCCGGATCTTGCGGAGCCGACGCTTGGTTCGTTTGCGGCTCAGGATCGCCGTCCCGCCTCCAGCCACCGATCCGCGTGCCATCCTCATTCACCGGGACCCGCCTCCGTCTGGTTGTCGTACCTGTAGACGAAGAATCCTCAGAACTAACCGATGGCCGAGACGATGTCGTCGGTGTCCGGCTGATCATCACCGGATCAGCATTACCGCCATCCTTCATGAATACGCGCCGGTACCGCACTTCCGATCCGGGATAGCGACGTCGCGCCCCGTCCGCAAGTTGAACTTCCACCTGACGCTCCTCACCCGGTTGAACACCGTCAGCAAGATTAAAGTGGAGTGTATACCGCTGACGCAAGCGCGTCAGCGTAGTTTCGAGGGCTGCCGCTTCATCGACACGCATGCTGTCGCCACCCGACTGTCTGGCAATCTCAGCGGTCCCGGCAGACTGAGTACGCGATCGTCCGTATACAGGACCGCCACCCCCGCCCCCCGGATAACCATAAGGCCCCCGTCGTCCGAAGATGATCCCGCCGAGCGATCCGCCGCCCATTCCGCCACCCGAACTCGGCCAACCGCCGCCTCCGGTTCGCGGTGCGCCACCGCCACCATAGCGCCCGTTGAGCGCGTCCGGCGCGATCAGTGCGCTGATGACCGCATCGGCGCGAGCGGCCGCGCGTACTACCGTCGCTTCATCGCGTTGCCGTTCCGTTTGATCGTCAGTCAGAATCACAATCGCCCTGCGCGCATCACGGCGGCCGTCGCGGCCAATGTAGCTGGCCGCTTCGAGAAGGCCTCGGTTGATATCGGTGCCGCCATCGAACGTTTCCTGACGAAGCACGTTCTCGAGTTCACGCTCAACCGACTCGACGCCGTTCTTGAAAGGCATCCGAAGCCGTGCGCCTCGATCGAAAACCATGACAGCAACGCGATCGTCGGGTCCGAGCACCTGCAGGGCACGGTGAGACGCCTCCGACAAACGCTCGATGTGGGACTGCATGCTTCCGCTAACATCAAGTAGCAGCACCAGATCCATCGGCATATCTTCGCTTTCGAAGTTGCGAATTTCCCGCTTCGTACCGCCTTCCAGCAACACAAAATCTTCACGCTGGAGACCCGTGATCGCGCGATTATTACGGTCGACTACCTGCGCATCCACCCGGACAAGCGATACGTCGCTCTTGAATACCAGGCTGTCGTCTTGGGCTGCGGCAGGAATCCACAGGGCGAGCAATGCGAACAGACCAGACTTAGACAAATTCCAGTCCTACCTTCATGAGCCGGAAGCTCAGTATTGATACGTACAGGCGATGCGGTACGTTTCCGCGTTTCCCCGTACATGTAATATGTTCATATCATGAAACGACCTGTAATCCTGACAGCGGCGATTTCCTCTTGCCTGACTGTTCTGGCATTGTGGAGCGTGGGTATGGCGAACCTTCCATCGAAAGTGAAGCTTGAGAACGCAAAAGTAAAGGTATCCGAGGTAACCTACGAACCCGGTGTTCCTCGCGAACGCTATATCCGTCCAACCGATCAGGTGATCGTCTTCCTGGACGATTCGCGTTACGAGCGTACAGATTCGAGGACCAAAGAAAAAACCATTCGGGAACGCAAATCCGGCGACGTAATCTGGCACGACAAGGGCGAAGATGCTCCCGTGCTGATCAATCTCGGAACGAAGCCGTACCGAACACTGACCATTGAATTGAAATAAAGGATCCCAAGAAATGACCAGGCGAGAATTTGGTTTAGTCACCGCAGGCGCGGTCTCAAGCTTTGCCGCGGAAAAAGAACAACTCGTGTATGTCGGCACGTACACGCGTGGCGGAAGCAAAGGCATCTACTCCTTTCGTTTTTCGCCGGCAACCGGCAAGCTCACTGAGATTGGCGTCGCGGCCGAAGTCCAGAACCCGTCCTTCCTCTATGTGACGCCGAGCGGAAAGCACCTGTACGCCGTAGGCGAAGCATCCACCGGAATGGTCACTGCCTATGAAGTGGATCGAGCCGGCGGAAAGCTGAAGCAATTGAACGATCAGCAGTCCGGAGGCAACGGTCCCTGCCATCTGGCCGCAGATAAAGCCGGCAAGAACTTGCTCATCGTCCACTACGGGTCCGGCAGCGTCGCTGCGTTTCCGCTCAAGGCAGATGGATCGCTCGCGGAGCGCTCGGCATTAGTCCAACACAGCGGATCGAGCGCAGACCCCAGCCGCCAGACAGGACCCCATGCGCATTCCGTCAACTTCTCAAAGACCGACAAGTATGCCGTCGTCGCCGACCTCGGGCTCGATCAATACATCGTATACGCTGTCGATGCCGGCAAAGGAACGCTAACCCAGCATTCCGTAGCGAAGCCCGCTCCCGGGTCGGGACCCCGCCATTTCTCTTTCCACCCGAACTACAAGTTCGCCTACGGCGTAAATGAAATGCTCAAGACCGTCAGCGCATTCAAGTGGGAGGAATCCGCCGGCAAATTGACAGACATTCAAACCATCTCGACCGTTCCTGACGGCTACAAGGAAGGTTCGTGCGCTGAGATTCTCGTTCATCCGAACGGGAAATTCGTGTACGCGTCAAATCGTGGACATGACAGTATCGCTGCCTTCTCGATCGCTTCCGATGGCAAACTGACTTCCTTAGGCACAACACCGACGGAAGGCAAAACACCCCGCAATTTCCGTATCGATCCATCGGGAGCCTGGCTCATCGCAGCCAATCAGGATAGCGGGAACATGGTGGTATTTCGAATCGACAAAGGCTCCGGCAAATTGACGCCTTCGGGGGAACAGGCGAAAGTTCCCTTCCCCGTTTGCGTCAGGTTCGTGACGTAGACGGACGCGTGCGATACCGGACTCGGTTATGAATCAAAAGCGTTGACGCAGAGTGGAAGACGTCTTCCACTCTGCGTCAGAGCGTAGTCCGGAAGCACGACAATCTTTTCTCGACGACGCCTGCGAAGGAGACGCTGATCTGCGGCTCCAGGTAGAGTTCCTTCTCTCTGAGGAAGAACGGGCCGGAAGTTTCCTCGAAGTACCCGTGATGGCTGCCCTGTTCCCCCTGGAACGCGTACGAGAGTTCGGAGCCTATCGCATCCTTTCCCCGCTCGGCGCCGGCGGTATGGGAGAGGTGTACCAAGCCTACGACAACAAGCTTGGCCGCACCGTGGCGATTAAGATCCTCCCTTGCGAGTTTGCCCGCGACCGGGAAAGGCTTGCCCGTTTTCGCCGCGAGGCGCGCACGCTCGCTTCTCTGAACCATCCCAACATTGCCGCAATCTATGAACTGGTAGAAGAGTCAGGAGAGGCGGACTACCTTGTCCTCGAATTTGTAGACGGCGAGACTCTCCGTGGACCGCTGCCCGTAGAGATAGCACTCGATTACGCGCGCCAGATCGCGGACGCGCTCGAAGCGGCGCACAACAAGGGAATAATTCACCGCGATCTGAAACCGGCCAACGTCAAGGTCACACCGCATGGCCAAGTGAAGGTGCTGGACTTTGGCTTGGCCAAAGCAATCTGGGGACTGGATGCAGACAGGGATCTAACCGAAGTTGGCGCAGCGCTAAGCGAGTTGAGCCTCGCAGGACGCATTGCCGGCACACCAGGATACATGAGCCCCGAGCAAGCGCGGGGAGAAGAGGTAAACCCGCGCTTGGACATCTGGGCATTCGGATGTCTTCTTTACGAATTACTCACCGGCAATCGAGCCTTTGCGGGCGAACGCGAGCCGGATTGGCACGCTCTACCGGCCAAGACGCCGGCCAAGGTCCGCGACCTTATCCGACAGTGTCTTCAAAAGGACGCGAGCCGACGGCCGCAGAGCATTACCGACGTGCGCCGTACGATCGAGCAAGCGCAACACGGCTGGAACCGCTGGCGTGGCGCTGCGGTTGTGACAGCCTCGATCGCCTTGATTGCCATCGGTACGTCTCTGTGGCTACAAAATCATGCTGCAATATCGGACCGCTCCAATTGGGTTCAACTCACCAGACTTCCCGACCCGGTAAGCCAGCCCGCGCTTTCGCCGGATGGTAAAAAGCTAGCCTTTGTCCGGAGTTCGTCTACGTACTATGCGCTGGGCCAGATTTACGTCAAGGAATTGCCGGATGGCGAGCCGGTACAACTCACGAACGATAGCCTTAAAAAGATGAGCCCGGCGTTCTCGCCGGATGGGACGCGCATTGCGTACACAGCGGTGGATGCTGACTTCAACTGGGATACCTGGATCGTTCCCACGCAAGGCGGCGAGGCGCACCGTTGGCGCCGGAACGCCACAGGCCTGACGTGGAGCAGACCGCAACAGGTGCTCTACTCCGGTAGGCGGCCAAAAGGGGGCTTAGGCATTGTGGTCGCTCGGGAGGACAAAGTCACTGAGCGAACGGTCTATAGTCCCGTGCATGACCGCGGAATGACCCAACGGTCCCAGGCGTCCCCCGATGGGAGATGGGTGTTGCTGGCTGAGTTGACCGGCTATGGCAACTGGGGGCGGTGCCGCGTGGCGCCGATGGACGGCAGTTCTCAGGGTCAACAAGTGGGGCCACCCGGGGCTGACTGCACGTTTGGCGCATGGTCGACCGATGGCGAGTGGATGTACCTTACCTCCAAGGCTGGGGGACTCTATCACATCTGGCGGCAACATTTTCCCAAGGGTCAACCCGAGCAGTTTACGTCGGGGCTAACCGAGGAGGAAGGGCTCGCCATAGCGCCAGACGGCCGATCTATTGTGACGGCGGTTGGGTTGCAAAGCTCTTCCATATGGATTCATGACCCCAGGGGCGACCGGCAGATTTCACTGCTCGAAGGCAACGCTGCCTACCCAAGGTTTACGCCCGACGGAAAGAAGCTTTGCTACCGGATTGTAAAGGCAGTTCCGAGACTGGTCGGAACGAATCGAGATCCGGGGGAAGTGTGGGTAGCGGACTTGGACTCCGGTCGTTCCGTGCGTCTGGCACCCGGCTTCGCACCGCTTGATTATGCGATTTCCTTCGACAGCCAGCAGGTTGTGATGGAAGCCCCGGACAGCGAGGGGACGCCACGAATCTGGCTGGCGCCGTTTGACCGGCGATCGCCGCCCCGGCAGATTCCCGGTGTGCAGGGACGAAGTGCGCATTTTGGCCCAAGCGGGGAAATCTTCTTCCGCTACACGGACGGGTCGTCGAGTTTTTTGTACCGTGTTCGACAGGATGGGACGGGACTTCGCAAGGCGATCGAGCAACCGATCAACCATCTAGCCGGCGTCTCGGCTGACGGCCGATGGATCCAGGCATGGGCGACGGTTCCGGGCACAAGAGATTCGGCTGTCCAGATGTTTTCGCTCGACGGTGGTTCTCCGATTCTAATCGGCAGTAATACCGCTCTGCAATGGTCAAGCGACGGAGCGTCGCTCTGGATCTCGGGTGGAGCGATTGCCGATGATCGCACATATATCGTTCCGCTACAGCAGGGCAAAATCTTGCCGCCGATGCCGCGAGTGGGATTTCGCTCCGAGCAGGAAATCGCCAGTTTGCCAGGAGCACGTAGGATTGATGCCACAGGAACGCCCGGCCCGTCTTCTGATGTCTATGCGCTCCAATACCGAACGGTCCAGCGGAATCTTTACCGCATTCCAATTCCATAAAGGGCCGCCGCCGCTACATCACAGCGACCCTCAGGCCGTCTCACTCTAATTCCTGCTATTGTCCAAACGGACGGCGCGGCCGGAGACTACCATGCCACTATTCGTGATGATCCATACAATTTCGCGACCGTCCGCGGTAATCACGAAATCGTAATCGACACCGCCAGCCCCGCCGAAGTTTTTTGAACCCGTGCAGTCGGAGTTCACCGTATAGGTTCCCGTGCCTGTGCCTCTCTGGGTGACGCCTCCTGCGCTTTGCGTGAATTTCGCCTGCCCATTGCCGCGTCCGTCATAGGTAACCTTTCCTACTTGAACCATGGAGGCAGACCCGGTGCTGCCTGCCGAAAGGGTACCGCTACCGGATGTCACATAGGTCCCATTCATAGTCGCCTGGGAGCACACCGGCTCAGCCCCTAAGGCCAATGTCGCAGTCAGAAACAACATAGCGATTCCGCTAAACGTGGTTAAGCGAAGCGCAGTCCGTGGTGCTTTTTTCATACAATCTCCTTTTGCTCTTGGGGTACTGTAAGCTCGTTTTCTCAAGTACTCCCGTCCTTGTTCCGAGAATCGTCGGCAAAAGGGGTCATCGACGACGAAATATGACTGAAGAAGGTCCTCCGGATCTCAGTACGCTGCTCAATGCGTGGAGCAACGGCGACGACGAAGCGCTAAGCCGCTTGATGTCGCAGGTCTACCCGGAGATACGGCGGATTGCAAGGCAGCACTTGGGTCACTTTCGTCCAGGTCACACGCTGGAGTCAGCCGCGCTGGCCAATGAGGCTTACCTGAAGCTGACGCGCGCTGGTGGCATCAGCTGCGAAGACCGCGTCCATTTCTTAGCGCTCTGTTCACAGATCATCCGGCGGATTCTGGTCGATCATGCGCGTGGTCGCGACTCAGCCAAACGCGGCGGTAATGCGGCGCATATTCCGCTGAACGACGTGCTCCTGGGGGCGGAGGGCCGAGGAGTGGAAGTCCTCGCTCTGGACGAGGCGCTGCACTCATTGTCAAGAATTGATTCTCGTAAAGGCAGAGTAGTAGAGTTGCGCTACTTCGGCGGCCTGAGCGTCGAGGAAACGGCGAACGTCTTAGGAATTTCCCCGGAAACCGCCAAGCGTGATTGGAAAATGGCCAAGACATGGTTGTTCAGTGAACTAACGGGTAAGAAGAATCTCGCTTAGTCCAAAGCGGAAGCGAGAGCCATCGCGACAAACGCGTTGCGCTCCTCGCTTCCCCCTTCCCTGTGAATCAAAAAGATCCCGATCATATCTTTCACAGGATCAATGAAACAATACGTTCCGTAGCGCCCGCCATGCCCGTACGTTCCGATAGACAATGGCGCAGCAGCGGTATCGCGCACAACCGTCCATCCTAGCCCGGCGCCGATGCCAGGACCGCTCGCCTTCATATCGCCCGTATGGACTCGAGTCATGCTGTCGACCGAAGCGGGCGATAGAATCCGCACGCCCTTGTATTCGCCGCGGTTCAACATCAGTTGATACAAGATGAACAGATCGCTTGCAGTCGAGTACAGGCCGCCTTCCGGTAGCGGATACTTCGCTCCGACACGAAACTTCATCGCTCCTTCGCCCAGGGGATCCGACGTATATTTCAATAGCTTGCCATCCTTCAGGATGTAAGCCGTCGGCATTCTTCCAAACTTCTCCTTGGGCGGATAAATATGCGTATCGTTCATCCCGAGCGGCTTGAAAATACGTGTCTCAAGGAACGTTTCGAACGATATTCCCGAAACCACCTCGATAACTCGTCCGAGCGCCGCTGTGCCCGTGTTGCTATACATCCATTTCGTGCCGGGGTCGAACGCCAGAGGCTGCTGCGAGATGACTAGCACTGCTTCGTTCAACGTCTTGTGTAGCGCTCCGTGCAACTCCCCGATACCAGCCGGTGGATTCAGAGGCAGGCCCGATGTATGCGTCATCAAATCGCGAATTGTGATCGGTCGCGAAGGACGCCGCAGCGTACGCGAGCTCTCGTCCTGTTTGTCTATCACCCACATGCCCCGAAACTCAGGCAGGTACTTCTCCACCGGATCGTTAATCGCCAGCCGGCCTTCTTCGCTCAGCATCAGAGCTGCGATCGCGACCACCGGCTTCGTCATCGAGTGAAGCTGAAAGATCGCGTCCGTCTGCAGCGACTGTTTCGTCTCGAGATCGGTGAAGCCCACACTATCGAGCGCCGCAATCGATCCGTGCCGAGCCACCAGCGTCACCACACCTGCCATCGTGCCGCGATCCACAAACGACTTCATGCGTTCCGGAATGCGTGCGAGCCGCTCCCCATCGAGACCGGTCTTTGCCGGATCTTTCACCACAACCGGAGCGGCCGCCGTAGCAAACCCGCAATACGAAATCAACGCGAGCAACAGTATGCGCATTGCGGACATTCTATCCTGCGCAGCTATACACTGGAACACATGCTACGTACGTTCGCCGGGCTCTTAGTCCTTGCCGCGTTTGTATTCGGGCAAGAAACCAAGCGGCCGAAGATCACAGGTGTAGCCCATGTCGCCTACTACGTCAAAGATGTCGATAAGAGCCGCACGTTCTACAAGGACTTCCTCGGATACGATGAACCGTTCCTGCTGAAGAACGCCGACGGCTCCCTTTCCCTAACGTTCATCAAGATCAACGACCGCCAGTACATCGAGTTGTTCCCAGAGCGCGAGCCGAATTCCGATCGCCTGAATCACATCTCCATCGAGACCGATGATGCCGAAGCCATGCGGCGTTACCTAGCCACCAGGGGAGTCAAGGTACCCGACAAGGCCGGCAAAGGCCGTATCGGGAATGCAAACTTCAATGTGAAAGATCCCGACGGACATACCGTTGAGATCGTGCAGTACATGCCGGATGGTTGGAGCAAACGCGACGCAGGCAAGTTCATGCCTTCCACACGGATCTCGGATCGCATGATGCACACCGGCATCATAGTCAACGAGCTCACGCCTGCAATGCAGTTCTACACCGGGATCCTCGGCTTCGAAGATATCTGGCGCGGATCGCGCGATGGCAAGGTTCTCAATTGGGTGAACGTGAAGCCCGCCGAGACGATCGACTATGTGGAACTCATGCTCCACGATCCCGTTCCGGAACCCACAAAGCGAGGTTCGGCGCATCACATTTGTCTCGTAGTCCCTGACCTGGATAAAGCCGCGGCGATCCTGAAGGAACGCGCCGCAAAAACCGGCTACGACAAACCGATGGAGATCCGGACAGGAATCAATCGCAAGCGTCAGCTAAATCTGTTCGACCCCGATGGCACGCGAGTTGAGTTGATGGAGCCGCACACCATTGACGGCAAACCCACACCGTCAGCCACCGCGCCTCCACCTAAGTAGTGGACAAACGCATCGGCTGCCGCTTCCAATACGTCAGCGACCGCCACCCCCATTCAAGTGGACCGAAGCGGAAATGCCGGAGCCAGATCGGACTCACGATCATCTGCAGGATCCAGATTCCGGCCACCACGTAATACAACTCGTAACGCTGCAGGCTTCCGTACAGCTTGAATCCATAGCCGGTGAAGATAAACGCAGTGATAACGGATTGCATCACATAGTTCGTGAACGCCATCTGACCAACCGCGCCCAGAGTATTGGTGAGCCATGGGAAAACCGCCGTCTTGCAAAGCAGCATCAACAATCCCAGGTGACCAAGCGCAATCGTTAAACGGCCGGTGTCGTACGCGATACCGGTGAACGACTGGACAACAGGATCGAAGTTACTCTGAACAACGATCCAGGCCGTGTAGCTGTTTAGCGGAATCCCGATGAGATAGCCAGCCAGTGTCATCTTGAGGTACGTTTTCGACGGCAACAAGGCGCTCAGGACACCGAGCTTGAAAAGTCCCATTCCGACAAACATCATGCTCCAGATGTCCCAGTTCATGGGGTGATAGTAGGGAAGGCCGTGGAAGTACCCCAGCACTTTGGCGCGCGCTTTGATCACGCTGAAGACATTCCCTCGCCATTCGTCGATATCTTTTTTTAGCTCTTCGGCGGTGGGCTTGGCCATCTTGCGCCACTTCTCGTACTCCGACTTCTCATCCTCCTGTTCAGAGGTCAGCTTCTTGCCCGCCTTCTCGGCTTCGATCGCCGCCAGACCTTTCGTGATCATGTCCCGCTCATGGAAGCCTTTTCCGATGTAAGCGAGAGACGTCAACAGTAGCAACGAGACTCCGATGATGATCAGCCGGCGCGCCGCCAACTTACGAAATGGATAGAGGATCAACCCGCAAAGTGCGTACGGATACAAGATTTCGCCCACCCAGAGCAGGTACGCATGCACAATGCCGAACAAAATCAGCCAAATCGTGCGCCGGTAGTAAATGTCGGCCGCATTGCCATGCTTTTCAAGCCGCGACGTTAACAGAATCATGCTCGCGCCGAAGACCAGCGAGAACAGGCAACGCATCTTCCCTTCCGCGAGCACATGCAGCACGGCCCACACGCCCAAGTTCAACTCCGTAGCCCCGCCCGTGACAGTCGGATTGTCGTAGGCCCCGCCATACATCCCCATCGCGACGATGTTCATCAGCAGGATGCCGAGCAGCGCGAAACCCCGAAGCGTATCGAGCGCAGAGATCCGCTCGGCCGCTGCAACAGGCGCCGACTCCACCACCGCAGCCGGCAGATCAGGACTATGTAAAGATTCGGATGGTGCAGATACTTCCATAGGCTCTCTCCGATGTCGGGATAGTATAGCTCAAATATCAACGCGTAAAGCGGACTTTGTGACGATCATTCCGCACACTGAATTAGGATCAGCATATGCCGCGGCTTGCAGTTGCACTGTTATTTGTTCTAACTCTGGGAGCGCAGACCGCTAGGGATCTGAAGTTGGAACGCGTAGCTCCCCCGCTGCCGGACAAGAAGGCCCGATGGGCAATCGTAGTCGGCGTCTCTTCGTACAAATATGCGCCGCCCGCTGCGCAGCTTCGGTACGCGCATCGAGATGCGGAGGAGTTCGCCAAGCTTCTTCGTTCCACCGAAGGCGGGGCCTTCCCGAGCGATCACGTACGAGTACTAACAGATGGGACCGCAACCGTAGGAGCAATTCGCGCGGCGCTTCACAACTGGCTGCCGAAGTCAGCGGGTCCGAATGACGTCGTGTACATCTTCTTCGCAGGTCACGCCGTCGTGGCGGAGCGCAATGAGACGTACTTCGTTGCAAATGATTCCGATCCTCAAAATTTGCATGCCACAGGTGTATCGTTCCGCGAAGTCAACGACACGCTGACAAACAAACTTCGGGCAGCCACTGTGGTCCTGTTCGCTGACGCCTGCCACGCCGGAGGAATCGGATGGACGAGTGACCCGTCACAGCCCTCGACCGCCCAACCAAGTCTCGAAGCTCTCGGCGCCAGGGATCGAGCTGTCATCAAGCTGCTCGCGTCGCGACCGAGTGAGCGTTCCTTCGAAGACGAGCGCTGGGGCGGCGGCCACGGCGTATTCACCTATTCGGTTTTGACAGCTTTGCGCGGGGCGGCAGAACGAGAGAAGGACGGCTTTGTTCGTGTTTCCGAGCTGATTAACTACGTCTCACGCGTCGTTCCCGAGCAAACCGATTCGAAACAGAATCCGCGCGTCGCAGGCAATTTCGAAGGATCGCTGCCGATGGCCTCCTTGCCTGCGGAGTTACGCAAGGAAGAGCCGGCCGCCGCCAGTGCGCTTGTTCTCGGCAAGCCCGCCACTGCCGTCTATTTCGATAACGAGTATCGAGGCGCGATTCGTCAAAGTGGCGAGCTGATGATCAATTCCGTAGCCGGCGCTCACGCCCTTTCCCTCGACTCACCCGGTCAAGGAACATTCGATCAACCGCTCACCTTGCGACCGGGCCAGAACATCTTCGACATGCAAAAGGCCCCGGAGTTTGCGTTATTTCGACTGCAATCGGCGCTGCGCAGTGGGACAGTACTTGGGCCGAATGGAGCGTTAGAGATCTACAAAACCGAGCGCTTTCCCTCCTCTCAGGTTGCCGCAGCCGAAGCAATGATTGTCTCTGCGCTCGAGGACATAGGCCAGGAGTGTGTCTCTGACTATGTGCAATCGACCATCAACACGTTGAAGCGGTCGATGTTTCTGCAGGCGGTGCAAGCCTACAACACGCTGAAAAGTTTTAGGCCCGCTGATACGTCCATCGAAGCAAAGTCCCTCTTCTGTCAGGCGCGGGCGCAGATTGCGTCGGGTGAGTTTTCCCAAGCGGTAGAAACGCTGAATCGCTCCCTGACAGTCGATCCCCAGTTCGCATGCTCCTACAATGCGCTGGGTGTTGCTCTCAGCCGGCTGGATCGTGCAAAGGAAGCCCGGTCTGCATTTGAAACCGCGGGAAAGCTGACGCCCGCCTGGGCGTTGCCACCGCTGCAGATCGCGCAGCAACTCATCGCGGCAAACGATCTCTCAGGTGCGGTTCCTTACCTGGAGCAGGCAGCCAGGTTAAACCCACGCGCCATCGGCATTCATTGGTCCCTCGCTCGTTTGTATCGACTGCTCGGCCGCGGCCAGGACTTCGTCCAACTCGCCAACACGACGATTGCAATCGACCCCAATTACGCGCCGATTTACTCCGAACTCGGTCAGTATTATGAAGCCGCCCGCGAATTCGCAAAAGCAGCACAAGCCTATGACAGCTATCTGCTGCTGGCGCCAAACTTCGTCGATAGCGCCGACATCAGAAAGCGAGCGCAGCGCAGCCGCGTAGCTCTGGAACCCCGCGCCGCGCCGACCCTGCGCCGCGACGGTGACAAGAAACGTTAGACAAGATGACGGCTCGCTGTCGTCATCGCGTACGGCTTTCGACGATAATGATATCCATCATGGCTAAGATCGAACGCGTTCGCGAAAGTTGGTCTCGACCCATCACAAAGGAGTATCTGGCCGAGCAGGCGTCCTTCGGCTGGAAGCTCGTTTCCGTAGTTTGGGAGCGAGAGATTGAAGCCGATCCCGGCGAACCTTCCTTCCACCAGGAAGACACACCATACGGACTCCGCGTCGCAGCCGATGGCGTGCACCTCGAGGAGAACACCGCCGAACTCGAAGTCCTTCTCGAAATCATGGAGGGCATTGTCCGGGACCGCCGGATCTCGGTGATCTCAGACGAACTTAACAGGCGTGGCTTTCGCACGCGCACCGGTTCCATGTGGACACCAGCTTCAGTCTTCTCCCTGCTCCCGAGGCTAATTGAAATCGGCCCGCATATGTTCAATAGCCAGGAATGGATTATTCGCCGGGAGAAGATCGCTCAAGTCAGGTAACCGGAATCACGCTACCATTCCACACGCCGTTTTCTTTTCGACCGATCACCAAAACCTCGTCACGTCCCGAACTGGATACGATCAGCCGCCCGTCTTCCGCCCAGACAGCACTCTTCCCCGCGGATTCCAAGCCTCCGGTCGAGCCGCTGTAGTTCGCCATCAGAACCGCCATCCCATGCTGCAACGCATAAGTCTGCAAGAGCGCCGTTTTGCGCAAATAGGCGTCCTCCTCAATCATTACTGACGCTGCATAAACGTTAGCTCCTCGCTCGGCTGCCCGAGCTGCATGGCTGGGATACGAAGCGTCCGCGCAGATCGCCAGAGCAACCATCGAATCCCCAACTTCCAAAACCTTCCCGCCCGGCCCGGACGTGAAACCTACTTCGCTTTCATGGACGTGCTCTTTCGTATACGTCGATGCAGAACCATCGGGACGAATCGAGAATGCGCCGATGTTCAGTTCGTCCCGATCGTTCCGTACCGGCCCACCAACCACCACTGTCATACGAGAGTCCATTGCCAGACGGCGCAAAGGATCCAAGTCAATGCTCGCGGGTACGATCGCATGCGACCGCCCAAGACTGAGCTCATACCCTGTCAATGACAATTCAGGGAACACCAAGAGATCGACTTCGCGTTCCGCCGCCAGCGCGCCGATTTGCAGATGGCGGCTGACATTCCACGCAACGTCTCCAGCCCTCGACCGCGACTGCGCGGCGGCTATCACCAGGCTCATTCAGTCAAGATAGCGCGCGCCCGAATCGCTTCGTGACGTTTCAACATTCGTTTCTTCATCGCCAGCCCGACCAAGCCAAGCGTGATCAACGCATAGGTAGAAGGCTCCGGTATCGCTGGCGCCGCTGCTATGCCGCGAAGCTGCAGCCCGGATCCGATCTCACCTACTGGTGTGGCCGCCCCCGTGGCAAGATTGACCGTGTGGAGCGTCACACTGCTCACTTCATTAACGGCCAGGAACGCGACCCCAGAGCCGGAGATGTCAAACGCGACGAGTTCTGAAACAGCAACACCCAGCGGTCCCAGCGCGAGAATCGTACCGTTGTTGGCCGGCATCTGCGTCACAAGGCTATCGGTTACCGAGTCGATTCCGTAAAGCGTCGTGCCGGTCGACGGAAGAACGTCGTTATTCGCATATGCCGACGCAACAATGTTCGAAGATGCCGGATTGATGTCCATGTCCGTAAACACGTTGCCATTGTTTGCATTGATCCGCAGGTTCTGGCCCCCATTACTCACAACACGGAACGACGGGTTCCCCGCAAGGTCCGGAACTGGGTTGAAGTCCACTCCGAAGGACGTGCCCGACAAACTCGTGAACGGCGAACTCATATCGGTCGGATCGGCCATGAGCATACCGCGCAGCGTTGCGACGCCCGTTGAACGATTGAGCACATAGAGGTTGTTCTCACTGCCCAGGCCGAACAGCTCTCCCGTCGTGGGCCGGTAGTCGATACCAAGCAGAATCTCTGCTGCGCCGAGTCCGGTAACCGGCTTGATAGCCGACGTCATCTCTGGTGTCGCGCTGTCGAATGTGATGAGTCCATTCATTACATTCGGCCCTGCGACCAGTCCCGTCAATAACTCTGCATGCGCATACCCTGAAAACAAAAAGCCCAGGACGAGAAGACCTGGGCTTAGTCGTGATGGAAATTGCATCTAAAGCGGTCCTCCTTACTGCTGCTAGTACGAGGCGCCGCTTAGATTGGATGCGGGTGAGACAGAGCTAACAGCTAGCAACCCTGCCGCCCCCTGAACGTTTATACGTGGAGCAGCATCAGCCGCTCGGCGAGTTGAGGTATCGCATTCTCGATCACTTCCTCAATCCGCTCCGCAAAGATGAACTGCATTTCATCGCGAACTTTGTCCGGCAAATCGCGAAGATCTTTCTGATTGGCTTTCGGTAGGATCACGCGTTTCACCCCAGCCCGCCGCGCAGCCAGGACCTTTTCTTTGACTCCACCGATCGGCAGCACCAGGCCGCTCAATGTAATCTCACCAGTCATCGCCGTATCTGTGCGCACGGCATTCTTGGTGTACGCAGAGGCAAGAGCAGTCGCCATGGTAATACCCGCAGAAGGTCCATCCTTCGGAATGGCCCCGGCGGGCACGTGGATGTGAACTCCGGTGTTTTTGAAGGCGGTTGGATCGATGCCGAGTTCTTCGGCATGAGACCAGACCCAGCTTTGCGCAGCCTTCGCCGATTCCTTCATCACATCGCCAAGCTGGCCCGTAAGCGTGAGGCCCTTTCCATCAGGCAGAAGAGTTGCCTCAATGTACAGAACATCGCCTCCAGTCTCGGTCCATGCCAAACCGGTAACCACGCCCGGTCCCGAGCTCTTCCGCATGGTATCGGGAGTGAACGGTTCAGGACCTAGCATCTCAACCAGGTCTTCCGGACGCACAACCACATTCTCCGTAATGCCTTCAGCGAAACGAAGAGCGATCTTGCGCGTCAGGCGTCCAATCGCGCGCTCCAGCCGGCGTAATCCGGCTTCGCGTGTGTAGCCCTGGATCAGGGCGCGCAGTGTCTCATCGGGAATCCCCGCTTGTTCGGCAGAAACACCGGATTCGGATAGCTGTCGCGGAACCAGATACTTCTTGGCGATCTCGACCTTCTCTTCTTCCGTGTAACCGGTCAGCCGCAGGATCTCCATGCGGTCCAGCAACGGTCGCGGAATCGTGTCGAGTGTATTCGCCGTCGTGATGAAGAACGTCTTCGATAAATCCCACGAAAGATCGAGGTAGTTGTCACGGAACGTCTTGTTCTGCTCCGGATCGAGGACCTCGAGCAGCGCGGCCGCCGGATCACCCCGATAGTCGCGGCCCAACTTATCCACTTCGTCCAGCATCAGAACAGGATTCTTCGCTTTCGCCCTGCGGATCGCCTGAATCAAGCGTCCGGGCATGGCGCCGATATACGTACGGCGATGTCCACGAAGCTCCGCTTCGTCGTGCATGCCGCCAAGGCTCATCCGCTCAAAGTTGCGGCCCAGAGCTCGAGCGATCGATTGGCCCAACGATGTCTTCCCAACGCCAGGAGGTCCCACCAGGCATAGGATCGGAGCCTTGGCATTCGGATTCATCTTCAACACACCCAGGTGTTCGAGGATGCGTTCCTTCACTTCTTTCAAACCGAAGTGATCATCGTCGAGAACCTTACGCGCATGTCCAATGTCAAGGTTGTCCTCCGTGAACTTATTCCACGGCAGTTCGAGAACCAGCTCGACGTAGCTGCGGATAACGCCGTGCTCCGGCGATGACGAAGGCAACTTCTCCAGCCGTCCGAGCTCGCGCTCCAGTTCCTTGCGAACATCGTCCGGGACTTCGGACTTTTCCAGGCTTTCACGCAACAAATCCACTTCGGCTTGTTCCGGATTCTTCTCGCCAAGCTCCTGTTGAATGGCGCGCATCTGCTGACGCAGAAGATAGTCGCGTTGTTCTTTCGACATCTCTGTGCGCGCCGTATTGGCGATCTTCGATTTGAGTTCCAGCACCTGAACTTCGTGGCTCAGGTACGCATGCGTCAATCGAAGACCATCGGCTGTGCTTGCCGCTTCAAGCAGCGCCTGTTCCTTTGCCGTTTCCAAGCTGAACATCGAAGCCAGCAGGAAGCACATCCGGAGAGGATCGTCTCCTCCGGCCAACATACGAGCCAGCTCGGGCGGAGCCTGAGGCTGCGCCAGTTCCACCGCTTTGCTCGCCAGTTCCACGATCGCCTGCATCAGCGCCTCAACCTCAGGACCTCGATCCTCCGGTAGCGGCGATGGCAGCGTTTTCGCCTTCAGGAATCCTTCTTCCTGATCGACCTTTACAAGGACGACCCGCTCGGAACCCATAACCAGCACTTCCATCAGATTCTCGTTGGGCCGGGACATCTTACGGATAATGGCCTTCGTTCCCACCGTAAACAGGTCGTCCTGACCTGGATTCTCGACGGATGGATCACGCTGCGCAACCAAGACGATCTCTTTCTCTTCCGTTGCGAGCGCAGCCTGCACCGCTGCCAGCGAAGAACTGCGACCCACCGAAAGCGGCATGAGCAGGTGGGGAAAGAGCACGGTATTTTTTAAAGGCAAAACCGGGAGTAATTTTACAGTTTCTTCGCTCATTTGATTTCCTCTTCTTTTTTCGTCTGAATCCGCACAAACAAAATACCGTCGCGATAATCAAGGCGCATCGGCGCGCCAGTCAAGTCCTCCGGTAATTGGACACTTCTCCGAAACCGGCTGTATGTGATCTCCATTGAGTAGTGGCTGCACCCTCGTTCCACCATATAGTCGCGGCGAATCCCCAAAACCACTACTTCCCGCTTGCTCACGTGAACACTTAGGTCTTCCAGGCGGACGCCTGCCAGTTCGAACTTCAGAATCCAACCCCAGTTGGTCTGGTAGACGTCGACACTCGGCTGCCACTCCTGATCCTGCCCCGGTGGAGCAAATGAG
>Ga0190275_10001362_pt1 | contig 18275 bp, 21 predicted proteins | sample Popmic550T_FD_133745 | JGI IMG/M metagenome (GOLD analysis project Ga0190275, IMG submission 133745) | Populus adjacent soil microbial communities from riparian zone of Yellowstone River, Montana, USA - 550 T | ecosystem: Environmental > Terrestrial > Soil > Riparian zone > Trees stand | place...
ATGTCGGCGTGGTGGGCGCGGCTGGCGGCGAAGCCGAGCAGCTCGCCGGCGACGAAGACGGGCGAGATCAGGGTCACGTCGGGCAGATGGGTGCCGCCGCGGTAGGGGTCGTTGAGGATCCAGTCGGCGCCGGGCCGCTGCTCCTCGCCGAGCACGGCGGCGACGGCGTCCGGCATCGAGCCGAGGTGGACGGGGATGTGCTCGGCCTGCATCACCAGCTCGCCGCCGGCGTCGAAGATGGCGGTCGAGCAGTCGTGGCGCTCCTTGATGTTGGCCGAATAGGCCGAGCGGATCAGCGTCGCGCCCATCTCGTCGCAGGCGGCGCGCAGGCCGCCGACGAGCACCTGCAGGGCGATCGGGTCGAGGGCGGTCATCCCGCGGCTCCCCTCGCACCGGACTCGGCTCGGAACCGGGCGACGATCGTGCCGGCGTCGTCGACCGTGGCCGTCCAGCGCGGCGGCAGGACCAGGGTCGCCTCCGGCAGCTCGAAGATCACCGGGCCCTCGGCGCCCGCGCCCGCCGCCGGCTCGCCGCGCAGGACCGGGGTCTCGATCCACTCGTCGCCGAAGCGCACCGGACGGGCGAGCTCTTCCACCTGACCCACCGCCGCCGCCGCGGGGCGCAGCTCCGGCCCGGGCGCCACCAGCGCCAGGCGGATGTCGACGAGGACGACCTCGCCCTCGGGGTCGCGGTGACCGTAGCGCTCCTCGTGGGTGCGCTCGAAGCGCTCCGCCAGATCGTCCGGGTCGGGTTCGAGCGGGCCCGGCACGGCCAGCTCGAAGGCCTGGCCGGCGTACCGCATCTCGTAGACCACCTCGGCCCTCGCTCCCTCGATCCCGGCGCCGGCGGCGGCGATCAGGTCCGCGACCTCGGTGCCGATCCGCGCGGCGCTGAGGTCGCCGCCGCTCAGCATCACCGTGCGGGCGGTGTCGCGGCGGCGGTCCGAGGCGCAGAGGCCGAGTGCCGAGAGGACCCCGCTCGCCCGCGGGCAGAGGATCGCCTCGATCCCCAGCTCGGCGGCGATCGCGGCGGCGTGCATCGGGCCGGCGCCTCCGAAGGGCAGCAGGGCGAACCCGCGGGGGTCGATCCCGCGCTCGACGGTGACGACGCGCAGCGCCCGCACCATCTCCTGGTTGGCGACGCGGACGATCCCCGCCGCCGCCTCCAGCGGCGCGAGATCGAGCGAGCGGGCGAGGCCGGAGACCGCCCGCGCGGCGGCCTCGGCATCGAGGTCGACTCCTCCCGCCAGCCGCGAGTCGGCGGCGAGGTGGCCGAGCAGGAGGTTGGCGTCGGTCACGGTCGGCTCGCCGCCGCGCCCATAGCAGGCGGGCCCCGGCTCGGCGCCGGCCGAGCGCGGCCCCACCCGCAGGGCGCCGCCGGAGTCGCGCCAGCCGATCGAGCCGCCGCCGGCGCCGACGGTGTGGACGTCAACCATCGGCAGCTGGATCGTGCGGCCACCGATCCGGCGCGAGTCGGTGCGCCGCACCTCGCCGCCCTCGACCACGCAGACGTCGCAGGAGGTGCCGCCCATGTCGAAGCCGAGGGCGTTGCCGTCGCCGCTGGTGCGGGCGAGCAGGCCGGCGCCGACGGCGCCCCCAGCCGGGCCCGAGAGCACGCTCCAGGCGCCCGCGCGCGCCGCCTCCCGCGCCGGGGCGACGCCGCCGGAGGACTGCATCACCAGCGGTGCCGGCAGCCCTGCCTCCTCAGCCGCCTCGCCGAGCCGCCCGAGGTAGCGACCCAGCAGTGGGCTCAGGTAGGCGTCGATCGCGGTCGTCGAACAGCGCTCGTACTCGCGGAAGCGGGGCAGCACCTCGTGCGAGGCGGAGACGTGGACGCCGGGCAGGCGCTGCCGCAGGTGCGCCGCGATCCGCTGCTCGTGCGAGGGGTCGAGGTAGGAGAAGAGCAGGCAGATGGCGACCGCCTCGACCTCCGCCTCAAGCAACAGCTGCGCCAGCCGCTCCGGCTCCTCGTCGGCGAGCGGCGCGACGATTCCCTCGGGGCCGATGCGCTCTTCCGCCTCGAGTCGCAGCTCGGGCTCGATCAGCGGCACCGGCTTGGGGGCGCAGAGGCGGTAGAGGTGGGGGCGGTCCTGACGCCCGATCTCGAGCAGGTCGGCGAAGCCGCGGGTGGCGATCAGCGCGGTGCGGGCGCCGCGTTCCTCCAGCAGCGCGTTGGTGCCGACCGTCATCCCGTGGGCGAAGCCGGTGACCGCGGCCGGCCCGGCCGCGGCTCGCTCCAGCACCGCGGCGGTGGCGCTCATCACCCCGGTCGACTCGTCTCCTGGGGTGGTCGGGACCTTGGCGGTGTGAACCGCGCCGTCATCGACCAGGACGGCGTCGGTGAAGGTCCCGCCGACGTCGACTCCGAGCAGCATCGCTCGACGCTACCGCCACTGCTCGCGGCGGACCTCGCCGCTGGGAGTGACGACGAGGTGGACGCCGTCCAGCTCGGGGTCGGCCGCGGGGCAATCGGTTCGCAGGTGGCCGCCGCGGGACTCGCGCCGAGCGAGCGCGCAGCGTGCGATCGCCGTGGCCAGCGGATAGGGGTTGCAGACGAGCGCCGCGAGGTCGTCGGGGTTGCGCTTGGGGCCCGCCCGCCGCCAGACGGCATCCCGGGTCTCCTGCGTCGGCGGCTCGAAGGACCAGTCCGGCAACGGCGGCGAGCCGCCGCCGGCGACCTCCTCGACCGCGGCCGCCGCGGCGCGCTCGCCGAAGACGAAGCACTCGCTGAGGGAGTTGGAGGCCAGCCGGTTGGCCCCGTGCAGGCCGGTGCAGGAGCACTCGCCGACGGCATAGAGGCCCGGCAGCGAGGAGCGCCCGTCGAGGTCCACCGCGATCCCGCCCATCATGTAATGGGACGCCGGCGCCACCGGAACCGGCTCGGAGCGCGGGTCGAGGCCGGCGTCGGCGAGCGAGGCGAAGACGTTGGGGAACCGGGCCGGGTCGATCTCGCGCAGGTCGAGCTTCACGGCCGCCGCGTCGTCGGTGCGCATGCGGTCGAGGATCGCCGCGGTCACGGCGTCGCGCGGCGCCAGCTCGTCGGTGAAGCGCTCGCCCGCTGCGTCGAGCAGCTTCGCTCCCTCGCCGCGGATCGCCTCGGTGATCAGGGCGCCGTCGAAGGGCGAGCCCGGCAGGGCGATCGCGGTGGGGTGGAACTGGCAGAACTCGAGGTCCGCGAGGTCGGCGCCGGCGGCGGCCGCCAGCACCGGCCCGGCGCCGATCGCGCCGCGCGGGTTGGTGCTGCGGCTCCACAGCGCCGCCGCGCCGCCGGTTGCCAGCACGGTCGCCGCGGCGGCGATCGGGCCGTTATCGCTGACCACCCCGTGGCAGCGCTCGCCGTCGCTCCACAGTGCCGTCGCCGAGGTCCTCTCGCGCACCTCGATCCGGGGTTCGGCGGCGACCATCGCCGCCAGCTTCGAAGTCAGCTCATGGCCGGTCTGGCTGCCGCCGGAGTGGACGATGCGCCGGCTCGCGTGACCCCCCTCGAGGCCGAGCGCCAGCCTGCCTTCGTGGTCGAGATCGAAGACGACCCCGCGCGCGAGCAGATCGCGAACGGCTCCGGGGGCCTCCTCGGCCAGCGCCCGCACGGCCGACGTGCGGCAGAGGCCGCGGCCGGCGGCGATCGTGTCGGCGGCGTGGCTGGCGGGCGAGTCGTCGGGCTCGAGCGCCGACGCGAGCCCGCCCTGGGCCCAAAAGCTGGCGCTCTGGGAGAGCGGCGTGCGCGAGACCAAGCAGACGCGACCCCCGCGCTCGGCCGCGCGCAACGCCGTCCACAGGCCCGCGGCGCCGCCGCCGACGACGGCGACGTCGAACTCCGAGCCTGCGGCTATCGCCTCTCAGCCTCTCGGCGGATCGACTCAAGCTGCTCGCGCAGCCAGCTGGCCGCGCCCTCGCGCGCTCGTGCCTGCTCGTCGGCGATGCTGCGCTCGGCCTCCTCGGCGCGGCGCTCGGCCTCCTCGATCCGCTTCTCCGCGGCGGCCGCCTCTTCCTCGATCTCGCCGAGGCGGGTCTCGGCGGCGGCGATCGCCCGCTCCTTCGCCTCGCGCTCGCGCTGCAGCTCTTCCTCGTGCGCCAGCCTCAGCTTCTCGCGCGCCTGCTCGGCCCCCGCCCGCTCGCGCTCCAGGTCGGCCTCGAGCGCCTCGATCTCGGCGCTCGCCCGGCGCTCGGCGGCGCTGGCGACGTCGGCGGCCGCCTGCAGCTTGCGCTCGGCCGCCGCAACCTGCTCGCTGAGGCTCTCGTCGCCCGCTCGCTCCACGCTCATGGGCTCAATCTAATACCGGGGTCCCGGCGACGTCGCGGTAGGCCTCGATCAGGCGCTCGGCCATCCTCGCCGCGGAGAGCGAGGCGGCCCTGCCGGCACCGGCCACCCGTGGGTCCGGTGAGGAGAGGTGGGGGCGGGCGACGGCGCTCCAGGCGGTGGCGTCGAAGGGCGCGCAGAGGCAGCCCTCGATGCCGGCGAGGGCGTAGGGGGCGATCCCGACCGGGGTCGAGAGGACGGGGACCTCGCAGGCCAGGGCCTCGATCGCGATCATCCCGAAGCCCTCATAGTCGGAGGTGACGAGGACGGCGTTGGCGGCGTTGAGCCAGAGCGGCATCCGCTCCGGCTCGATCGAGCCACCGGTCAGCAGCTCGGCGTCGCAGGCGGCGGCGACCTCGGCGGCACGGTCGTGGCGCTTCTCGGGCCGCGCGGGGTTGGCGGGAAAGAGCAGGTAGCGGCCGTCGGGCTCGAGTCCGAGCGCGCGTCGTGCCTCGGGCCGGGAGGCCGGGCCGAAGCGACTCAGGTCCGGGCCGCAGGGAAGCACGGCGGAGCCGGGGACAGGGGGGAGGCCGGGGCGGCCGTCCTCCGGCGCGAACAGGGCGCGGGAGACGGCGGCGACGAGGTCGATGCGCCAGGCGAGCCGGCGCGAGAGCGGGCCGACGACGGCGTGGCGGACGTCGGTGCCGTGGAAGGTGACCATCAACGGCCGCGCCCCGGCCAGACGGGCGCACCATCCCGCCAGCCCGTAGTGGGCGTGGACGAGGTCGAAGCGCTCGCGGCGCAGCAGCGAGCGCAGGCGCCTGGTTGCCGGGATGTACTCGTTGCGGCCGCGGGGGAAGCTGAAGACGTCGACGTCGATGCCCCGCTGTCGCACCTCGTCGACCTGGTCGCGGACCCAGCGTCCCCGCTGCGGCGCCGCGGCGTCGGGCTCGAAATTGGTGACGACCAGGACGCGCACCCGGGTCAGGGTATCCCCGCCAGCTGCGGTCGAGTCCGCCAGCGGTGCGCGTTTTGCCCCGGGAGCGTCGCCAACTTGTGGCAGATGGGTCTGGATCGGTGTGCTCCCGCGGCCGAGCATCTGCCTCCAATCGAGAGGAGGCTTCAAATGATCTACGCGTTGATGGGGTACCTGCACGCCACGGTCGAGTACCGGCTGCGACGTATCCAGAGGTTGGTGGCGGGGGAGTCCGGGCAGGGCACGGTCGAGTACGTCGGCCTGATCCTGCTGGTCTCGCTGCTGATGGTGGGGATGGTCGCGGCGATGAAGGGCTTCAACGGCAAGCAGGGCACCGAGCTGGCCGACGTGATCGTCAACAAGATCAAGGAGGCGGTGGACAAAGTCGCCTTCAAATGAGGGGGCGGGCGGCGGATGCCGCCCTTTCCCTGCTCACGATCGGAAAGCGAGAGATGCGATGACTACTGCACAGGCCCCAGCTCTGCCAATTCCGTCCACTTTGCGCCGTATGCTGTATGACAGCATGAAACACCGGACGCAGCTATACCTGGATGACGCCCAGCACCGCTGGCTCCGGCAGCGGGCCGGCAAGTCGGGCAGCATCGCCGCCGTCGTGCGCGAGCTGATCGATGCCGAGCGTGCCCGGCGCCCGGATCTCGCCGCCGACCCGTTGCTCCGCTACCTCGTGGACGAGTCGCCGGGGCGCGGTCGCGAGGGCACCAGCGTGACCACGCTGGACCGCGATCTCTACGGCCGATGAGGTCGGTCTTCGTCGACACCAGCGCCTTCGTCGCGCTCCGCAACGCCGCCGAGGCCGAGCACGAGCAGGCGCGGGCGGCGCTCGCGGGCCTGCTGGCCGAGGGCGCCGCCCTCTTCACGTCCAACTACGTCTTCGCCGAGACCTACACGGCGCTCCTGGTCCGGGTCGGGCGCGCCGAGGCGATCGAGTGGGGGCGGCGCTTTCGCGCCAGCGGGGCGATCGAGCTGGTTCGGGTCGAGGGGGAGATCGAGGACGGCGCCTGGGAGATTCTCGAGCGCCATGCCGACAAGCAGTGGAGCTACGTCGACGCCACCTCCTTCGCCCTGATCGAGCGCGACGGCGGCGGCGAGGCATTCGCCTTCGACGCCCACTTCTCCCAGCGCGGTCTGCGGGTCCACCCCGATCGCTGAACCTCGCTCGCGCCTCGTCCCCGCGCCGTGAAAGACTCGCGCGATGCCAGCCTCTCGCAGCTACGACCGTGCGCCTGCCGACATCCGGCCCGTCACGATCGACCCTGGTTTCGTCGCCAGCGCCGACGGCTCGGCGCTGATCTCGATCGGCAAGACGCGGGTCATCTGCACCGCCTCGGTCAACGAATCGGTGCCGCGCTGGATGCAGGGGCGCGGCAAGGGCTGGGTCACCGCCGAGTACGCGATGCTGCCGGCCTCGACCGGGGATCGCAAGCAGCGCGACATCTCCAAGGGCAAGCAGGACGGGCGCGGGGTCGAGATCCAGCGGCTGATCGGGCGCTCGCTGCGGGTCGTCGTCGACTTCAAGGCGATGGGCGAACGCAGCGTCTACGTCGACTGCGATGTGCTCGAAGCCGACGGCGGCACCCGCTGCGCGGCGATCACCGGCGGCTACGTGGCGCTGCGGCAGGCCTTCCAGAAGCTGCTGGACAAGAAAGCGCTGGAGACGATGCCGCTGAACGGCTCCGTCGCCGCCGTCAGCGTCGGCATGGTCGGCAACCGGGCTCTTTGCGACCTCGACTACGTCGAGGACTCCAACGCCGAGGTCGACGCCAACGTCGTCATGACCGGCGACGGCGGCCTGGTCGAGGTACAGGCGACGGCCGAGCGCACGCCGCTCTCTCGCGCCTCGCTCGACGAGCTGCTGGCACTCGCGGAGGGTGGCATCGCCCGCCTGCGGGAGGTGCAGGAGCGGGTCGGTTGATCCTCGCCACCGGCAACCGGCACAAGCTGGCCGAGATGGAGGAACTGCTGCCGGCGGTCGAGCTGAAGCCCCTGCCGGACGGCTTCGAGATGCCCCCCGAGGACGGCGACAGCTTCGCGGCCAACGCCCTGATCAAGGCGCGGGCGGCGCGGGTGGCGACGGGCGAGGTGGTGATCGCCGACGACTCCGGCATCGCCGCCGCGGACCTCGGCGGCGCACCGGGGATCTACTCCGCCCGCTACGCGGGCGAGGGCGCCAGCGACGAGGTCAACCTCGACAAGCTGCTGCGCGAAGTCGACGCCGCCGGCGGCAATCGCCGTGCCGCCTACGTCTGCGCGATCGCGCTGATCGACGCGGAGGGCGCCGAGCACGTCTTCGAAGCCCGTTGCGAGGGCCACCTGCTGGCCGAGCGCCGCGGCAGCGGCGGCTTCGGCTACGACCCGGCCTTCGTCCCCGACGACACCGGCCCGGACGACGAACGCACCTACGCCGAGATCTTCGCTGCCGAGAAGAACGCGATCAGCCACCGCGGGCGGGCGGTGCGGATGCTCGGCGAGCACCTCGGCCTGCCGGCCGGCGATCCGCCGTGATCGAGACCAAGCGGGGGGCGGCGGGTCTTTCGATCGCCTCGAACTCCTTCCTGATCGCGATCAAGCTTGCCGCGGGGGCGGTCACCGGCTCGATCGCGATCATCACCGAGGCGATCCACTCGATGATCGACCTGGTCGCCTCGGTGATCGCCTACTTCTCGGTCCGCAAAGCCGACGAGCCCGCCGACGCCGAGCACCCCTACGGCCACGAGAAGGTCGAAAACCTGGCGGCTGCGATCGAGGGGATGCTGATCCTGGTCGGCGCCGCGGTGATCGTCTACGAGGCGACCCATCAGCTGATCGCGGGTGCCGAGGTCGACCGGCTCGGCATCGGCATCGCGGTGATGGCGTTCTCGGTGCTGGCCAACCTCGGTGTCTCCTCGGTGCTGACGCGCCAGGCCAAGGTGCACGAATCGCAGGCCCTCGAAGGCGACGCCGCGCACCTGCGCACCGACGCGATGACCTCGGCCGGGGTCCTCTTCGGGCTCGCCCTGGTCCAGGTCACCGGGGACGCCGTCTTCGATCCGATCACCGCCCTGGTGGTCGCGGTCGCGATCGTCTGGGCCGGGTTCCGGATCCTCCGCCGCTCCTCCGCCGTGCTGGTCGACGAGGCCCTGCCCGCGGTCGAGATGGACCGGATCGAGGCCGCGATCGCCGCCGCCCGCACGCCGGAGGTCGCCGGCTACCACAAGCTTCGGGCCCGTCGTGCCGGCAGTCGCCGCCACATCGACTTCCACGTCCAGTACCGCTCCGGGACCAGTCTCGAGCGCGCCCATGAGCTGGCGCACCAGATGCGGGCCTCGATCGAGGCCGAGATCCCGCAGGCGGAGGTGCTGATCCACGCCGAGCCGGAGACCTCGTTCCGCGAGCCCGACGACAGCGCGTCGGGCCCCTTCCGCTCCGGGTAGGAGGGATTAGGGAGGCGGCAGCAGATTGACCCCGGCGGCGAGGCCGACCGCCACCAGGGTCACCGCGTAGCCGGTGTAGCCGCTGAAGGCGAAGAGGACCGCGGCAACGGCGCAGACGACGACCACGATGATCCATGAGGCTCGGGCGAGGGGCACGGTCGGTATTTTCACCCACATGGCCGACGCCACCACCACCGAGGTCGTTCCCGGCGATGCCGCGGAGGCTGCATTGGCCTTCCTGACCGAGATGTCGCCCGACCTGCGCGGGGCGGCGATCCTCGACTCCAGCGGCGCCGTGCTTGCGGCAGCCGGTGATGAGGGCGGCTGGGGCGAAGACGCGGCGGCGCTGCTGGAGATCGCCGACCGCGCCGGCGGCGAGCCGGTCGAGCAGATCCATATCGCCACCGAGCAGGGCGAGGTCTTCGCGCTGCGTCACGCCGGCCTCGTCGCCATCGCCGTGACCGAGCGCTTCGCGCTCGCCTCGCTGCTGTTCTTCGACCTGCGCTCGACCCTGCGCGACCTCGCAACCCCCGGCCGATGGGCCGGAAACGTCCACGAGGTGGACGTTTCCGGCCCATCGGCGACGGAGGAGGTCTGATGCCCCCGAAGCCACACCGGGTGCTGCTCGACCGCGTTTCGGGCTACGCCGACGAGGCCGCCGCATATATGCGGCGGCGCCGGGTCTCGCGCCGCCCTTTCGCCCGCCTCTATTACCCCAACGGCCGCAGCGGCGACCACGCTGACGACTCCTCCTCGGGCGCCGAGCTGTTCGTCGCCGCCGGCCGGCTGATCGAGGTTGCGGGAAAGCGGCCGAAGGCGTGAGCGAGCTGATCGATCCGGCGGTCGCCGAACGGACCCTGGCGCGGGCGCTGGCCAACGGCGGGCGCTTCGCCGAGGTCTTCGCCGAACGCCGCCATGGTTTCTCGATGTCGATCGACGAGTCGCGGATCGAGGCGGTCCAGTCCGGTGCCGAGGAGGGTGCCGGGGTACGCGTGGTCGACGGTGGCACCACCTACTTCGCCCACGTCGACGGCCTCGATCCCGACGACCTCGAGCGGGCGGCTGGGGAAGCCGCAGCGGCGCTGCGCGGCGGGCGGCGTCAGCCGCGGGCGCTGGAGGCGGTGGCGGTGGCGCCGCTGCCGATCGAGCAGCCCCCGGAGGAAGTCTCGGCGCAGCGCAAGGCGACGCTGCTGCGCGAGCTCGACGAGCGTGCTCGCGGCCAGGGCAAGGAGATCGCGCAGTTCACTTCCTCCTACGCGGAGGCGCGGCGCCAGATCGCCGTCGCCAACTCCGACGGGCTGCTGACCGGCGATGACCGCACCCGCACCCGCATCGGCGCCCAGGCGGTCGCCCGCCGCGGCGACGCGGTCGAGACCGGGGCCGAGACGCTCGGCGCCCACCGCGGCTTCGAGCTGCTCGAGGACGACCCCGGCCAGATCGCCGAGCAGGCGGCCCGCAAGGCGCTGACCCTGCTCGACGCCGGGCCCGCCCCCTCGGGGTCGATGCCGGTGGTCGTCGGCGGCGGCTTCGGCGGCGTCCTCTTCCACGAGATGACCGGGCACGGGCTCGAGGCCGACCACATCCAGAAGGGCGCCAGCGTCTACGTCGGCAAGCTCGGCGAGCAGGTGGCGCAGCCCTTGCTCAACGCCTACGACGACGGTCGCCTGCCGAACGAGTGGGGCAGCGACGCGATCGACGACGAGGGGGCGCCGACCCAGAAGACGCAGGTGATCGAGGACGGCCGCCTCACCGCCTACCTCTACGACCGCCTCACGGCCGAGCGCGACGGCGTCGCCTCGACCGGCAACGGTCGCCGCGAGAGCTTCCGCCACCTGCCGATCCCACGCATGACCAACACCTACATCGCCCCCGGCGAGTCCACCCCCGAGGCGATGATCGCCGAGCTGGAGAAAGGCTTCTACGCCGTCTCCTTCGGCGGCGGCCAGGTCGACCCGGCGACGGGAGACTTCGTCTTCGGGGTCTCCGAGGGCTACCTGATCGAGGGCGGCAGGGTGACCCGGCCCTGTCGCGGCGCGACCCTGATCGGGAACTGCCTGGAGGCGCTGATGGCGATCGACGCGGTCGGCGACGACTTCTTCATGAAGACCGGGATCTGCGGCAAGGGCGGCCAGAAAGCGCCCGTTGGCACCGGCCAGGGCCACGTTCGGGTGGGGGCGATGACGGTCGGCGGGACCGAGCTGTGAGCGACCTCAGCGCGACGGCGGGACGGGCGGTCGAGGCGGCGCTGGCGGCCGGAGCGGGGGCGGCCGAGGCCTATGCCTCGCGTGAGGGCGGCCGCGAGGTGCGCGTCCACGGCGGCGAGGTGGAGAGCCTGACCGCGGCCACGCAGAGCGGCATCGGCGTCCGCGCCTGGATCGACGGCCGGGTCGGCTATGCCTACGGCACCGATCTCTCCGCGACCGGCGTGACCGCGATCGCGGCCCGCGCCGCCGAGGCTGCCGCGGTCGCCGACGAGGACGAGTTCGCGGCACCGCCCCAGCCGGCCCCGGTCGAGGCGCTGCTGGGACTGAGCGACCCCTCGGTCGAGGTCTGGACCACCGCCGAGGCGGCGCAGCTGGCGTTGCGGGTCGAGCGCACCGCGCTCGCCAGCGACCCGCGCGTCGTCGCGGTCGAGCAGGTCGTCTACGCCGACTCCTCCGAGCGGGTCGCGATCGCCTCCTCGACCGGGCTGGCGGGCGAGTACGAGAGCTCCGACTGCTTTGCCTACCTGCAGGCCCTGGCCGAGGGCGAGGACGGCCGCGAGACCGGCCTCGGCTTTGGCCTCGCCCGCGGGCCCGGCGGGCTCGAGCCGGAGGCGATCGGGGCCGAAGGCGCTGCCCGCGCCACCGCGATGATCGGCGCCTCCAAGCCCGCCTCCCGCTCGTGCCCGGTGGTGCTCGACCCCACCGTCGCGGCCAGCTTCGCCGGTTTGATCGGCGGCGCCCTCAGCGCCGGCGCGGTGCAGCGAGGACGCTCCCCGTTCGCCGGCCGCCTCGGCGAGGAGCTGGCGGGCGAGGCGCTCGCCCTGCGCGACGACGGCCGCGACCCGGCTGGCCCGGCCTCGGCCCCGTTCGACGGCGAGGGGCTGCCGCGCCGGCGCACCGACCTGATCGAGGGCGGGCGCCTGCGCTCCTTCCTCTACGACACCTACACCGCCAACCGCGAGGGCGTTGCCTCGACCGGCAGCGCCGCCCGTCAGGGCTATCGTTCGCTGCCCTCGGTCTCGACCTCGAACCTGGTCGTGGCACCCGGCGCGCTCAGCTTCGAGGAGCTGCTGGCCGCGGCCGGCGAGGGAGTCCTGGTCACCGACGTCGCCGGCCTGCACTCCGGCGTCAACCCCGTCACCGGCGTCTTCTCGGTCGGCGCTTCGGGCCGGGCGATCCGCGCCGGCGCCCTGGCCGAGCCGCTGCGCGAGTTCACGATCGCCGGCGACCTGATCTCGATGCTGGGGGCTGTCCAGGCGGCCGGCGCCGAGGCTCGCCGGGTCCCGTTCGGGGGCTCGGTCAGCACGCCGCCGCTGCTGATCGGCGAGCTGGCCGTCAGCGGTTCCTGAGGGCAGGGACCCGCTGACGCCGAGGCCGCTGTTAGATTGGCGCCCGTCTTCAACCCCCGAGGAGGATTTCCGACGTGACCAAGGCTGAATTTCTGGATCAATTGGCAGGCGACGACCGGCTGGGCAGCAAGAAGGCTGCCAGCGATGCCGTCGACGCCGTGCTCGATGCGATCACCGATGCGCTCAGCTCCGGCGGCGAGGTGAGCTTCACCGGCTTCGGCAAATTCCACGTCGCCGAGCGCGGCCCCCGCCAGGGCGTCAACCCCCGCACCGGCGAGCGCATCACGATTCCGGGCGGCAAGGTTCCGCGCTTCTCGGCCGGCTCTGCCCTGAAGACCAAGGTCAAGGGCGGCTGATTCCCTGACGTCGCTGTTCGCCGATCGGCTCGCGGCGCTCGTAGAGGAGCGCCACAGCCAGATCTGCCTCGGTCTCGACCCCGACCCGGCCCAGCTGGCCGGGGAGGGGGCGATGGCGCCGGGCCCCGGCACGCTGGCGGCTGAGCTGGCCGCTGCCGCGGTGGTCACCCACTGCCGCTCCCTGATCGACCGCGCTGGGCCTGCCTGCGTCGCGGTGAAGCCCCAGCTCGCCTGCTTCGAGCGCCTCGGCGCCCCCGGCTGGGCCGCCTTGGCGGAGGTCTGCGCCGCCGCCAACGAAGCGGGGCTGCTGACGATCGCCGACGGCAAGCGCGGCGACGTACCGGTCACCGCCGCGGCCTACGCGCAGGCGATGGTCGGCGAGACGCCGACGCCGTGGGGCCCGGTCGCGGGGCTCGGCGCCGACGCCTTCACCGCCAATCCGCTGCTCGGGCTCGACGCCCTGGAGCCCCTGGTCGCCGCCGCTGAAAGCGCCGGGGCCGGCATCTTCGCCCTGGTTCGCACCAGCAACCCCGGCGCTCGCGACGTCCAGGACCTGCCGGCGCCCCACCAGCCGCTGCACGCCCGCCTGGCCCGCCTGGTCGACGGCCTCGCTCCCCGCCTGCTGGGGGAGAACGGGCTCAGCGGCCTCGGCGCCGTCGTCGGGGCGACCGAGCCGCTCCACCTGGCAGACCTGCGCGAGCTGATGCCGCGCTCGATCTTCCTCATCCCCGGCGTCGGCGCCCAGGGGGGCAAGCCGGAGCTGCTTGGAGCCGCCTTCGCGGCCGGGCAGGCCTCGGCGCTCGTCGCCGTCTCGCGCGGGATCGCCGCCGACCCCGACCCGGCGGCCGCGGCGGAGCGCCTGCGGGCCGCGGTCTGGGACGTCTCGACTGCCTGAAGACGCCCGCAGCGGTCAATACGATCCGCGGTCCAGTCCCGAATTCGATCGACCATGGAAAAACGCACCAGCGCCTTCGCCCGCATCTTCGCCGCGATCGCCCTTGCCGGGGCGGTCGTGGTCGTCATCGTCGTAATTCTCAGCTCGCTCGGGGACTCGGACTCGGCGACGAAGTCGGGACAGGGGAGCAACCCCTCGTCGCAGAAGAGCGATCGCAAGACGAAGGCGAAGACCTACGTGGTGAAGAGCGGCGACACGCTCGTCTCGATCGCCCACAGGACCGGGATCCCGGTCGTTCACATCCTCGCCCTCAATCCCGAAGTCGACCCGCAGATCCTGATCGCCGGCCAGACGCTGAAGCTGCGATGAGCCGGCTCCGCCTCGGCGTCGCGCTGCTGGCGGCGTTGCTGGCCACGCTCTGCCTCGCGGGCGCCGCCACGGCGGCCGCGGACCCGCAGCCCGAAGCACGCGCCTGGACCCTGATCGACGGCCGCACGGGGGCGGTGCTGGACTCGCACGCGGCGGCCCGGCACCTGCCGATCGCCAGCACCACCAAGCTGATGACGGCCTACGTGGCGCTGCAGGAGCTGCCACTCGACCGGATCGTGCGAACGGCGCCCTACGAAGCGATCTACGGCGAGTCGCTGCTGGGCGTGCGCGCCGGTCAGAGGATCAGCGTGCGCGACCTTCTCTACGGCCTGCTGCTGCGCAGCGGCAACGACTCCGCTCACGACCTCGCCCTCGCCGCCGCCGGCTCCCAGGACCGCTTCGTCGCCGAGATGAACCGCCGCGCCGCCGCGCTCGGCCTGGCCGACACCCACTACGCGAACCCGATCGGGCTCGACCAGCCCGGCAACTTCTCCAGCGCCCGTGACCTGGCGACCCTGAGCCGGCGCCTGCTGCAGGACCCCGCCTTCGCCAAGATCGTCGACGCGCGCAGCGCCGTCCTGCGCAGCCTACGGCCGCCGCAGCGGATCGAAAACAGCAACGACCTGCTGCGGATGGTGCCCTGGGCGACCGGGGTCAAGACCGGCCACACCTTCGACGCCGACTACGTCCTCGTCGCCTCCGGTCGCCGCAGGGGGGTGGACCTGATCTCGGTCGCGCTTGGGGCTCCGAGCGAAGAAGCCCGCTACAGCGACAACCTCGAACTGCTCGAATACGGCTTCTCCCAGTACCGGCGACGGGCCCCGGTCCGGGCCGGCGAGGACGTCGCCAGCCCCTCGATTCGCTACTCCGGCGGCGAACTGCCGCTGCGGGCGGCCCGCGGCATCGTCGTCGGCCTGCGCCGCGGCCAGCGACTCAGGCTCGAGGTGCGCGCCCCGGAGGAGGTCGAGGGCCCGATCCGTCGCGGCACCGAGCTCGGCACCGCGACCGCCTTCGTCGACGGTCGCCGTGCTGCCTCGGTGCCGCTGCGCGCCGGCCGCTCGATCCCGGAGGCGAGCACTTTCGACCGCGTCCGCGCCTTCGTCGACGACAACCTGATCCCTATCGCGATCGCGGGGTTCGTGATACTGATGGGCGCGGTATTGCTCTACCGCCGTCTGGCCGGCCGAAACGACTGAGGAGAGCGAATCCAGGTGAAGGCGCAGTGATTCTCACCGTGACTCTCAACGCGGCGATCGACCGTACGGTCGCCGTGCCGAATTTCCGCCTCGGACGGCGCCACCGCGCGGTCGAGAGCCGCACCGTCGCCGGCGGCAAGGGGATCAACGTCGCCCGCGCTTTGAGCCTGCTCGGCCGCCCGGTGATCGCCGCCGGCTTCGTCGGTGGGCCGACCGGGACGCGAGTGCTGGAAGGGCTGCGCGAAGAGTCGGTCCTGACCGACTTCACCCGAATCGCCGCCGAGACCAGGATCAATCTGGCGGTGATCGACCCGACCTCGGGCGAGCAGACCGAGATCAACGAGCGCGGCCCCGCGGTCAGCCCCGAGGAGGTCAAGAAGCTCTTCGAGCGGATCGGCTACCTGGCCGGCGGCGCCAAGATCTGCGTGCTCGCCGGCTCCCTGCCACCCGGGGCCGGCGACGACCTCTACGCCCGCCTCGTTGCCGACCTCGGCCGCCGCGGCATCCCGGTCGTCCTCGACGCCGAGGGCGAGGCGATGATGGCGGGGATCCGCGCCGGCGCCTCGATGGTCACCCCCAACGAGCGCGAGGCCGAGGAGCTGGTCGGCCAGGAGTTCGACGGCGGCGGGGACCTCGCCCAGGGGCTGAACGAGCTGGTCCGCCTCGGCGCCACCGAGGCGGCGATCACGCGGCCGCAGGGCTGCGTGGCGGCAGTCGGCGAGGGGGCTGAGCGACGCCTGCTGGAGATCCATACCGAGCCGCTGGAGGCCGTCTCCACGGTCGGCTCCGGCGATGCCTTCCTGGCCGGCTACGTCGCCGCCCGCTACGAGGCCCGCTCGCCCGAGGAATGCCTTGCCTACGGCGTCGCCTGTGGCGCCGAGTCGACGCAGCACTTCGGCGCCGGCACCGTCGACCGCAACCAGGTCGAGCGCCTGCTGGGCGAGGTCGCCGTGCACGATTTGGAGGTCCCGGCGGAAGTGTAGGCTGGCCTTTCAACGCCCAGCCCTGGAGGAATCACTTGGAAATCGAAATCGGCCGCGGTAAGAAGGGTCGCCGCGCCTACGGATTCGACGACATCGCCATCGTCCCTTCCCGTCGAACCCGCGACCCCGACGACATCGACATCAGCTGGACCCTCGGTCCCTATCGCTTCGAGCTGCCCCTGGTGGCGTCGGCGATGGACGGCGTGGTCAGCCCTGACACCGCGGTCCTGGTCAACGAGCTGGGTGGCCTCGGGGTCCTGAACCTGGAGGGGATCTGGGCTCGCTTCGAGGATGCCGAGGAGCGGCTGGAGCAGATCGCCGCGGCGCCCAAGCACGTGGCGACGCGGCTGATGCAGGAGATCTACACGGAGCCGGTGAAGTCGGAGCTGATCGGCAAGCGCGTCGCCGAAATCAAGTCGCGCGGCGCCGTCGCCTGCGCTTCGCTGACCCCGCAGAAGGTGCGCGAGCACTACGAGGTCGCGGTCGAGGCCGGGCTGGACATCCTCGTCATCCAGGGCACGGTGATCTCCGCCGAACACGTCTCGACCACGGTCGAGCCGCTGAACTTGAAGGAGTTCATCGCCGAGGTGCCCGTGCCGACCGTGGTCGGCGGCTGCGCCTCCTACTCGACCGGCTTGCACCTGATGCGGACCGGCGCAGTCGGCGTCCTCGTCGGCGTCGGCCCCGGCGCCGCCTGCACCACCCGCGGCGTGCTCGGGATCGGCGTCCCGCAGGCAACCGCGATCGCCGACGTCGCCGCCGCCCGCTCACAGCACATGCTGGAGACCGGCGAGTACGTCAACGTGATCGCCGACGGCGGCATGCGCACCGGTGGCGACATCTCCAAGGCGATCGCCTGCGGTGCCGACTCGGTCATGGTCGGCTCGCCGCTGGCCCGCGCCCAGGAGGCTCCCGGGCGCGGCTTCCACTGGGGGATGGCGACCTTCCATTCCTCGCTGCCCCGCGGCACCCGGGTCTCGACCAAGCAGGACGGCACGATGGAGGAGATCCTGCTCGGGCCGGCCCAGGAGAACGACGGCACCTTCAACCTGATGGGGGCGCTGAAAACCTCGATGGCCACCTGTGGCTACGAGGACATCCGCTCCTTCCAGCGAGCCGAGGTGATGGTTGCGCCGGCGCTGATGAGCGAGGGCAAGAAGCTCCAGAACGAGCAGTCGGTCGGGATGGGCTCCAATGGTCGGGCCGCGGTCTCGGCGGGGGTTGCCGTAAGCGATGACTGAGCAAGTCGTCGGCACCGCCCCCGAGCTGCCGGCCGACGACGTGCGAGCGCTGGAGGAGGTGCTGGTCCTCGACTTCGGGGGCCAGTACTCCCAGCTGATCGCGAGGCGGATCCGCGAATGCGGGGTGTTCGCCGAGTTGCTGCCGGCGACGGCGTCGGTGGAGAAGATTCGCGAGCGGAAGCCGAAAGCGTTGATCCTTTCCGGCGGGCCGGCTTCGGTCTACGAGGAGGGAGCGCCGGCGTTCCCGACCCAGCTGCTCGATCTCGAGATCCCGATGCTGGGCATTTGCTACGGGATGCAGGCGATGGTGCTGGCCTTGGGTGGGCGCGTCGAGACGGCCGAGTCGGGCGAGTTCGGTCGCACCGACCTGGTTCTCCGCGATGGCGGCGGTCGCCTCCTGGCCGGGCTGCCGGAGCAGCAGAGCTGCTGGATGAGCCACCGCGACGCCGTCTTCGAGCCGCCCGAGGGATTCACCGCGCTCGCCTCCAGTCCCAGCTCTCCGGTGGCCGCCTGCGAGATGCCCAACCGCGGTCTCTACGGGATCCAGTTCCATCCCGAGGTCGTCCACACGCCTTACGGGACCGAGATCCTGACCCGCTTCCTGCGCGACGTCGCCGGCTGCGAGCAGCAGTGGTCGCCGCAGTCGGTGATCGCCGAGCAGGTCGAGAAGATCAAGGCCCAGGTCGGCGACGGGCGCGTCATCTGCGGCCTCTCCGGCGGCGTCGACTCCTCGGTCGCGGCGCTGCTGGTCCACAGGGCGGTGGGGGAGAGGCTGACCTGCGTCTTCGTCGACCACGGGCTGATGCGGCTGAACGAGGCCGAGCAGGTGGTCGAGGCCTTCCGTCAGTTCGGCATCCCGCTGATCCACGTCGAAGCCGAAGAGCGCTTCCTCGCCAAGCTCGCCGGACAGGAGGACCCCGAGCGCAAGCGCAAGATCATCGGCGAGGAGTTCATCCGCGTCTTCGAGGAGGAGGCGAGCAAGCTCGAGGACGTCGGCTTCCTCGTCCAGGGCACCCTCTACTCGGACGTGATCGAGTCC
>Ga0190275_10001363_pt1 | contig 18246 bp, 7 predicted proteins | sample Popmic550T_FD_133745 | JGI IMG/M metagenome (GOLD analysis project Ga0190275, IMG submission 133745) | Populus adjacent soil microbial communities from riparian zone of Yellowstone River, Montana, USA - 550 T | ecosystem: Environmental > Terrestrial > Soil > Riparian zone > Trees stand | place...
AAGCGGCCTTAGCCTACGGCTTTCTGTGGTCATCCGAGGTGGCATAGCGTTGCGACAGGAACTCGCCGGGCCTTTGCCCCTCGGCGGCTCACACTGCCCGAAGATACTCAACCTCGAACCTTTGCTGAACAGACCATCCGCTCGCGGCCTGTGGTGACTCGAACATCAACCTGCTGTCCGCCTCCTAGACCTGCTCATGCCCCGTGCCTGATTAGTCGATCGGCGTCGAAGGCTGCGCCGCTCTTCCACACCGCTAAAGTAATCGCCGCGATCTTCCGCGCGATGGTCACGCGCGCCAACTCGGGCCGCAGCCCTCTCTCTACTAACTCCGCGTACCATGCCTTGAACGGTTCGCACCGCGCAGCCGTCAACGCGGCGCAAAAACTTGCTTCCCCGCCAGTTTTACTCTAGATTTTGTGCCGCATAACATAACGAGCAGCCGAAGTCCCGCGGCTCCTGCTATGTCGTCTGCTCCTCAGAGCAACCTTAATCCGCCTTTAATTATCCTGTTCGTGCAGGATCGGATGAGAAGACGTGACATCACGGTAATCGCAAACGAACACTCATACTCCTTCGCTGTTAAGATTTCAGCGCGCAGCGTCCTTACTCCCGTTCCAACACCGGAAAGCACTCTTCATGGCCGATTGCCGACGAGTACTAATGGCTTACGTACCACGATGCAGAAAATAAACGACATGGACGACCGTGCGCGACTGATGGCAGGCGTTCGTCTGGAAGAGACGAAGCGTGAGCTTGAGTCAGCCACGAAGGCCGTCAAGGAGTGGCTTGACCGTCGCGACAAGAGCGATGCGATTGGCCGTCATAAGACGCAGCTGGGAGCCGTCAGGTCTGTGCTCATGGGCGCCGCCGGAGAGCTTCAGTCGAACCTCAAAGACGTCGACCCCACGCGCCTCTCGGTGGCCGAGGTCTATGACCAGTGCCGCGAGTACGACCAGGCCGTCGTCTGGCTGCGGCGACTCTGGGAGTATCTGCGCGAGAAGTTCGACCAGCGCGACGAGCGGCAAGGCGGTACGGACGAAAAGAGTAAGGACGTGGCGCGGCTGCTGAGGTCGGCGGATGAAGTGGTTTGGAGTTGCTACCATTCGGTGCTCACGGAAGCCGCCGCGCGCAACGGCTCGGTCAAGCACGGGCCGGCCCCTCTCACGTACATCGAACCAGAGTACTCGCCGGCCACGGTGCAACTGGATAAACCGCTCCCGTTCGACCTGATGCTCAAGGCCGATCTCGAATTCATGGACGACTTTTTGGAGTCGCTACCCATCCCGGTTCTGCGTCTGCCGCCGTGGTGCGTCGGCGCGCCGTGGTGGCTCATCTACATCGGGCACGAGGTCGGGCACCACGTCCAGCACAAACTCGATCTGGTCGGACATTTCCACAAGGGGCTGAGCGCCGCGGCCCTCCGGGCCGGGCTGCAGAAGGATGACGCGAAGCGCTGGGGCGAGTGGGGCGAGGAGATCTTTGCGGACATCTTTTCGGTGTTGATGATGGGCCAGTGGGCCGTCCGGGCGATGGCCGAGGCCGAGATGAGCACCCCGGAAAAGATGGTCAAGCAGAAGGACACCTACCCGGCCCCGATCATCCGCCTCGCGCTGATGGAGCGCGTCGCGCGCGGGCTGCTCCTCGACACGAGCGAGGCCGTCCTCGGTCTTCAGTTCGAGGCCGTCGCGAAGACCGACCCGAAGACGGAGCTGGACTACAAGGTCATTGACGAGGTGGTGAAGTTCGTGCGCGAGGAACTGCCGGGCGACCTCGGCACGTTGGAGAACTTGTGCGGGTTCGACAGAAGCATCTTTCAACCGGACGCCTCGATTGAGATGCTCTCGCGCTTAATCCCGGACGGCGCGGCGCTCTCCGACGACGAGAGCCGCACGCGCGTCGAGGCGGCGCGCGAGGTGGCCGCCGCCTCGCTCTGCGCGTGGGCAGGACTTGCCGCAAAGGCCGAGGGTGATGAACGCGAAGCCGCGCGACAAAAGTTGTCGCGGCAGACCGTCGAGACGCTTCTGACGAGCGGGCCGCGTCAGACACGCGGCGAGGAACTGCCGGACGGCGAAGTGCCCGGCGGCGGCAAGAATCTGGCCGCGAAGCTTCTGCGCGCGGCGCGCGGGACGGGACGAAAGTGAGGGAAGGAAAGTGCAGTTCAACCTAGACGTGAGTCCGACGGACGACGGCTGGAAGGTGACGGTCAAAGACCTTCAGACGGGGCAGCCCGTCGCCAGGCCGCAAACGGGCGAGCCTTTCGTCCGCACGCTCCGCCGCCTCGGCCAAGACCTGAGCGTCTTCCCGCAGCCGCCGCCGATAGAGGCCGCCGCCATCCCCGACGACGAACAGAACCCGCACCGCGAACTCTGCACGACCGGCGACCCGAAGGTGCTGCGCGCCGTCTTCCGCAACATCATCGCGCGCAAGGCCGACGACGTGGTGAAGTTCGGCCGCTACCTCTTCGCCACGCTCCTCGGCGACGAACTGTGGGACTTGCTCAGCACGAAGGTGGGGGCCGAGCCGCTCGAACTCGCCCTCTCGTGGCAGAAGGGCGATGTCTTCATCAACCGGCTGCCATGGGAGGTGATGTGCGGGCCGCGGCGCTTCCTCGCGCAGGAGTCGCAGGTCGCCATCACGCGCCGCATCGTCAGCGCGACGAAGGAGGTCAGCCAAATCGCTTCGCCGCGCGTGCTCTTCGTCGTCGGCTCCGACCTAGAGACGGACGAGATAAGACCCGGCGCCGAATATCTGGGGCTGCTGCGCAGTCTGCGGAACCCACTCGGCCTGCGCCTGAAAACACACCTCCTGCTGCGCGCCAGCCCGAAGCGGCTCAAGGCCGCGATCAAGGGGTTCAGCCCGACCGTCATTCACTTCATCTGCCACGGGAAGGCCGACCCCAATGGCGAAGTCTCCCTCAAGCTGATGAAGGACGACAACACCGGCCCGCAGTTGGTGAGCGCCAACGACCTCTTCGGACTGCTGCGCCCCGAACCCAAACTGCCGCTGCCGCAGATCGTCGTGCTCAACGCCTGCTACACGGCTTCGGAGAATCCGGAGAACTTCCTGAAGGCGGGGCAGGCGGCCTCGCCGATAGCCGTGCGGCTGGTCGAGGGAGACGAGGACGGCGGCGTGCCCATCGTCGTCGGGATGGCCGGACAGATCAGCGACCAGGCCTGCCGGCTCTTCACGCGCTGCTTCTACCTGTCGCTGCTCGACGGGAGCGAGATCGCGCAGGCGACGGCTGCGGGTCGCCGTCTCGGAATCATCGAGGACGGGCTGACCGACCCGCGCAAGAGCGTGGACTGGGCCATGCCGACGCTCTTTCTCTCGGAGGGCGTGCGCGCGCCGCGCCTGAAAGTCGACCTGCCGCCCGTCGAGCTGAACTGGCACCAGATCGCCGCCGAGTTCGCGCCGCCGCAGTACCCGGCCTTCTGCGACCGCCTCGAACTCTTCGACCTCTACGACCAGTTGATGTCGAACTACGACTCGCTGGTCGGCGACGCGAAGGGGCTGCCGCAGCGCGCCGCCAGCCAGATGACGGCCATCGCCGTCTATGTCAGCAAGAAGGAGAATGCCGACGAAGATAAGCACGGACGCACCTGGCTGCTGCACGAGTTCGCCGCGCAGGCCGTGCTTGACGGCCACCTGCCCGTCCTCGTCAACAACGAATGGATCAGGCGCAATGAGCTGGGCTCCCCGCAGACCTTCACGCGCCTGATCGAAGACCTCGTGTGGGCGATGTCGGAGACGGCCAACCTCTTCAAAATCGACTTCACCGCCGACTGTATCAACCTGCTCGATGGCGTGAGGACGGGCAAAGAGCCGGACGCGTCCAAGCTCCCGCAGAACGTGCAGACGGTCTACAAGAAGACGAAGGACTACGGCCACCCGGCGGTGGTCTCAGCCGCCGCGCGCATTGACCTGCTGCGGCTGCTCGAAGCGGCCCGACTCCAGCGGCCTGAGGACGAGCGCTCTGAGCGCAAGCTGCTCCTGCTCATTGACGACGTGCACCAGATGGACGCGGCTGCCGACGGGCTGCTCAACCAGCTCCTGAGCACCGACGGCCTGCGCTCGTCCGTCGCCGAGACCGCCGGGTCGCCTAACGCCCTCACGGACGTGCGCGTCGTCTTCACTTTCGACTCCACGCTCGGCCTCGGCTACGAGGCGAAAATCATGAACTGGTTGGGCAGCAAAAGTTGGGTCGAGCCCTACCCGCTGAAGGCTTTTCAGCCGCCGCTCGAAGCGCGCGTCGCCTACCAGTTCTTCCTCTCGCGCTGGAAGGACGAGAATGAGGCCGACTTTCCGCTCACCTTCATCCCGAACCTCAATCCGGAGTACGTTGAACGCTTCTTCGAGAACCTCGCCAAGAAGGTCAAAGGCGTTCCGTCGCGACTCGCCTTGGAGAAGACGACCGATCACATTCGCGACGTCCTCGACCACCCTTTTCCGTTGCTGCAACTGGCCAACGACGAGCACCTGCTCGAACTACTCGAACAGCAGAGAAGGGGGGCATGAGATGAACGCCGAATCAAATCCCCAGATGACGCTCGAAGAGTACGAGCGCATCGCCGAGCGGATACAGGCCGAGCGGCGCCACGCGGGTCTCGCCGCGCGCTACAGGGTAGCGGACGAGCGTTGGCTGCTCTGGGCCTCGTTCGCGCCTTACTGGACGGCGGAGCTGGCCGACCGTGCGGGCTTTTCTGCCGAAGCCCTCGAACGCATGCGCGAGGCCGGTCTCGTCCGCGTCACGCAGGCGCGGACGCCGGACGGGAGCGGGCTTGAGCCGCCGGTCTACACCATTAAAGACTCGGTGCGCTCCGGCGTCATCGAGGAGCGGGCCACCGGACAGGAGGCGGTCGCGGAGGCGCGTCGTGTGGTGGCGGAGATTGGCCGGAACATGCAGGCGGCGCTGGCGAGCGGCGCGCCCGCGCCCGCGTCGCTCCGCCGCTGGGCCACGCTGGCCGCACACGCCGACAACTCGGCGGCGCTCGTCGAGACGTTCAACCAGAACCTCGAAAGGTCAAGGCAGCAGACGGCTGAGATCGTCGATTGGAAGAACACGGCCCGCCAACTCTCGAACCTGCTGCTGCGCGGGCTCGACGACAGTCTCAACCAGGCACTCCAGCGGGCGACGAGATTGCTCGAACTGGCCCGCCGCAAGGAGAACGACGAGCAGCACCTCAGATACTTCAAAGCGCGCACGGAGCAGCGCCTCGCCTTCGAGCAGTTGATGCGCGGCCCGGACGACCGCTGGGCCATGCACCTCATCGGCGCGGGCGGCGTCGGCAAGACGATGCTCGTCCGCCAGATCATGGCCCACTGGGCCGGGGACGAGCAGGCCGTCACGGCGCGCATTGACTTCGACTACCTCAGCGCCGACTACCCTTCGCTCGCGCCGGGGATACTGCTCTGGGCCTTCGCCCAAGACCTGCGGGCGCACGCCGGCGAGTCGGCCACCAACCTCTTCAACCAGGCCGACCTGATACTCAACCGACTTAGTCAGGAGTTGCGCTTCCAGAGCACGCGCGGGCAGTCCGCGCCCGCGACCGCGCACCAGTCCTTCCATGCCGCCGTCGAACTCTACATCGCCGCGCTGCGGCTCATCCCCGGACGCGTCCTGCTCATCGCCGACACGTGCGAGGAGTTGACCAAAGGGAGCAGCGGCCTCGCGCGCCAGAACGTTTCGGAGACGTTTCGCATCCTGACGGCGCTGCACGACGGCCCGCAGACCCTCGCGGGCGAGCCGCCGTCGGAGAGTCGCGGCCTCCCGAACCTGCGCGTGATCTTCTCCGGGCGAAGACCGCTCGCGCGCCGCGGCGACAGCTGGTCGTGCCCCGCGGCCTCGGCGCTCGACGAGCGCCCCTTCCTGCGTCTGCACGAGATTCGCGGCTTCACCAAGGACGACGCTCGCGAGTTCCTGCGCGTCACCATGAAGGTGCCGCCGCAACTGGTCGAAGCCATCGTCACGCGCAGCAGCGCCGACGCCGGGAGTGTCTCCGCCATCGAGTACGACGATCCTTCCGATAGGCCCTCGCAGGTGCAGCGCTGCAACCCTTACGACCTGCGTCTCTACGCCGAGTGGGCGAAGGACGAGCCGCCGCCCGAGGCCGACGAAATCCTCCACGCCTCCGGCGCGCGCTACGTCGAGCTGCGCATCATCAACCGCCTCGACTCGCAGGCGGTCGAAGCAGTCCTCCCGGCGGTGGCGCTGCTCGGCCACTTCGACCTGGAGTGCCTCCAGAAAATCTACCCGGACAAGAGCGCCGAGGTGATTGACGAAGCCTTCGAGCGCTTGCAGGTCGAAGAGTGGATCAACCAGCGCACCGCGCCCGGCCCCGACGGTCGCACCTCGCGGCTGATTCTGGATGTCGAGACGGGGCTGCGTGAACGTCTGCTGACCTACTTCCGTCAACAGTCGAGCAGCCTCGAAAGGGTTCAGCGGCGGGCCGCCGATCACATGGAAGAGCTGACGCTGCGGCGCGACCTGACCGAACTGGACTGGTCGTATTTCGACGCGGCGCTGCGCGTCCTCGAAGCCGACCCGGACCGTCTGCGCGCCGCCCGCTGGTGGAAAGAAGTCGAGCAGCGCATCGTCTCAGAGCGCCCGCCGGAGTGGGTGCGCGCCATCACCACGGGCTTGCAGAGCGAGGGCAGCAGAGCCGCGCAGCGCGACCCCGACGGCCCGCCGGACACGCCGCCCGAGAGCCACCTGCGTCCTGCCATCCTCGCCCTACACGTCGCGGCGCAACTCAACACGGCCCTGCGCTCGCGCCGTCCCGGCGAACTCGGCCACGCATGGCGCGAGGCCGCAGAGGTCTGGAAAGAGGTGGCCGCGAAGGCGCACCTGCACACGCTACCCGACGAGGCGCGCAAGCTGGAGATACGCGCTCTGGCCGGTTCAATCACATCGGCGCTGGCGACCGGCGCGGCGGTCGAGACGGAATCGCTCTACCAATTTCGGACGATGCTGAAGGCTGGGGCCGGGTGGTACATGAGCGACGCCCACGTGACGCTCGCGCTCGTGGCAGCCTTCGAAGCTCTTATCGAAAGCGCGGAGCAGGCGCAGTCCGCCGGATCAGGGACAGTGCAAGACCTGCTGGCCGCCTTGTACGGGGTACGTCAGTTCATCCTCCCGCCGGGCCTGAGACCCGCGGAGGTCGCAGCGCGCTCGGGGCTGACTCGCGTCAGTGAGGGGGTCGTTGCCGATGCCAAACGGGATACACCAGACTGTAGCTCGTCCGACGATTCAGACGATTCAACTGACGGAGACCTGCCGGAAGACTTTCGGCTCCTTCAGGCTTACGTCGATTGCCTCGTCGGGCGTCTCTACAAGCTACAGAACAACCACGACGAAGCAAGAAGATGGTTCGCCGCGGCTCTCAGCGCGTCACCCGAGCACCGGCCGACTTTGAAGGCGATCTGGGGCGACTGGGCACCGCCCGACGACATCACTGCGCGCATCCGCCTGGAGTTCGTGCGCGCCGCCTACCCGGCCCTCATGTCGGCGGCGGAGGTGCTGAAGGAGGTCGGCAGGTGGGAGATCAAGCTCTACTCGGTAGACAGCGAGCGGCTGCACGCGGCGCTGGTCATGCTGGAGTTGGCGTTGGTGCTCGTGCCTTCGCGGCGGATGTCGGTGTTCGACATCACCGACTCTTCCAAAGGTAGGCTCGTCACTCCCATTCAGCGAAACCTGACGCCGGGGCCGGAGACGTGTAACGCGCACCGCGCCACGCCGCCGCTCTTCGTCGCCGCGGCGGAGGTTCTCGCCGCCAACGGTCAGGCCGACGAAGCGCTGACGTTGCTGGGCCTCGCCGTCAAGGACTCAAGCCTCTACACGCTCGACACGCTCCTGCACGCCGAGCGCGCCGGCGCACGCATCATCTGGCGCATGAGGATGCAGAATGTCGGGGAGAAGCCGGGCGAAGGTCTGGCCGCGTCAACCGACATCGAAGACCTCTCCCTGATCTGGACGCTCGACGCGCTCGAAGGCCAGAAGAGTCGCGGGACTCCACCGCAGCCGTCGTCACAATTCTGGTCTACGCTCGACAGTGGATTGGCGGAATCGCCGGGCGGGAGTCAGCCAACGCTAGACAGTTTTTTACTTGAGGGACTCGACGAACTGTCGAACCCCGTCGCGGAAGAAGGAGCAAAAACGGGAGAGCGGCGGCTCCCCAATCTGTTCGCGTTGCGTCGGGCGCTCGCGTGGACACATGCCGTGTGGGAGACGCGTTACGCTCTTGAGTTATCTCGCGCGGAGGAGACACTGGGCTGGGCGTCTTCTCACTTGCACCCGGATATCTATGCAGAGGTCTTGTCAATAATAGAGTCGTCGCGGTCGGAGCAGGGTGAGTACCGCTGGCCGCCGACCATGACAGGTTCCCGCGACGACGTGGCGGAGCTTAGGTTCCTCCTCGCCTCCGCGCTCATCGACGCCGAAAACGCTCGGCAACTTTTTACGAGCGATCTGAGGCTGCCGGTCGGTCTACAGTCTCCGGCGATTGGCGCCAAACCATCTTTTACGTACCGCGATTTCTCAAGAACCTTTGCTGACTATCCGGAGCGACAGCTCACGCTCATACTCCGTATCATCTCCGCCGGCTACGAAACGGTGTTGATGTTGGAAAACCATCAGATGCTTGCTCGCCTCGGCATGCGGAGGGCCGCGGAGATTGCGTGGCGCGAGGGAGAGTTGCTCGCGCTGCGTCTGCCGCAGCGGGCGGCGCGGGTGTTGGTCTATGCGCGCGACTGGTTTGAAGCGTGCGACGACCTCGTCGGGGTAATCGTCTCCGGCACGTCCCTATATATGCTCAAAGATTTGGACAAGGAGCCGGGCTGGATAGCTGACAACATGAGCAAGGTCGAGTCAGCTTACGACACGCTGCGCGAGCGCTGGAACGAGACGCAGGAGAAACTTTTGCCGTCGCTGGAGGAGTTGGATAAGTTGGCGGCGGAAGCGCAAGAGACGACGAGTCTGAGCGACTGGGCTCCGCGCTGCTGGCAACCGTGGCTGGTGCGTCTGATGCTGTGCCGGAGGCTTATGAAGGAGGGAGGCGATTGGCAGGCAGAGCAGAGCCGGAGGCTTGTGAAACGCTACCTTGGCCTCGCCTGCGGGACGGCGGCAGCGGACGGCAAGGAACTGCTGCCCGCCGACCTCGCCGCGTGGACTGACAGGCCCCCGCCGCCGCGGACGCCGTGGCAGGTGATTCGGCAGGGCCTCTCAATCGTCTGGAAGATCGTCTCGCCCTTACTGGGGCTGGCGCTGGCGCTGGCGTTTATTGTGATAGGGATTTCCTTCATCTACACCTGGTTCATGAAGCTGTCCGGCTACGTGATAGACACGGGGGAGATGAGCACGGGCTGGCGCCTCGGATTCTTTGGCGTGTTTATGGTGTGGGTGATGACGGCGTTCAACCTCTTTCGGAGCGTGAAGCGCGCCAAGCCGGACGCCTTGTCCACGTCCTTATGGGGTCGCAGGTTCACAACCTACCCGCTCGGCAAGTTTATCCCCGGTGTAATCGGCATTCTGGTGCTGAGCGCCAGTCTCGCCTACTACTTCCAGCATTATTCACCGGCCCTGAAGCTGACGGAGGACAGCTTGGGTTGGCAGCTCCTCTGGGCTTTCACCTGGGGGACCATCGCGACTCTCGCGCTCTTCGTGATCTTCTTCCCGCTGCGTCTATTAGAGCCCCTGATGCAGAGGTACATGTCTAACGTGGACAGAAGAATGTATGAGGGGAAGTTGCTGCCGCTCTTCAAGGTAGAGGTCACGCCTACCGCCGCGGGTGTGGAGAAGGGCGAGGCGCAGGTGAGCTTGAGCTTGGGGAAGGCGAACACCGCGACTTTGCTCTATGCCTCTATCCTGACTCTCTTCGCTACCATTAGATACCCTTCCGCCAGAGAGTACGTTTCCAAGTGGAAGGCGAATTACCAACTGTCGGAGGCGGAGTCCTATGCGGCGTTATTCGAGAAGCCCTGGCCTGACGACGATGACCTGAAAAAGCTGCTCAAAGTTCCCGTTTGGTACCCGACAGGCTTTGGGCTTTGGAGGGAGGCGTCAATCGAGATCGTTGACGGGCCGCTCAACGGCCCCTGCTGGGAGGCCATCTTCGTGCAGACTTCGCTCGATCCGGCGGAGAGGCAGAAGGCATCCCGGCTGCGTTTCTACCGCACCGTCAGCAACGCCCCGCACCGCGTGGCGAAGTTCAACCCCAACTCCAACACCATCGTCGCGCTGACCGAAGGCGTCCTATCCGATAACGTCGCGGGCGACGGCTGGAAGCCGCTGACGAACACCGCCTCGTTCCCGCTTCAGCGGCTAAGATACGTGAATGTGATACTCGCCTCGTCCGAACTGATGATGAACACGCGTATCCTCCATCTCATCGGCGCGGCCGAAGAGACCGCGGTCGGCATCAAGTTTCGCGTCGGCGAAGATGCCGCCGCTCAGCTCACGTCGCAGACCGTTTCGGGGACGATGAGTGAAGGCGGCGACCTGTTCGGCGCCAGAGACCTGACGCTCTCGTTCTACGAGTTGGCCCTCTGCGTGCTTCAGGGGAACCCCGGCCCGCCGCGCGAGCGAACCGGGGCCGACCGCCGCGCCGCGGTGCAGGCGCGCGTCTTCGCCTCCAAGCTGTTCGCACAGGGCGTCCCGGCCGTCCTCTTCATCCCCTCGGTCGAGCCGAAGCTCGCGGCCGAGTTGATTTCGATGCTGGCGGACTATCTGGCGGGCAGGCAGTCCGCACTGCTGAAGAACCCCGCCGCGGTGCTCGACACACTCCCGCGTCTGGTCGCGGGGATGCGCAAGAGGATCGCCGCCGCCATCCCTGCCGAGTCACTCGGTGGCGAGTCGCCCGAACAGTCGCTGATGGAACTGATGCTCGACGTTTGTCTGTACGTCCACAGATAGGTGCGCTTAACGAACGGAGTTTGAGAAGCTATGAGCTTATGGGAAACGCTGACAGGATGGATTGACCGTGACAGATCGCAGTTGGCCTACTTGAATATTCATCCGGAGCAGGTCGAACGCACCTTCAAGCCCGTGGCCATCGAGGCCGGAGTCCACTACGTGCGCCTGCGTCTGGCCGGCATGTTCCTGAAGAAGGGGACGAGCTGGTTTAAAGACTGGCACCCGGCGGTGCACTCGACCGTCCGGCTCACCTTCGGCAGCAAGGAGCTTGAGATACCCGGCATCGCCGATTCGACGCGGGTCGGGCTGCAACCGACCGGCGGCGGCGACGTGATCGCGCGCAACTTCCTGCTCACACCCACGCTGCCCTTCAACGGCGGCACCATCTCGCTCAACGCCGGACTGATCGCGCTCCCCGGCGACGATCACCTGAAGGGCTTTCTCAAAACGCTCGGCAACTTCTCCGGCCTGCTCGGCGTCGCGCAACTCTCCGCCGCGCTCAACATCGTGCAGCCTCTCGCCGAGGGGATACAGGAACTCTTCACGTCCGGCAGCCGCCTGCACCTCGGCCTCTACGACACGTTCGCCGCGGGCGAGTTGAAGGCCGGATACATGGTCGCCGTCAGGGCGCCGCAGCAGACCGTCACCTCGGCCTACCTGTGGGTCATCGGCGACACGCTGCACGAGGGCGCCACGCTCGAAGAGGCGCGGCGGAATCCGTTCGAGTCGCACGACTACATGCTCCTGCGCGTCGAGGTCTTCGACAAGCGCGACGACTGGGAACACCTCGCCTCGATTCAAGAGCCTTTTCAGGAAGCGCTCAAGGCCCTGCGCGGCGCACAATCCAACGAGGAATCCATCCAGCACATGCGCACGGCGCTGCTGCGCGCCATCCAGTCGCCGGAGCTGACCGAGACCGACCGGAAGCGCGTCGTCCAAAGTCTGAAGGAACGTTACGAGGCGTTTAAGAAGACGCTCGACTTCTCCGGGGCGCTCGGCGAAATCGTCACGCTGAAGGACGTGATGAGGGCGCCGATGTCGGTCAAGGCGGCGCGCGACCTCGACGAGCCGACCCCCGCGGATGTCTTCCGCCTCATCCCGTCCGAGGCTCCACGAAGACGTTCCGCCGCCATGCACCTCGACGTAGACAGTCCCGCCGTGAGCGGCATCCAGCGGGGCGGCGGCAATAAGATGGCAAAGCCGATTGAGACGCCCGCGCCAGAGCCGATTGAGGCGCCGGCCCCGTCGTTCAACTTCGCGCTCAAGGGCGCAGAGGCGAAGCGCGACCAGGTCGTCTCCGGCGCGCAGTTTCAACTCGTCTTCGACTACGGCGTGGCCGGCGCGGACGCGCTGGCGAAAGTGCACGGCGACATCCTCGAAGCCGAAGTGGCGAAGGGCGACTTCGACCTCGATGTCACGATCATCCCGAAGGGCTTCATCTTCACCGACAGCGTCTTCACGCGTAAGGCCAAGTTCCGCGGCGGGAAGTTCGAGAGCGCGGTCGTCTTCAACCTCCGCGCGTCGGCAGACCCGGTCGAGGAGAGCGGGCTGCACGTCATGCTTGAGGTGCGCGGGAACCTGCTATACGAGTTCTTCCTGCCCGTCCGCCTCGTCGAAGCTTTGGACGAGACGGGCGCGTCCGAGACCCCGCTGCCCGACCTCGACCTCGACGACATCAAGGCCGCCCTCGCCCGCGAACAGAGCAAGGTGCGCCTGCTCATCTTCGCCGACGGCGACAAATTCCGCGTCACATACGACGACCCGGCGGCGGACGTGCCCCTGATGTTCGACACCAAAATAGTGACCCGCAACTACCTCGCCGACGCACTCCCGGAGGTGCGGGAGTACCTCGACCCTGTGCCCGCCAACCAGATTTGGAACCTTATGGACGAACCGCTCGCGGCGCCGTCCGGGGAGAAGGCCGCCGACGAGCTGCGCGACTGCACCGAACGCGTCGTGACCGCCGGTTGGCTGCTCTACCAGAAGCTCAGCGCCGACGAAGAGTTCCGCGAAGTCCTCGACGCGATCTTCGCGCTCAAACCCGGCAGCCGTCTCAGCATCAAGACGGACTGCGCCTTCATCCCGTGGGAGATACTCTACCCGGAGGAGTACAACGTCAAAGCGCCGCAGGATTTGAAGGACGAGAACCCGATGCAGCCGCAGAAGCTCCTCGGCAACTGCCTGAACATCGAGTGCCTGCTCGCCGGGGCGAACAAAAACTACAAGGCACCGAACGCGCTCCACGAGAGCAGCCCGCCCTACGTCAGCTTTAACCTGTTCAGCACCATTGACAACGGCTATCAGGGCAGCGCCTTTCTGCCCGGCGCCTCGCACGAAGCGCTGTCGCAGACGTTCGCCGCGGCGGGCGTGCGGACGGAGGTCTGGAAGAACGGCGCCGACATCAAAGCGAACGTCATCAACAAGAAGGGGCACGAGGCGACGCTCATCTACTTTTTCTGCCACGGCCAGAACGACAAACCCCTCAACCCGCAGCAGCGCGAGAAGCTTGAGATTGACAAGGGGGACTACATCGCGCCGCTCGACGTGCCGCGCCGGCTCGGTTTCCCGCGCGCCCCGCTCATCTTCCTCAACTCGTGCAGTTCGGGCGCCATCTCGCCGCACAACTTCTCGAACTTCCTCTCGGCCTTCAAGGAGAAGCGGGCCGTCGGCCTCGTCGCCACCTCGTTCCCCGTACCCATCAAGTTCGCGTCCGCCTTCGGTCAGGAGTTCATCCGGCGTTACGTGCGCGAGAAGCAGACGGCGGGCGACGCCCTCTTCGACATGCGCCGCGAACTGCTCGGCAAGGGCAACCCGCTCGGACTCTTCTACACCATCCAGTGCCCCATGGACATCAAATCACACACCAGCTAAGGAGAGACCTCATGGCGCAAAAGACAGTCACGCTAATCGTCAGCGACCTGCACGTGGGCGGCGGCCCGTACGACTCCGGCGACGACCACGTCTACCACAAGGGTCAGTTCAAAAACTTCGTCCTCGAAAGCGCCGACACGCCCGAGGGGCGCGCCGGTGACATCGAGCTGATCGTCAACGGCGACTTCCTTGAGTTCGCGCAGGTGAGCCCGGAGGTCTACGACTTCGGCTCCTCGCAGTACTGGTGCACGGAGGAGGAGTCGCGCCGCAAGCTCGACGCCATCGTCAAGGGCCACCCGGAAATCTTCGACGCCTTCAAGACCTTCCAGCAGCGCGGCAATCAGGTGACCCTCGCCGCCGGAAACCACGACGTAGACCTCTACTGGCCCGACATCCAGAAGCGTCTGCGTGAAGTCTCCGGCGACGCGCTCGCCTTTCAACTCGGCACGCCCTGGTACACGCGCTACGAGGATCGCCTGCTCGTCGGCCACGGCCACATGTTCGACCCCGCCAACAAGTTCGAGTACTGGGACGACCCCATCAGGCGCGACATAGACCCGCCCCGCCTTGAGATGTGCGCGGGCACGCTGTTTATGGTGAAGTTCGTCAACTGGCTGGAGATAGACTACCCCTTCTCCGACAACCTCAAGCCGGTCACGGCGCTCTACAACATCCTGATGAAGGAGAGCAAGCTCGGCCTGCTGCTCGTCGGCTGGACGCTGGGCAAGTTCCTCATGCTCTACCCGCGACAAATGGCCAACATCAATCAACTCAACCGCGAGTTGGCAGGCATCTTCATCCAGAAGCTAAAGTTAGACGACAAGTTCGCCGCGCGCGTCACCGAAATCTACCGCGAGGCGGTCAACGCGGCCGCCGATGTCGCGGAGGTGCGGCGCGCGCTCGGCAGCGAGCAGGCCATCTTCGACTTCCTGATGGAGATGATGCCCCGCGTCGAGCCGCAACGTTGGCTGGACTACTTCGGCCAGCTCCCGATCGGCACCATGGCAATCGGCGGGCAGCGCGGGACGATGTCCATCGTCGAAGCTAACAACGTGGATAAAGATTTTCTGTGGGATATGGCGCAGCGCGAGCTGCTCAAAGAGAAAGGCCCGGAGGTCGTCGTTATGGGGCACACGCATCAGCCCGACGAGCGCCGTACAAACCAGGGCGGCCTCTACTTCAACCCCGGCTCGTGGACTCGCTACGTCGAATACGACAGCACCACCGAGCTGTCCCTAACCGATCTCAAGGACGAAAGCCGCTTCCCCTACGAACTCAACTACGTCAGGTTGGAGAAACATTCCACGGGCAAGCTAGACTCCAGCATGATCTGCTACGAGCGTCAGCCCGGCAAGTAAGGCGCCGCGGCTCCCACGTCGAACCAACAGGCTGAATGATAACCGCGGGCGGGGGTGTTGACTGTTCAAGGAACAGTCAACACCCCCACTCGAGAACGTGAAGCCCGCTAAAGCAGCGGGCTTCACGTTTTATGTGACAGGAAGAAATTGAGTTGCACTGTTTGAGCGCAAAGGGTCGTCAACATCAAGAGAAGGATGAGCTACTGCGTAATGCAACTCGCAATCATCACTATTCCCCACACGTTGTCCCTTCTCCTCCTTGAAATTCAATGTAATTGCTAATAATAAGCTGTTTACCTAATTCGCACTTTGGAAGTTTTACGAACGTCGTTTGACTATGGATTTTGAAATGGAGCATGATTCCCCTCGATTTTGCTCGCTAAATCCGTTCAGAGAGGCTCCTACTCTTTGTCTAATGAAGCTCTAACGCCTGAAGTTATTCGCAGCGGTGAAATCTCGCCGAAAAGGTTTGACCCGAGGAGCGCGGCTCCCTTCATCAATAAGTCAGTCTCTGAAGCGACGCGGCGGGCTTACGGCCAAGCCCTGCGGGAGTTCTTTCAGTTCGCGGGCATGAAGCATGCGACCGAGGTAGTGCCTCACGACGTACTGCTCTGGCGGGACAGGCTGCACTCGCAGAAGAAGAGCGCCGCGACGGTCGCCTTCAAGCTGTCAGTCGTCCGCTCCTTCTTCGAGTACCTGAAGGCGGCAGGGGTAGTGCCCCTCAACCCGGCCTCAACGAAGCTAGTCTCGCCGCCCGAGCTGCCGTCGGAGCCCGCCGGGAGGGCTCTGTCGGTGAAGGAGGTGCGCTACCTGTTGTCGGGGCCGGACAGGGAGAAGGCGCAGGGCGCGAGGGACTACGCATTGATGCTCGTGATGCTACGGCTCTCGTTGCGTGTGTCCGAGGTCTGCTCTCTGCGAACATCGTCCGTGAAGTGGAGCCACGGGCGGTGGACGCTGCGCTGTAAGGTCAAGGGGGGTAGGGAGGAGGTCTGGCCGCTACCGAAGGACGTTAAAGAGGCAATAGACAACTACCTCCAGCTCGACAGGAAGCGCAGAGAGATAACGCATTCGGGAGGTAACCATGCCCACCTGTTTCAGCCTCACACGAACTACCGTACGCTCGATTTTGATAAGCCACTCTCGACCAGGATGGTGCAGAAGATCGTTAAGAAATGGGCCGACTACTCACGCCTCGGCGACCTCTCGCCGCATGACCTGCGCAGGACGGCCATTACACGAGCCTTAGATTCAGGGCTCACCTATCGGCAGGTGCAGATGATGTCGAAGCATCGTGACCCGAAGACAGTAATGCGCTACGACCACGGTAGGGAAAATCTCGAACAGAATGCTGTCAACTTCTTGGAGTACGACGAGAAGTAGATGTGGAAACACGACAGTGCGAAGCGCACATCCGTCTTCGACGACTGAGGGTGGTGACCGTGAGGTCGCGACTATTTAGGCCCGCTGTTGGTGTTGTTGTGCGCGGTTCTCTCACGTCACAAAACAAAGTGTTGACATACCCCTAGAGTGTCATTAAAGTTATGGCGCATTCGCCAAGCGGAAAGTGACCTCATCAAGTTCTAGAAGTTTCTTTTACTCAACGTCATGTTTCACTATCTTATCTTCGAATGAGAAGTGTTTGTCCAGCTTAACCGTAACGCTCACAGCTACTACGCGAAGCTACGCAGCTTTTAACAATTCGTTGAGGTAGAAAACTGCTACCAGGCTCCCACTGTTTTGGTGAAGCTCGGCAGACCTGCCTGAGCGGCGAGTGCAGACTCTAACAAATCAGGTGACCGTGCCACGGGCTGTCGTTCTTGCCGGCTTACTAGGCAATGCTTTTCCATGTCGTGCCCCTCCCTGCCCTTTAGCGGAGGCTCGGGATCACAAAGTTCACAACGTCTTTTCCCTGACCAACAAGACTCTTGATAGAAGGAGTTACGACATGAATCTTATCAACAGGTGCACCCGCTGCACTCTCCTCTTGGTCATTACACTCACGCCCCTCTTTCATCTGGCGGCACAGACCTCAACGGGGAAGGGGAACCCCGCCGAACTCGCCGGCGCGGCGTCTCTAAGGGCGGCGCTTAGGCCGCCCACGCCTCTAAAGGTTTCGCTAACCAAGTCCCTCTTTAGCAAAAACGAGCAGGTGCAGGTTGTAGTCGAGACGCCGGCCACGGTTCTTGTCTCAAGTGACTTATCTAAAAGCACGACCCAATTCGACATCTTCGGGGCGAAAACGATTACGGTCGGGCCCATCCAGGCCAGCGGTTATTACACTATCGAATTTACGGCTGGCGACGCGCGGCGCGTGATCCAGGCGCTGTTCCTGGAGCAGGGCTCCCGGTTGGAGGCGGTCCCGCTCGTGGCGCCGGTAGTTAGTTCCGACCTGATTCCGCCGGCGCAGATAGTGCCGGCGATGGAGAAGTTCCTCAGGAACATCAACTCGAGCCGCATCGGCCGCGCCTATGCCGCGGCCAAGTCTAAATTCCCCTCTGAGAATGCGATCGCCCTCGGCAACACGGTCGTCATATGCCTGATCACACTCCCGACGGGGGCGTGGGTTGCCTGCGCTACGACGGTCGGAGGCCTCGCCATAGATTTCGCGCTCAAGCTCAACGACGAGTTGCTCGATGTTCTGGGCCCGACCAAGGACAAAGTGCTGACGGCGGCGGAGGTCGATCTGCTTAAGAAGTCGATTGGCTCGCTCAAACTCATCCCTGACGCTTACAAGATGCTCTTCGGGAAGGGCGTTGTGGATAAGGTGTTCGGCGCTCTCAAACTGGGGACTGGCGCGGGGGAAGTCATCGTCGATAACACGGACGGGAAGTTCGCCTTTAAGACCACCAACGAGTTTGTTAAGAAATACGAAGTCATCTACAGCCTGAAGCCGTGACATTGAGGCGAGCCCACGGGACTGCCCACCGAAGGGTATTGATGGCACCTCAAGATTGCTTAAGGGGACTATGCCGAGAGCTGTCGGGGTTGCCGCGGCAAACTCCGTCATATTTAACGTGAATACGGGATAAGAATGCGAAGAGAGAGCCAGATTTCGTAAGATGGAGTTCGCCAAAACAACCATCCTTGCGAAAGAGAGGCTCTCTCAATGGA
>Ga0190275_10001364_pt1 | contig 18242 bp, 24 predicted proteins | sample Popmic550T_FD_133745 | JGI IMG/M metagenome (GOLD analysis project Ga0190275, IMG submission 133745) | Populus adjacent soil microbial communities from riparian zone of Yellowstone River, Montana, USA - 550 T | ecosystem: Environmental > Terrestrial > Soil > Riparian zone > Trees stand | place...
GCCCGGCTTCGGCGCGGTGGCCAGCTCGGTGCCCATCAGTCCTCGCTCATCCACTGCCGGACCTGGGCCGCGACGCGCTCCGGCTCACGGTCCATCAGCTGGTCGAGCTTGTTGAGGTCGGTGTCCGGGGTCCGCGGGGGCAGCATGTCGAGGCCCGGGTCGGCCGGCATGCGGTTGCCGGACTCGAGGGCCGCCAGCGAGACGGGCTCCTCGATCTGGGTCAGCCACGCGGGCTCGGCCAGTGTCTCGCCCTCGCGCTTGCGCAGGTGGCGGATCATGAAGAGGAGGAAGAGCAGGGTCGCGAGGCCGATGCCGGCCCACTTCAGCGGCCCGAGCAGCGCCATCGGCACCGGGCCGGCCTTCGGCTCGACGGGCTTGGCGAAGGCGAGCTGCGCGGCCTGGAAGGCGTCGCCGCGCTGGGTGTCGAGGCCGGCCGCGGCCTGCACCGTCTTCTGCAGCTGGGCGAACGTGGCGGCGGGGACCGTCTTGTCGACCATCAGCGCGAGGTTGAGCTTCTCGACCGTGCCGGGGGCGACCTCGGTCTTCGAGACGGTCTTGTCGACGCCGAGGTCGGTCGTGCGCGACTCGCGCTGGTAGTTCGAGTTGCCGCCGCCGGCGCCGCCCTGGGCGTAGTTCGGGATGTTGGCGCCGGTGCCGGCCGCACCGGCCGCGCCGCCACCGCCGCCGCCGCGGAGGCGCTCGTTCTCCTCCGTCTCCTTCAGGGGCGTGCCGCGCTTGGCGTACTCGAGCTTGTTGAGCGTGGTCTTGTCGACGTTGAGGTCGGCGTTGACCTGCACCTGCGCCTTGCCGGGGCCGAGCGTGCGGGCGAGCATCGCGTTGAGGTTCGCCTCGAGGCCGCGCTCGTAGGAGGCCTCGGCGGCCTGCTTGGTCGCGCCCGCGGTCCCGCCGGTGCCGCCGTCGCCCTGCGGCCACAGGAGCTGGCCGGAGCTGTCGGTGATCGTCACCTTGTCGGACTTCAGGCCCTTGACCGAGGAGGACACGAGCTGGGCGATGCCGCGCACCGCGCCGGGCTCGAGCATGTCGCCGGAGCCGTCGAGCATGACCGCCGCGGAGGCCGGGGTCGCGGAGTCGGCGAACAGGTCGTCCTCGGGCATCACGAGCTGGACCTGGGCGCCGTTGACGCCCTGCACGTTCGAGAGGGTGCGGGTGATCTCACCCTCCAGCGCGCGCTGGTAGGTGACCTTGTTCTGGAAGTCGGAGGCGCCGAGCTTCTGCTCGTCGAAGAGCTCGAAGCCCTTGCCGCCGGCCGTCCCGCCGAGGCCCTGCTCGGCGAGCGCGACGCGCGCCTGCGCGGTCTGGGAGGCGTCGACGGCGAGCGCGGTGCCGTTGGAGCGCAGCTGGTAGGGGATGCCCCGCTCGTCGAGGGCGGCGGTGATCTTGCCGGTCTCCGCCGGGTCGACGCCGGTCATCACCGTCGAGTAGGACGGCGCGGTCGCCAGCTTGAGCATGAAGAACGTGATCGCGATGATCGCGACGGCGGCCACGGCCATGACGGCCTTCGTGCGGGCCGGCATGGCTGCGAGGTTCGAGACGAAGGAGGGCATCGGTCAGCTCACACCTGCGTGTGGAAGATGGTCTGGGTGGCCTCGACGGCCTTGTCACGGATCTGCGAGGCGAGCTGCATGGCCAGCTGCGCGCGCTCGACCGCCATCACGACCTGCGTCGGGTCCGACGCCTGCCCGGTGGCGAGCGCCTGGGACGCCTTCGAGGCCTCCTCCTGGGAGGTGGTCAGCGACTGGATGGACTTGCCGAGCATGTCGCCGAAGGCGCCGGAGCCACCTTCGGCGGGCTGGGACGGCGCGACCGGAGCGATCTGCCACTCCGGGCCGCCGACGGCGAAGCTGGGATCGATCGGCATCAGCGGAGGATGTCGAGGGTCTTGGTGAACATCTGCTTGCTCGCCTGCATGGCGGTCACGTTGGCCTCGTAGGCGCGGGAGGCGCTGATCAGGTCGACCATCTCGGTGACGGTGTCGACGTTGGGCATGGTCACGTAGCCCTCGCCGTCGGCGTCGGGGTGGCCCGGGTCGTAGACCCGCTTGCCCTCCGAGGCGTCCTCGGCGATGCCGGCGACCTCGACCCCGCCGCCGCCCGAACCCGGCCCACCCGCCCCGCCCATGGCGGTGCGCAGCTGCGCGCCGAACCCGTTCGTGCCGTCCGCCTGCTGGGCGAGCACGACCTCCTTGCGGCGGTAGGGACCGCCGGCCGCGGTGCGGGTGGTCTGCGCGTTGGCGAGGTTCTCCGCGGTGACGTCCATGCGCATCCGCTCGGCCGTGAGGCCGCTGGCGGAGACGTTGAGCGCGTCGAAGAGACCCATCAGCGCTTGCCGATCGCGATCTCGATGATGTTCAGGCGGGCGCGGGCGACCTGCACGGTGGCCTGGTGCTCGAGCGCGTTCTCGGCGAGCTTGGCCGACTCGGAGTCGACGTCCACGGAGGAGCCGTCGGCGCGCGTCTGCGCGGTCCCATCGGGCTGGGCGGCGAAGCTCACGCTCTCGAGCCGGCCCTCCCCGCCCCCCATCGCGGCGGCGAGCGCCCCGTGGAAGTCGACGTCGACGCGCTGGTACCCGGGCGTCTCGGCGTTGGCGAGGTTGGAGGCGAGCGCCGTGTTGCGGGCGGTGGTCCCCTCGATGGCGCGCTCGAGCGCGATCTGCGTAGTGTCGATCAGCACGGGACGGATCTCCTTGGCAAAGGCGGTGTCCGTCCGTGGACTACACGGCCCCCCTCCGTGGGGACGTTCCGTTCATCGGCGTCCCGTGCGGGACCTTTAGCCCTCTGTCAGGGCGTGACCTTCGAATCGGCGGCGAGCTCGCGCCACCACGCGGCCCAGCGCCGGTGCACCGCCGCGAAGTCGGCGTCGCCGAGCCCGTAGGTCGTGATCGTGACGGCGACCTCGCCGCGCTCGCCTGAGTGCAGCGGCGTCCGCGAGCGCACGCTGACGAGCGCCTCGTCGCGGCCGCCGTCCAGCGCGACCGAGCGCTGGAAGCGCCCCTCGTCCCACGGCTCGCCGGTGACCTCGCCGTCGAGCGCCGCCAGCACCGCGGCGGGGTCAGCGGAGCCGGTCAGGTAGACGGTCCGCCGCTCCTCCCCCGGATGGCGCTCGAGCGCGTGGCGCAGCTGCGCGAAGAAGACCCGCCAGCCCTGCTCGTGGTCCTCGTAGAGGTCCTCCCAGCCGGCGTCCGTGAGCGAGCCCGGGCGGATGACGCGCACGATCGTCCGCGGGCCGTCGGCCTCGAGCTCGATCGTCTGGCCCTCGACGCCGTCGTCGAGATCGATCCGCTCCGGCGCCTGGGGCGTCGCGTGGGTGACGAAGATGAACTCGATCTCGCCGTCGAGGCCGCCCTCGTCGTCGTAGTCCCACCCGAACCAGCGCCGGATCTCCCGCGGCTCGGTGAGCGCGCGCCAGACGGCCTCGCGCGGCGCGTCGACCACGACCTCGACGCGGAACGGCCTCTGCTCGGTCATGTCTCCTCCACGGTCCTTGGTGCGGGATGGCCGCCGGCCACCACGCGGTAGCGCCGGCCGCCCTCGGTGTCGAACTCGGCCGCCAGCTCCGCGACGCGGCCGGCGAGCGCGTCGGCGAAGCGCTCGATGTCCTCCGGGCGCCCGAACGCCACGTCGGCCTCGATCGCGAACGTTACGAGCCGCCGGCCCTGCGCCTCGGCGCGCTCGCGCATCCCGGCGACGCTCGACACGGTGCGGGCCGCCTGCGCCAGCAGCGCATCGGCGGCGAAGCGGTCCTGCGTACGCGCAACGGTGTCGAGGTCGCCGACCGCGTCGGGGTCGACCACCACGGCCCGCGCGGTCGCACGCACGATGCGCTCGGTGCAGCCCCGCCGGCGCCGCTCCTCGACGAGCTCCACCAGGCCGCCGCGCTCCAGCGCGCGCACGTGGTAGTTGACGCGCTGCCGGCTCTCGCCGAGCCGCGCGGCGAGCGTCACCGCCGAGGCCGGCTCGCGCAGCTCCTCGAGCACCCGGCGGCGGAGGGGCGGGAGCGAGCCGGGGACGACGCCGACGGCAGCGGACACGCCCGGCATCGTGTCAATAGGAAAACCAGATTGTCAAATCGGCTGTCGACTTGCGGGCGCCAGGCGGCGATAAGTCGACACGCGCGCGTGGGCGCGCGCGCGTGCCGTCACGCCGTGCCGTGCAGGCGCGCCGGCGCTGCCGCGCCGGCCCCGTACCCGCGCACCGCGCTGCGGCCGCGGTCGATGCGGCCGAGCTCGCGCACGGTGTCCGCGCGCGCGGCGACCAGCAGCGCGACGATGTCCTGCTGCACGGCCTCCAGGCGCCGCAGGGCCGGCAGCGCCGCCGCGGGCGGTGCGGCCGGCAGGACCGCGCTGCGCTGCGCGCGGTCGGCGCCGAGGGCGACCACGCCGTCCCAGTCGCCGGCGTGCGCGCACGCGTGCTCGCGCTCCGCGAGCGCGACCAGCTCCTCCCAGGGGGTCGCCGTCACCGCTCGCCGGCGATCTGGGCGAACGACTCGCGCAGCTCGCCGAGCTGCTCGGCGACCCACTCGACGATCTCGGGGTCGCGGGAGACGCGGGCCTCGCCGAGGCGGCGCTTGCAGAAGAGGTAGATGCCCTGGAGGTGGGCGGAGATCTGGCCGGCGTCGAGGTTCAGCGTGCCGAGCAGCTCGTCGATGATCGCCTCAGCGCGGCGCAGGCGGGCGTCGGCCTGCAGGTGCGCCTCCTCACGCATGGCGGCCGCCGCCTGGACGAGGAAGCGGTTGGCGCCGTCGAAGAGCATGACCACCAGGACGCCGGGAGGCGCGGTGAGGATGCTCTGCTGCTTGTAGGCGGCCGTCGAGGCCGTGGCATAGGACATTGACGGTCAGTCTCCCGAGGGTGAGTCGTACGAACGGACGGCGAATCGTCCCTGTGATCGGCCCGCGTCGCCGCGGGTTGAGACGGAAACGCGCGTTAAGCGCTCAGCGACGCGATCTGGCCGGAGAGCCACGCCTGCTGGGACTGGGCGTTCTGCAGCGCGGTCTCCATGGCCGCGAACTGCGCCCGCAGGCGGGTCTCCTTGTCGTCCAGCCGGCGCGTGGTCGAGTCGACCTGCGCGGTGAGCGCGCGCAGCTCGCGGCTCGTCGAGTCCACGCGGCCGGGGATGAGCCCGGTCGTGGACCCCGTGCCGGAGCCGACCTGCTGCTTGACGATGCCGGTGATGCCGGTCGCGAACGAGTCCAGGACGCCACGCAGGGCGTTCGGGTCGGCCAGGGCCGCGGTCAGCTTGGCGTCGTCGAGCGTCAGCTTCCCGAGCTTCGCGTCGGCCGAGGACGCCCCGCCGGTCGGGGCGCCGGTGCTGATCCCGAGGTCGATCACCGACCCGGTCACGCTCTGGCGCAGGCGGGACAGCATCCCGAGCAGCCCGACGTCGCCGAACAGCTGGCCCTTCTTGGCGTCGGTCGTCGTGGTCGCGCCTGCCACCGGGCGCTCGTCGGTGAAGCCGCGCACGGTGGTGATGACGTCGTTGTAGGCGGTGACGAAGGCCTTGATCTTCCCCTTGACCGCCTCCTGGTCGGCGCCCGGCGCCCCGACGGTCACGCCGGCCGGGCTCGCGGTGACGCCCTTGAGCGTCAGCGTCAGGCCGGGGATCGCGTCCGTGACGGTGTTCTTCTCGTACTCGACGGCGGGCCCGTCGTCGACCGCCACGAGCGCGTTGAGGTCGGTGACGCGCGCCTTCGTCGCGTCCTCCGTGAAGCCCGCGGCGGAGACATTGAAGACGCTGCCCTGGCCCGTCGTGCGGGCGGAGAGGACGAGCTGCTGGCCGGCCACCGGGTCGTTGACCACCGCCGCGTAGACCGGGGAGCCCTGCGTGGTGTTGAACGTGTCGGCGACCTGCTGGATGGTCGCCCCAGCCGGGATCTGGAAGTCCTTGCCGGCGATCGTGACGGTCTGCGCGCTGCCCTGCGGGGCGTAGCCGAACGTCCGCCGCGCGGCGCTCGCCATGCGCTGGACGTCGACGGAGTAGCCGCCCGGGCCGGTGCCGCTCGTGCGCGTGACGCCGAGCTTCGCGTCGGAGGACTCGACCGCCTGGGTGTCGGCCCACAACGACGCCGTCTGCAGGTCGGCCGCCGCGTTCTTGAGGGCGGTGAGCTTGGTGGTGACCGTGCCGAGGTTGTCGCTGCGCGCCTGGACCGAGGTCTTGCGCAGCTCCAGGCGGCTGATCGCCTGGCGGTCGATCGCCATCAGCTGGTCGACGATGCCGCTGGTGTCGACCCCCGAGGCGAGGCCGGAGAGCGCGAGGCCGGCCATGGGCTACAGGTCGGCGCCCGACATGATCTCGAGCGCGGTCGACGGCGGGATGGTGCGAAGGACGTTCCCCTCGAGGTCGCGCACCTGGATGATCACTCGCTTCGTCTCCTTGTCGAGCTCGAAGTGCAGCTCGCGGCCGGCGGCGGCGAGCTCGGCGGCGCGGGCGGCGGCCGCGTCGACCGCGGCGAGCGCCTCCGGGGGCGGCACGGCGCTTCCCAGCTCGACCCTGTCGGTGCGCGCCGCGGCGGGGCGGCCGGCAGGCGCCGGACCGCCGGAGCGGAGACCCTGGGACAGGGTGGTGACGGTGAGCTGTCCGATGTCGATGCGCATGGGTCCCCGTGTAGTCGACCGACGCGCCCGCCACTTGAGCGGCGCGCGGGGCGGGCGGGGTCCTTCTAGCCGACGGCCGAGAAGAGGAGCGCGTCGTCCGCCAGCTGCGCCTTCAGCGTGCGCTTGAGCTGCGAGTGGATCTGGCACACGCGGCTCTCCGAGACGCCGAGGATCTCGCCGATCTCGCGCAGCGTGAGGTTCTTGACGTAGAGCAGGACGGCGACCTCGCGCTCGCGCTGGGGCAGCCCGTCGAACGCGCGGCGGAACTTCTCCTTGGCGGCCTGGGACTCGGCGGACTGCTCGGGGTCGAGGCGGGCGTCGCTGGCGGCGATCGTGTCCATGCGCTCGACGGTCGTCTCGTCGTCGGAGACCACGAGCGAGTTCAGCGAGGTGACGTCGGAGACCGAGATGTCGTCCTCGCGGCGGCGCAGCTCCTCCACCGAGACGCCGAGCGCCCCGGCCAGCTCGTCGCGGGAGGGACGGCGGCCGTGCAGGGTGCTGAACTGGTCGCGGGCGCGGGCGATGTCGCGCTCCCAGCGGCGCAGCGAGCGCGGCGCCCAGTCCTGGCGGCGGAGCTCGTCGAGCACCGCGCCGTGGATGCGGGTCCAGGCGAACTGCTCGAGCGTCGCGCCCTTGGACGGGTCGTAGCGGTCGATCGAGGCGATCAGCGCCTCGAGGCCGCAGGAGATGAAGTCCTCCACCTCACAGCGCGCCGGCAGCTCGCGCACCTTCTTGAAGACGATGTACTTGACCAGCGGCGCGTAGGTCATGACGAGGCGGTTGCGGACCTGCACGTCACCGGTGCGCTTGTACTCGTTCCAGAGGGCAAGGGCGTCCTCGGAGGAGACGCGGCGGCGCGTGGTGGAAGTGGTCTTCATCGAGGCTCCAGAGGCGAGAGACGGGAAGGCTGGACGCAGCACGTATCGGCCAACGCCTCGCGGGCCTACATCACCCCTTTGGGGTAATCGCCTCCTTCTTCGAGTGCATAGGCCCACGCGAGCACCTCGGCGACCGCCTTCCACAGCTCCTCGGGCACCTCGGCGCCGAGCGCGAGCGACGCCAGGGCGTCCGCCAGCGCCGGGTCCTGGTGCACCGGGACGCCCGCCTCGCGCGCACGGGCGAGGATCGTGTCGGCCACCGCGCCGCGGCCCGAGGCGACGACCTGCGGGGCGCCCTCGCCGGTGTAGCGCAGCGCCGCGGCGCGCTCGTCGCAGCGCTCAGGCATACAGGTCGAGCGGGTCGCGGCGCTGATGCACATGGACAGCGGCAGGACGGCCGGTGCTCGCCTCGAGCGTCTCGCGCAGCCGCCCGGCCGCGGCCTCGGCGCGCTCGTAGGGATCACCGGCGGCCGCCGTCACGGTCGCGCCGACCCCGTCGGGCCCGACCTCGACCCGCAGGTCCAGCCGTCCCACGCGCGCGCCCGTGAAGGTCAGCGACACGCCCGCGCGCTCGTCGCCCTCCGCGCGGCGCTCCTGCCGCGGCGGCTCCTCCACGGCCACCCGCGGTGGCGGCGGGGCCATGGGCGAGGCCGGCGCGGCGACCGGCGACTCCATCCGCATCACGACCCGCTCCTCGGTCACCTCGGTGACGTGCAGGCGCAGCGTCTCCCCCGCCTCCACGGCCTCGGGGAGCTTCGCCGTCAGCGGCACGCCGGCGAGGACCAGCACGCCGTGCTCCCCCTGCCCGCGGGACGCCACGCGCGCCACCACCGACACCCCGGGCCGCAGCACGAGCTCCGGCAGCCGCGTGCGCAGGAGCAGCGCGTCGAGCGCGATCGGGTGGACCATCGCGGCAAGGATGACGATTGCCGCAAGTCGGCGATGGGCCGGGCACAACGCGACGAGCCCTAAAGCACGTGGCCGACTTGCCGATGAGACGGGCCAATGGATCGTGGTCTCTACCTCGCCGCCTCGGGCATGCTCGCCGAGCAGGTCCGCCAGGACCAGATCGCCAACGACCTGGCGAACGCGTCGACGCCCGGCTACAAGGCCGACCGCACGGCGCAGAGCGCGTTCGGGGAGCTGATGCTCTCCAACCGCGTGACCGGCCAGCAGGTCGGCTCGCAGAGCACCGCCGTGCAGGTCGACGAGATCGAGACCGACTTCTCCCCGCAGCCGGCCCGCGAGACGGGCGAGCCGCTGGACTTCGCGATCGTCGGCGAGGGCTTCTTCGCCGTGCAGACCGACGGCGGCACGCGCTACACGCGCAACGGCCAGTTCACGGCCAACGCCGAGGGGCTGCTCGTGACCGCGCAGGGTGACCCGGTGCTGGGCCCCGGCGGTCAGACGATCCGCGTCGGCGCAGGCGGCCAGGTGGACCCGCGCCGCCTCGGCGTCGTCACGCTGAACAACCCGCGCAAGGACGGCGACTCGCTGGTGGCGGGTACGCCCGGCGGCGGGACCCGCGGGCAGGTGCGCGCGGGAGCACTCGAGACCTCGGGCGCGGACGCTGCCCGATCGATGGTCGACATGATCGCGTCGCTGCGCGCCTTCGAGGCGGGCCAGCGGGTGATCCAGACCATCGACGAGAGCCTCGGCAAGGCTGCCAACACCGTCGGCACGCTCAACGGCTGACGACGCGGTACCCGAGCGCGCAATTCGCGCTCAAGTTTCTTGCAGACAACGCCGACGATCGGAACGCATGCTCGAAGGACTCAACTCCGCCGCGGCCGGTATGGCCGCCCAGCAGCAGCGGCTGGACGCGACGGCCAACGACCTGGCCAACGCGAACACCAACGGCTACAAGCGCATGCGCGTCGGCTTCCGCGACCTCGTCTACACGCAGGCCGGCCGTCCCGCCGCCGACGGCGTGCGCATCGGCGCGGGCTCCGCGGCGATCGACGCCGGCCGGGGCTTCTCCCAGGGCACGGCGCGCGAGACGGGCGAGCCGCTCGACGTCGCCATCCAGGGTGACGGCTTCCTGCGCGTCCGGACGCCCGACGGCGGCGTCGGCCTCACGCGCGACGGCGCGCTGCAGGTGGACGGCAACCGCCGCGTGACCACGGCCTCCGGCGCGCTGCTCCAGCCGCCGCTGACGATTCCCGAGAGCGTCTCGCTCGAGGACGTCAAGATCGACGCCGACGGCACCGTCCGGGCCGGCGAGCAGCGGCTCGGCCGCATCGAGGTCGTCAACGTGCGCGCGCCGCAGGGCCTGCAGTCGATCGGCGACAACCTCTTCGCCCCCACTGCCACCTCCGGCCAGCCGACCGGCGCGCCCGCCGCCACGAAGCTGGTCCAGGGCTCGCTCGAGGGCTCCAACGTGAACGTCTCCGACGCGATGGTCGGGATGATCGAGGCGCAGCGCTCGTTCGAGCTCGCGTCGCGCGCGATCAAGACCGCCGACCAGATGATGGAGATCGCCAACGGGGTCAAGCGATGAGCGACCCTCTCTCCGCCCTGCCGTCCGTCGCCGAGACCGCGCTGCCCGCGTCGGTCCGCGCCGGCACGGCCGAGGACCGCAAGGCCTACAAGGCCGCGCTCGGCTTCGAGCGCCTGCTCCTCGACCAGGTCGCCCAGACGATGACCAAGGGCAGCGCGCTGGAGAGCTCGCCGTACGCCGGCGCCGTCCACGACGCCTTCACCGGCGCCCTGGCCGACGGCGGCGGGATCGGCCTCGCCGCCCAGCTCTACGCGTCGATGCGCCCGCAGGAGAGCAAGGGCGGGCGGGCATCCAAGACCACCGAGGACCCGGCATGAACCCGATGTTCGAGGCCGAGCTGCTCGCGCACCTCGATGTCCAGCTCGCGTCCGCGCGCCGCCTGCTCGAGCTCGTGCTCGCCCAGGGCCGTGCGATTCGCGCCCGCGACGTCGAGGGCGTGCTGGCCCGCCTGGCCGACGTGCAGACCGAGATGGGCCGCCGCGCCCAGCTCGAGCAGGACCGCACCGCGCTGCTGCGCTCGGCCGGCGCGGCGCTGGGCGCCGTCCCCGGCGAGGTCACGCTCGAGCAGCTGTGCCTGCTGATCACCCCCGGGGCCGCCCAGGCGGCGCGCGAGCGGTCCGCCGAGCTGCGCGGCATGCTCGCCGAGATCGCGCGCGAGCACGGCATCAACCGCGCGCTCATGCGCCAGGAGCTCGCCTTCCTCTCCCACCTGACCCGCCTGGTGGGCCAGGAGCCCGAGGGCGGCTACCGCACGAGCGGCGACGGGCGCGTGCAGACGGGCGCCAACGCCCGACCCCCCGCCTCCGGCGCCGGCGGGCGGGCGTCCTATCCCTATTCGGCCCTCGACCTGCAGGCGTAACGCGATGTCGGCTGCGATCTCCTCCTTCTACGGCCTGCAGACCTCGCTGAAGGGCCTGCTCGCCCAGCAGCGCGCCCTGGACACGACCGCGCACAACATCGCGAACGCCTCGACCGCCGGCTACTCGCGCCAGGAGGCCGTGCTCGCCGCCTCCGAGGCGCTGCAGATCTCGGCCGGCGCCGTGCAGCAGGGCGCGGGCGCCCACCTCGGCTCCGGCGTCGACGTCCAGGCCTACCGCCGGATCCGCGACACCTTCCTGGACGTCCAGTACCGCGGCCAGGCCACCAAGCTCGGCGAGTGGGCCGCGCGCTCGCAGGGCCTCGACCGCGCGGAGCTCGCCCTCGCCGAGCCCGGCGAGAACGGGATCAACACCCAGCTCGCGGAGTTCTGGAGCGCGTGGTCGAACCTCGCCAAGGCGCCGAACGACCCGGCCGCCCAGCAGGCGCTGCTCGAGCAGGGCGCGACGCTCGCGTCCGCGTTCAACACGGTCGCCGATCAGATGGACACCGTCGCCGCGCAGGCGCGCGCCGAGTACGACGACCTCGTGCGCCCGGCCGGCCCCGGCGACCCGGGCGGCGAGATCACCCGCATCGCCACCGAGATCGCCGAGCTCAACGACACCATCAAGCGCTTCGTCACGGCCGGCGACACCCCGAACGACCTGCTCGACCGCCGCGACCTGCTGGTCGACCAGCTCGCCTCGCTCGGCCAGGTGTCGGTCACCCAGCTGTCCACCGGCTCGCTGCAGATCGCCTTCGGCGGCAACACGACGACGCCGCTGGTCGACGACACGAGCGTCAACTGGTCGACCGCCCCCACGCCCGGGTCCTGGTCGCCCGGCGGCCGCCTCGGCGGCCTGCAGGACATGTTCATGCCGGGCAAGGTGCTCGACTCGCTGCGCAGCGACCTCGACGCGGTGGCCGGCGCGCTCGCCGGTGCGGTCAACGGCGTGCTCACCGCCGCCGGCAGCCCGCCGTTCTTCTCCGGCACGACCGCGTCCACCCTGTCCGTGGACCCGGCCGCGCGCGCCAACCCCGAGCGGCTCGCGTCGCCGCCCGGCTCGGCGGCCTCCGACGACACGCTGGCGCGCCAGATCGCCGCCATGCGCGACGGCGCGGTCGACAAGGCCTACCGCGCCTTCGTGGCCCGCACCGGCTCCGAGGTCCGCGAGGCGACCCGCCAGGAGGCCAACGCGGGGGCGCTGACCGACGCGGTCGAGAGCCGCCGCCAGAGCGTCTCGGGCGTGTCGCTGGACGAGGAGATGACCAACCTCGTGCGCTTCCAGCGCGCCTACCAGGCCTCCTCGCGCGCGATGAACACGATCGACGAGATGCTCGACGTACTGATCAACCGGACCGGGCGGGTGGGGCTGTGAGCACGCGCGTCACCACCGGCATGGTCCAGCGCAACATCCTGGCCGACCTCAACGCGGTCAACGGGCGCCTGACCCGGGCGCAGATGCAGGCCGCCTCGGGCAAGCAGATCACCCGGCCCTCCGACGACCCGTTCAACACCTCGCGCGCGCTGGCGCTCCGCCAGGACCTCGAGGCCACGCGCCAGTACATGCGCAACGTCGACGACGCCGACAGCTGGCTGAAGGCCACCGACACCGCGCTCACGCAGATCACCGACTCGGTCCAGCTCGCCCGCGACCTCGTCCTCCAGGGCGCGAGCGACTCCTCCGACCCCGCCGCCCGCGAGGCGATCGCCCAGCAGGTCGAGCAGCTGATCAAGAGCGTCAAGGAGAGCGCCAACGCGAACTACCGCGGCAGCTACCTCTTCAGCGGCGCCAAGTCCGACACGGCCCCCTACGACGTCGACGGCGCCGACGCCTACCTGGGCGACGGCGGCACGATCGCCCGCCAGATCGGCCCCGGCACGTCGATCGAGGTCAACGTCCGCGCCGACGACGCGCTCGGCGGCCCGACCGGCGTGCTGAGCACGCTGCGCGGCATCGTCACGCACCTGCGCGCCGGCGACGGCACGGCGCTGCGCACCGGCGACCTGGACGCGCTCGACGCCGGGATCGACAAGCTGCTCGGCATCCAGGCCGCGGGCGGCGCGCGCGCGAACCGCCTCGAGGCCGCGACCGGCCGCCTGGCCGAGCTCGAGGAGTCGACGATCTCGCAGCTCTCCACGACCGAGGACGCCGACATCGCCAAGACGCTCATCGAGCTCAACTCGCAGTCCGCCGCCTATCAGGCGGCCCTCCGCGCCGGCGCGAGCCTGCTGCAGGTCTCGCTCATGGACTTCCTCCGCTGATCCGATCCGATCCGACCCTCAAGGAGCCATCCGTCCCCATGTCCACCCTGACCGTCGAGAGCACGCGCTTCGGCACGCTGGAGCTCGCCCCCGAGACCGTCATCGAGTTCCCGGCCGGCCTGATCGGCCTGGGCGGCGCCCGCTTCGCGCTGGTGACCACCGAGCCCGACAGCGCGTTCGCGTGGCTGCACTCGGTCGACGACCCGTCCCTGGCGCTCCCGGTGACGAACCCGTGGCTGTTCTTCTCCGACTACGAGGTCAAGCTCTCGAAGGGCGAGACCTCCCGCATCGGCGCCCCGGAGGGCGTGGACCCGGAGGTGTGGGTCATCGTTCGCGCCGCTGAGCGCCCCGAGGACTTCAGGGTCAACCTCCGCGCGCCGATCATTGTCTACAACGGCCAGGGCCACCAGGTGATCAACGAGGCGCCGGACGCTCCCGTCCGCGCCCGGCTGTTCCCCCAGCTGGTCACGCAGGCCGCCTGACACTCACACCGCATTCCAAGGAGGAAGCGAACCATGCTCATCATCACCCGACGGGCCGGCGAGAAGATCATGCTCGGCGACGACATCGTGGTCGAGGTGATGGAGATCGTGGGCAGCACCGTCCGCGTCGGCATCCAGGCCCCGCGCGCGGTGCCCGTCTACCGCGAGGAGCTGTGGGACCTCATCCGGGCCGAGAACGAGGCGGCTGCCTCGGCGGCGCCCGACGAGGTCGCCGACCCCTTCGCCCGCGTCACCACCGTCTAGATCCGCCGGCGCCGCCGCGGCGCCGGCGAATCGTCGCTGAACCTGCACCCGCCCGGGTACGAGCCCGCCCGGGCGTGTACGGTCCCGGGTCGAAGCCGACCCAGCCGCAAGGAGCGACGACATGGCCACACTCCCCTTCCGCCGGCAGAGCAAGCTGGCCAAGGCCACCAAGGCCGCTCGCAACCTGGCGATCGCGGACGCCGCCTGGGCGCTCGCGCGGGACCGGATCGCGGCCAACCTGCCCGGCGTCGAGCCCCGGCGCAGGGGCCCGGGCGCCAAGACGCTGCTGCTCGGCGCCGCCGGCGTCGCGGTCGGCGCGGTCGCGCTGCTCAAGCGCGACAAGGTCGCCGGGCTGCTGCCCTCCAAGACGGGCGACGAGGACGCGCCGGCCGGCGACCCCGCACCAGCCGGGCCGTCGAACTACGACGCCCCGGGACCGCCGGCCAACACCGCCACGCCGGTGCCGGCGCCCGAGCCCGCGACGCGCGGGCCGCTCGGCACGGTCGACGAGCAGGCGGAGGCCGACGCCGCCGCGGCCGAGGCGGCCGCCATCGGGGGCACGCCCACCGAGTACGCGGGGAGCGAGCCGGGCGTGCCGGCGACCGAGGCGGAGCGCCCGCTGGCCGAAGGGGGCGAAGGCGAGAGCGAGGGCCTCGAGCAGGCCGAGAGCGACCTGGCGGACCGTGCCCTGCAGCGCGACGCGGGCGGCGACCCCGCGCGCGAGCGCCTCGACGAGGTGATCGAGCAGGCGAGCGACCCCTCCTCGGGCGAGACGCCGGAGGCGCTGCGCCCGGCCACCGATCCGCCGCCCGAGGGCTCGAGGTAGCCACGCACGTGATCGCACACACCGTCGCGCGGTAAACCGGTAGGCTCGCGCGCTGTCAAGCCGGTCGGGCGCGGCGAGTAAACGCGCCCTGTAGCGAGGGATGGCTGCGCGCCGTAGCGCCAAGGAAAGGAGCTTGGGATGTCCTCGATATTCATCTTCATCTCCGGCGCGACCCTGCTGGTCTACAGCGCCGAGAGACTGATCGGCTACCTCGTCGGCGCGTCGCGCCACCTCAAGATCTCGGTCTTCCTGCTCGCGATCATCTTCACGGGCATCGAGTTCGACGACATCGTCCTCGGGGTCGCGCTGAGCCTCGAAGGCCTCGAGGGGGTCGCGCTCGGCCTCGTGCTGGGGACGGCGGTCTCGTTCAGCGGGATCGTGCTCGCGCTCGGCGGGATCCTCGCGCCGACGCGCGTGAACATTCCCACTGACTACATCATCATCTTCGCCGCGGCGCCGCTCATCATGGTCGCGTTCGCGCTGACCAGTTCGGTCACCGCCGCCGGCGCCGTCGTGCTGCTCGTGCTCTTCGCCGCGTGGGTCGCCTACGTCGCGCTCCGCGAGTCCAAGAGGGAGACGCCGACCTTCCGGGACCTCGAGGTGTTCGAGGAGCTGACGGAGCCGGACGCCGGCACCGAGGCGGCGGGCGGCGGGACCGCCACCCTCATCAGGCAGGACGAGTTGGTGGCAACGGCCGTCGGCAGCGAGCCGGAGGGCGAGGACAGAGAGGAGGCCGTCGCCGCGATGACGCCGTTCCACGAGACGCGCACGCTCCCCGGCTGGGCGAATCTGGGGCTGGCGATCGTCGCGCTCGCCGGCATCGTCATCGGCGCCGCCACCATGAGCACGGGGACCGAGGAGATCCTCCAGCGCTACGGGATCGAGGGCACGGTCTTCGGGGCGACGTTCGTCACGGCCGTCCTGGCCCTCGAGGACCTCTTCCTGACCGTGCAGCCCATCCGCAAGGGCGTCCCGGAGATCGGCATCGGCAACGTGATCGGGAGCCTGATCTTCACGGTCACCGGGAAGCTCGGCATCATCGTCCTCGCCGGCGGCTCGATCGTGGTCGGATCGAGCGTGCTCAAGTGGCACCTGCCCGCGCTGCTCGTCATCACCGGCGTCGCCGCGTACTTCCTGCACACGGGGCAGCTGAAACGCTGGCACGGGTTCGCCCTGCTCGGCCTGTACATCGCCTACTGGGTCATAAGCTTCGCGGTCTACGGCGGCGCCCCGGTCGAGGCCGACTGACACCCCCGCACGAGCCCGTCGCGCCGGCCTCCTCGCGGCCGAATTGCAACCCTCACGCGGATGTTGCGGGCGCCGTAGACTCGTCCAGGCATGAGCCAGGCCGGAAGGCGTCATCGCGACAGCGACACGGACTACCGAGCGGTGGCCGCGGTACAGGAGCGCGCGGAGCGGTACCGGATGCTGACCGCGGCACGCGAACGCTTCCTTGCCGGGGACGATCGGGTCCGGGGAGTCCGGCCCGAGGTGGCCACCTCCTGGTACCGCTGTCGCGAGCAGTACCACGTCGACCCGGGGCTTGACCGGGCCCCGCCCGCGTCCGCCCCCGACGAGTCGTCCGCCGAGCACACGCTCGAGCACGAGATCGTGTTCGCGCACCTGGCCGCCGCCGCGACCTCGATCGCGACCGAGGCCGATAGCGTCGGGGGCGTCGTCTCCGTCACCGACGGCGCTGGCCGGATCCTGATCGTCCAAGGCGACAAGGACACGCTGCGGCGCGCGCGGGACAGCAACATGGCGCCGTGGTCGTGCTGGTCGGAGTGGGCGACCGGGACGAACGGGATGGGCACCGCGCTCGAGGCCCCCGGACCGGTGCTGATCAGTGGCCCCGAGCACTGGTGCGCGGGCTTCGAGGCGTGGACCTGTGCCGGCGTGGCCGTTCGCGACCCGGTCACCGACGATCCCGTCGCGGTTCTCGACGTCTCGACCTGGCGCCACACCCTTCCCCCGCAGGCAGCCGGGTGGCTCTCCAAGGCGGTGAGCGGGTCGCGCGCGATCCTGCACGAGCGCGCCCGCGACAGCGGCGCCGAACTGGCCGCCGCGTTCGCCAAGGAGGGCGCGCGCTCCGGACAGGCGCTCGCCGCGGTGGACGCGAGCGGCAAGGTCGTGATCGCCGACGAGGACGCAAGCCTCCTCCTCGGCGTCCCCGCGCGGGTGCCGGCACTCGACCCCGCGGTGCGCTGGCATCCTGCTCTCGACCTCCGGCGGCTGGCCCGTCACGCCACCACGCAGGCCCGTCTCGACAGTGGCTGGGTCGGTTCGACGCAGATCGCCACCGGCCTCACCACCGCCACCCGCCGGCTCACCCTTCGCCCCGTGTTCCTCGCCCACGAGCCCATCGGGGCGCTGACGGTCTTCGGCTCGGAGGACGGCGACCCGGCGGAGGACGAGGCGCCCGAGCACGCCATGAGCCCGCCGGCGCGCATCGTGGGCGTCAGCGGCGAGCGGATGGTCCTGCTGCACGTCCCCGAGGTGCGCTTCGCCGAGGCGGACGGCAACGGTGTCTGGCTCGTCACGGACGACGGCCGCCTGCAGGGCGCGGTGCGCGGCATCGACAAGCTCGAGGAGGAGCTCGCGGGCAGCGATTTCCTCCGCGTCCACCGGCGCTTTCTCGTCAACCTGAGTTGCGTCAGGGAGGTCGACCGCGGTGAGCGGGGTGAGCTGGTGCTGATCATGGACGGTCCGGCACGCGAGTCCGTGCCGGTGTCTCGCCGCAACGTGCCCGCCGTGCGGCGCGCCCTCGGCATCTGACCGGGCCGCCTGCGAGCCGCCCACCCGCCCGGCAGCGGCGGCGCCCCCCGGCGGCGCCCCTCCAGACCGCAGCCGGGCCACGTGCGCGGCGCGCACGTGGCCCGGCTCAGACCGCTTGTCAGCTGGTCGCTACCCGAGCGTCACTGCGGCAGCTTGAAGGCGAACAACGCGCTGCCGTGGGACGACCCGAGCATCTTGGGCAGGAACCCCTCGGCCCAGCCGCCCCATCCGCTCGGCGCAACGACGTACTGCTCGCCGTCGACGCTGTAGGTCGACGGGCTGCTGTGGTGGCCGCTTCCGCACTGGAACCCCCACAGATGCTCACCGCTCTCGGCGTCGAGCGCGTTGAACTCGCCCGTCGGCTCGCCGGCGAACACGAGGCCACCGGCCGTCGCCAGAACCGACGAGCACATCGGGAGCTCCCGGCGCCAGCGCCAGCGCTCCTCGCCGGTCCGCGGGTCGAAGGCGCTGATCGAGCCCGCGATGTCGTCGGCGTCCACCGCGACGCCCGCGCCCCAGTACGGGATGCCCTCCTTGAACTCCCGGCGCCGCCGCGTGGCCGTCGCACCGCCGTCCTGCACCGGGCAGTAGAGGAGCTCGGTCTTCGGGCTGTAGGCCGCGTGCGTCCACTCCTTGGCACCGGCCGGGCCCGGCCAGAAGTGGACCGGATCGCCCTCCTTGTCGGGGTAGACCTTGGGCGTCACGTTGCCCTTCTCGTCGACCTCACCCCAGTCGATGCGATCGACGAACGGCGCCACCCGGACCGGGTCCATGGTCGTGCGGTCCA
>Ga0190275_10001365_pt1 | contig 18221 bp, 36 predicted proteins | sample Popmic550T_FD_133745 | JGI IMG/M metagenome (GOLD analysis project Ga0190275, IMG submission 133745) | Populus adjacent soil microbial communities from riparian zone of Yellowstone River, Montana, USA - 550 T | ecosystem: Environmental > Terrestrial > Soil > Riparian zone > Trees stand | place...
CCCCAGTGCGCGCGGTTGGAGATCAGCGCGTTGTCCTCGTCGCTGATATGAGTCGAGCTCGACGTGCCCATCAGGCTCGACTCGTCGATCCCGAGGAGGATCGGGATCCGGACGTTCTTCGCGACGTTGCGTGACTTGCCGAGAGTGATCGCGGCCTCGCGTACGTCTTTCGCCAGGCCGCCGATGCTCGCGCCGCGCGGGAACGGCTGTCCGCTCGCGCATGCCGCATCGAACGCCTTGCGCCACGCGGCCGCGTCCTCGTACACAGCGCACACGTCGTCGAACTGACGATTCGGATCGTGGATCAGCGCGAGGCCCGTCGGGTACTCCGACAGGTGCGCCGCCGTGATCTTCTTCATCTCGTTCGTTTTGCCGTAGCGCTGAGGTCCGATGACGAGCGCCGTGAAGTTGAAATCAATGCCCGTCATCGACGTCGGCCTCCCTCGGCGGTGCTGGCGCCGGCTTCGGAATCGGCAGCTCCGTCACCATTGTTGGCGCCGGCGTCTCGTCGGGCGCGGCCGCGGCCCCCGCCGGCGGCGCCGCCGGCGGTTGCACGTCAGTCATGCCGGCGGCCTTCAGTCGCGCGCGGCCCTTCACCATGCCGAAGCTGGCGACACCGAGCGCGCCGACGACGATGAGCTCGTCGGGGGCGCGGATCCGGTACTTGATCGCGACGCGCTCGGCCGACGCGCGCACGACCTCTTTCACCGTCGGCATCTGCGCGAGCAGCGCCTGTGGCTCGATGCCCACCGCCGCGAGCTCGCGTTGGTACGCGACGACCGCGATCACCGTGCCGGCCTCGAAGTACGACGCGACGGCGAGCGCGATCGGTGCGACCTCGGCCGCGGTCGGCGGCGGGTCGACCGGCTTCGGTGCGGGCGGTGCCGGCGGCGCGAACGGTTCGGCCTTGGCGTTCTCGTTCGCCGGCGCGAACCGTAACGGTGACGCGAACGCGTCGGGGCCGGGCCCTTTGAACTCCTCGCTCTGATGCCAGGGGGCGCCAGAGCTCGAGGCCGGCTCCGGCGGGGGCGGGGGCGGCGAGCTCGGCGCCGGCGACGTCGGCGCGGCCGCTGGCGCGGGATCCGGCGTGACCGTTATGGGCGTCGCCGGCGTGACCGGCGTGACCGGCGTGACGATCGTCTGTTTGTTACGCACACGGTCGCGGTAGTTGCGCTGTCGAATGGCCTCGGGGGTGTCCGACAGGGGGCGGGGGCTAGCCATCGCGAGACCCCCGACGGATCGATTGCAGGACCGTGGGCGCGTTTTCCGACCCTCCGGAGACCACGCGGGCCCTCGGCGCGGTCGGCTCGTCCTCGTCGACCTCAGCGCGCCGAACGCGTTCGTCGCCGATCATCACCTCCAGGGCCGTGAAGAGCTCGCCGAGCGCTTTGCGGGCCCCCGGCAACCACAGCGGATCGGCCCCCAAGAGTCGCACTCGAGCGACTCGGAGGTTCAGCAGGCCCTGTTGTAGACGTGTGGTCACGCGTGACATCTCCACCCGGCGTTCCCCAACGCCAGCGTTATGGGTCCAGGCTCACCAGCCTCGACCCGACCCCCAAGATGTCACGCGTAACGTTCGCCCGGATCGGTCGCCGAACGGCCAGCGCCCCACCCGTACCCCAGCGATTTCCCGACGACAAACGCCCCGTGACGCGTTCGGGCGTCACGGGGGTGTCCGGTGGCCGGACAGAACGTCCGGCGTTCGGACAGTTACGCGTTACGTGACATGGGCCGTCCAAACACGCGAGCTCGGCCGGACACGGTGCATCGCCCTGGACCACCGGACGTCCCGCTCATGGGCTCGCTCGCGAGCGTCGACCGCCTCGCGCAACGCGACCAGCGCCGCGTGCGTACGGCGCCACGAACGGGGAGGGTGGCGCGCCGTGAGCGCGTCGATGCGGCGCAGCGCGTTCGCGGCCGCCGTACGGGCGTCGATCACCGCGACGTACGCGTGATGTGGCACGAGGATCACGACCGAACCTCTGGCCAGCGGAACCGCATCCACTCGTGCTCGATCGCGCGGTGGAAGGTGTGCCCGCCGACCGACGTGTAGAACTCGGGGAGCTTCCCCTGCTTCGTCCACGCGAGCTCGAAGCGACCAGCAACTCCGTCCTGGATCGGGAACGTGAACTCGTCGCCGCCGATGATCTTGTAACGGCGCGACTGGAGCTCGATGCCGTCGCCGCAGTGAATCGGTCGGCCGTCGAGGTGCCAACGATCTTCGCGGGGCCGGAACGCGAGCAGCGACCACTCCCTGTGTTCTGCGGCGCGCAACATCTCCGTCACCTTCACGTGCTGTTCACGTCCTTCCTTCGACTCGCGCTCGCAGGTGAGCTTGGTTCCGCGGCCGTGACAGAGCTCGCAGGCGGTCATCGTGACAACCTCCGGCGTTCGCGTGCGGTCAACGCGCCCGCGTAACCGAACGCCGCCACCTCGAGACCGTGCACCTCGTCGGTCTCGACAACGCCGTTGTCGACGGCGTTCGTCAGCTTCACGGCCGCGCGCCGCAGTCGCAGCAACGCACGTTGCTCGCGCGCGTGTTGCTTCTGTGCACGTGACAACCCCGGCCGCCTCACGAGTCACCAGCCTTCGGGAGGAACGCTTCGAGCGCCTCGACGATGATCTGAGACCGCGTCGGCCGGCGCCAGTAGTAGTCAGCCTTCTTCGCCATGCGACGAGCGATGAACTTGTCGATGCGATCGAGCTGGCCCTTCGACAGCCGCAGCGACACGACCGACATCACGCGGCCGCTCGCGCGCAGCCGCGCGTTTCCCGACGTCGGGATCCCCGCGGCCGCGAGCGCGACGCCGGCCGAGCTCGCGCGTATTACGCGGCTCGAGCTAGGCGTATTACGACGTCGCCGGCGCGGCACTTTCATGCTCGCGCGCTGGATCCGCGCCTTCTTGCTCGCGCGCTTCATTTCGCCCTCGCGGCCGCGGTCACCTTCACGCAGTTTTCGCCGATGGTGTCGACGTACTCCCCGCGTTGCTCGGCGCGGAGGTTCTCGGTGGCGCGAGCACAGAAGCACGGATCGCCGTGAAGGACGCCCGGGTGTTGCCTGCGTCGGATCTTCACAGCCGGCCTCGCATGCGCGCGATGTCGACGGCCGCGACGACGGAGACTTCGCCGAACTTCGAACGCCAAATGCTCTCGAGACTGTTCGCGAGGTCCTCGAGGTCCGTATTACGCCGCGATCGCGGCGCCGGCGCGGCCGCGGCGATCGCCGACGTCGCCTTGTGGAGCTTCGCGAGCTCGTCGACCGGCCGACTCACGACGCACCTCGAGACGAGGGGGTGCGCGCCGCGTGGCGCGCGATCGCGCGGAGCTCGTCGGCGAGCTCGTCTTCGCCGGCGTCCTCGGCCTCGATCTGCAGCGCGACGACCGCGACCAGGAGGTCGAGCGACTGCCGCGCCTGTTCGACGACGACGATCGCCGGCAACTGATCCGCGGCCTTCACGAGCGACCTCCAGACTTCACCGGAGACGCGATCAGCTCGCGTACGAAGTCGATTCCGGTCTCGGCCGCGATCCGAGCCATGTCCTCCGCGACGTCGCTACGATGCGAAACCATCGCCGTCCGAAGCTGCTGGGGTGCGTGACTCGCCGGCGACGCCGTCACAGGCCCGATCACGGCGGCCGCCACGGCGTTACGCCCGTCGATTTCCGGGTCCGGCGTGGCCGGGCACTCTGGAACACGTGTGCTCAGAGCCGCGTCCCGTCCCCCTGGACCGGGGGACGCGGCAGAGATCCGGAGTTCACACGTGTGATCCGTTCCGGATGCCTGGCCATTTTTTTGGCCGAGCACGCGCGCGCGATCCGTGGACACCGGCGTCGGGTGTACGTGGGCCGGGGGCACGTGCCCGAACAGCATCGCGTACAGCGTCACGTCGAGCTGGTAGCCGTTCGCGCGGCGGTTGTGCACCGCGAGCTCGGCCTCGAAGGTCGGCAGCGGCTCGCGCAGCACAGCGAGCTCGGCGAGCTCGTGGAGCACGCGCCGGGTCTGGCGCTCGGAGAGCATGAACAGCGGCGAGAGCTGCGCGTGCGTCGCCGTGAAGCCAGGCGCGACGAAGTACAGCAGCGCCGATGCGATCCGCACGAGCACGCGGCGCATCGTCGCGTTGCAGCCGTAGACCTGCGCGGCGGTCATGCCGATCGCGAGCTGGTCGAACGTGACGAGGTTCTCGAGCTTGCCGAGGCGAAACGCCTCGACGATGCGATCGGCTTCGACGAACTTCGCGAGCAGCGTGCGCACGTGTTCCCACTGGCGCTTCTCGGCGATCGCGATCGCGCGGCGGTGCGTGATCACGGGGCGACCGTTCGCCCAGCGAGGGGTGCCGGCGTCGAATTTGGGACGGACGGCGAGCGTGTGGGAGGATTCTTTGTCAACGGTGTTTGTTGGTTTCGTCGTCGGAGAAGTGGGGATCGCGAGCGATCCCCCGAGATCGGTAGTCATCTGAGTCATTTTCCGGACGCACTGATCCCACCGTTGGACCCGTTCATTAAGTCGGGTAACGTCACAGGGGTCAGGCACCCTATTGGTTAGAGGATGTGGACTGACTAGGCCCCGGTGGTGAGACACCAGGGGCCGTTCGTTTTTCGGAGCTGCGGTGAGACGCGACCTCGATCAACGAACTGAATGTCGACGCGCTATCCCATAGCGGTGTCTTCCTTCTTCGCGAGCGAGCAGCTCACGACGTGGTAGTTCCAGCGGCCGCACTCAGAGCACTTCACAGCGCGCGGTGCGGGTGACTCGGTCGACGTGCCCGAACTCGCGATCGCCGGCGTCGCGATCACGAGCTCGAGCTGGGGCCCGACGCGCCGCGCGAGCTCGCGCTGGAGCTCGGCGGTGCGAACGCGCATCGAGCGCGCACGCGGACGGCGCGTCATCGGTGGCCCCTGCAGCAAAACGCGCCACGCCGGCGACGACGTATTACGCGGCTCGAGCTGAGGTACTCTCGACCCCAATGCTCAACAACATGGTGGCGGTGACGATGGTGTTCCTCGTGGCGTGCGGCGGTGACGACGGCGGGGGAGGAGGTGGCGGCGGTGTCGACGCGCCTCGAATGATCGACGCACCCGGCGGCGGTGGCGGCTGCACGAGCTCGCCGGACAACTGCACCGGTGAGAACGTGTGCGTGAACAGCTCGTGCGTCGCAGCGTTCCCACGCGTCTACTCGGTTCGCAACATTCGCGTGATGCTGCCGACAACCGATCCGGACGGCGCGGGCTGGGACGCCGGCGGCGGGGCGCCCGACATTTTCGTGAACGTCTACGTCGCCGCGCTCGTCGGCACGAGCCCGGTCGTCGACAACGTTTTCGCCGCAACATTCCCCGGACCCTTCGACGTGTCGCTGGTCGGTGGCGGCACGCTCACCGTCGAGGCGCTCGACGAGGATGTGACGGTGAACGACGTTGCCGTGCGCTGCACCGCGAATCCCATCACGGCCGCGAACGTCCGTAGCCGCGCGCTCGCATGCTCCGCGACCGCGACGACCGGATCGATCGCGTTCGACATCGCGCCGAAGTAGCACGCTCACGACGAACCTCCGCGGCGCGGACCGAACGAGCGGAGCACGCGCTTGATCGCGGCGAACGTGAGCTCGCTGGCGTTGCGACTGCAGAGCAGGCCGTACGCGAACACCTCGACCGCGACGAGCTCGCCGACGTGCGCGATCACACCGTCGAGCGTGAACGGCGGCCGCGGCCGCGGCGGCTTGAGCTCGGCGCGGATCTCGACGAACCGCAGGAAGCGCACGGCGCCGGGCGCGTCTCGATGCCCATCGCGATGGAACGCGTACTGATCGAACAGCCCTCGCGACCACGCATCGAACAGCGCGCTCACCGGCGACCCCCGAGCCACCACGGCGACCGCGCCGCGAACTCACCGATCAGCGCCTCCCAATACGGCTTACCGAAGCGGCGCCCGAGCCCGGCCTTGCGCTCGACGAGAACGACGCCTTCACGCATGGGCACGCCACGCGCGAACCCGACACGGAAGAACGCGAGGTCTGCGGTCACTCGGACCTCCGAATGAGGTCCGCGAGCTGGTCGAGCTCGGCGCCGATCGCAAGCATCCGTCGCCGAACGCGGTCCGCACTCTCGGGCCGCGTGAACACCTGGTCGACGTCGCCGGCCGCCGCGACGAGCTCGGCCGACGTCCTCGCGATCAGCGTCGCGACGAAGTAGCGAACAGTCGGGTCAGCCACGAGCCCCGTCGCAGACCAGCGTTACGCGAACTTGGACGGCTCCAAGTTGACATAACACCGAGTGGTCGGATTGAACGGCGATCACTCGCCGGCTCCGTCGAGCGCGAGGTGCCGGATCCACGACGAAACGGTCCAGGCGCCACCGTCTGCGTTCGCGCGATCGACAGCGGCCACGACCCGCGCGCGTTCGACTCCGGTGAACCGAACTTGCACCAGGTGCCGGCGCAGGAGCTCCGCCGGGAACTTCGGTGCGTGCCCTCGCCGGGCGCTGCGGTTTCCCTTCGGCATGTCGATACCTCGATGATAAGAACAGGGGGCGATCAGGGGCGCAAGTGTTTAGATCCGTTTCACTCCGGAACCAGCCGGGGCAGGGATCGTCCCGACTGGCGCGATTTGCCCCAGCGACGGGTGTACGCAGCTCTCGACACGTGCCGGATGCCCAAACGAACACGACTCCTCCCGTCGCCTCGCGGCCACCTGTCGGCCGAGGACGCGCGCGCGTGGCTCGATCAGCGCGAGCACATTCTCAACGCGCGCGACTGGCTCTGCACGCATTCTCCGACGGAGACCGAACGTGCAACGCGAGGCCGAACGTTTTACTCGAAGCGGGGCAGGGCGGTTTCTCCGAACGCGATCATCGCGCCCGTGGTCGAGCTCCTCGATCTGCTCGCGATGATCGTCGGCGGGATCGACTACGCACTCGACGATCACCGTTGGGGGCTCGTCGAGGACGCACTCTCGGCCGCTGCGTCGTGGGTGCAGTCGCCGTACTCTCACCATCGTGAAGACCGCCGCGACCTACCACCGCGTGTCACGCGTCGACCAGTCCTCCGCACTCCAGGCCGACGAAACCGCGGCGCTCGTCTCACGCCGCGGCTGGACGCTGCGGCCCCCGTACGCCGACGACGGGATCAGCGGCAGTCATGATCGGCGGCCGGCGTTCCAGCGAATGCTCGCAGACGCCCGCAGCCGGCGTTTCGATGTCCTCGTGGTTTGGCGAACCGATCGGCTGTTTCGTTCGCTACGCGAGCTCGTGGTGACGCTGGACGAGCTCACGTCGTTCGGCGTCGACTTCGTCTCGGTCACCGAACCGTTCGACACGACCACGCCGAGCGGCCGCCTGCTCCTGCAGATGGTCGGCGCGTTCGCCGAATTCGAGCGCAGCGTGATGATCGAACGGACCCACGCCGGCATCGCGGCCGCGCGCAAGCGAGGCGTCCACTGCGGCCGCCCCGAGGTCGAGCTCGACGTCGCCCGCGCTCTCGAGCTCCGGTCTCGAGGATGGTCGTTCAAGAAGATCGGTCGCGAGCTCGGGGTGAGCACGGGCAAGGTGCACGCCGCGATCGCGAGCTCGACGCCGGCGTCGCGTAATACGCCCGCGGCCGCGGAACTCGCCGGCGCGTTCAACAACCCCCCTCTTATCCACAGGGCCCAAGTGGGCGAGACCACGGATCACCCCGAGCCCGTTTCGATCGTTCAACAACCGTTCGGTTGTTGAACCGCCGCGGCGCGTGGAGCTCCTCGAGGTGCGTATTACGGCGCCGACGTCGGCCGCGTATTACGGCGCTGCAGCGCCGAGCTCGGCGTCGACGCCTGTATTACGCGACGCCGGCGGCGCGCATCGCGGCACGCACGCACCGCGCGGGATACCGATGAACTGAAGATCGACGCACACCGTCTCGAGGCGACACGGCATCGCCTGACAGCGCGCGAGCTCGACGACCAGGAGAAGGAGACCGTACAGCTTCATCCGCGCCGCAGGAGAAGGTAGCCACCGACAGCGGCCGCGACGACGGCAGCCCACAGCAGCGGCGACATGCCCCACTTGTAGAGGATGCTCGTCGGTTGCGGCTTGCTGTGCAAGACGGCGCCGTCGACTGCGCCGCCGAGCATGTTCATGTTGAAGGTTTCCATCGTGCACCTTTCATCGGTCGCGGTTTCGCTTCGCCACCTTGGCGCGGCGGATCTCGTCTTGCTTCGTGAGCTCGATGCGCTGCTCGTCCATCAGCGTGACGACGTCGGTCGTTTCGACCGGCACGGCGATCGGGATCGCGGTCGGCGTCTTGCGCGTCGGCGGTTGCTCGGACTCGCGCCGGCGTCGCTCGTTCACGTCGCGGTTGCGGTCGCGGACCTGCAACGCGGAGATCAGCACGCGCGTTTCGAACAGTTGATCGGCGACGATCTTCTGGCCGGCCTCCCAGCGACCGACGGCCCATCGAACGATGCCGCCGACCGATCCGAGCGCCAGTGACAGCGCGCCCCAGGACTCGGCGTTCACTTCTTCTTCTCGGCGATGTCGAGAGGAGGGACGAGCGGTCCGGCCCGGAACGCGTCGACCACGCCGCGCGTCTCCTCGGCGAGCTCGTCGAGCTGGCCAGGGATTCGCCGCGCGGCCGCGGCGTCGAGTGTGCGGCGCAGCTTGCCGTAGGCGACTGCCACGAGCTCGTGGATCACGAGGTCGACGGCCTTGCTGCGCTTGATACCGATGCGCCGCAGCTCCTCCCACGCGATCATCTCGAGGTCACCGCGCGCGGTGCTGAGGGTTCGCGAGGCTCGCTGCACGAGCACGCTTCCGATCACGCCGACGCGCTCGACCAGTAGCGCGACATGCTCGTCGAGCGTCTCCTCGACGATCGCGCGGATGCTCTTTGCGAGCGCTTCGGGCGCGGCCCTTCCACGGCCACCGAAGAAGTAGCCGACCAGGGCGGGGAGTAGGGTGTTGATGATCGTTTCCATCGTCGGCGCCTTTCATCCCGCGCGGCGGGCGTAGTCGAGTCGGATCAGAACGAGCTCGTCACGCAGGCCGCGAACCACGAGGGTCAGGTCGACGAGCGCGACGTGCAGATCACGCGATACCTCGACGAGCTCGCGGTTGCCCTTCTGCGACGCGTGGAGCTCGTCGCGGAGGAGCTTTACCGTTTCCTCTTCCCACGCCATTCACCGCGCCCACATCCACAGCGCGGCCGCGATCGCGAGCAGCATGATCCACGCCGGCGAGCTCAGTCGCTCGACGCCGCCATACTTGCCGGACTCGTTCGCGTTGTGCGTGAACCGACCGAAGGCCTTTCGAGGACCGACGCCGCTGCGTCCGTCGGGGAAGTAGTACGGCGCGCTGACCGGGCTGATCGCCTTGGCGTCGGCGTACGTCAGTCCGTTCATCCAGTCGTTCCATTCCGACCACGTGTCGGGTGCGCGCCCCTTCGCGCGCTTGAACGCCGGGAGAAAGTCGCGCGGCAGCGCCGGCAGACCGTGGTGCATCTTCACCAAACACCAGAAGTCCGACGAGCCCTCGGGCCAATCGGCGCCGACCGCCTTGAGCTTCGTGCGGCTGGCGTCGCGATACGCGGCCACCATCGCGATGCCGCTCGTGACCTGCAACAGCTTCTCGGCCGCCGTCAGTGCACGCGTCGCGGTCCCGCTCGACGCCGGCGCGAAGTTGCGGTGCAGCGTGTTGACGTCGCCGCCGAACCGCGGACCGTCCTGCATGTCGATCTGAAAGATGCCGACTTCCGTGATCGCGCCGAGCGAGGCAGGGTTGCCGCCGCTCTCGTAGCTGATCCACGCGAGCAGGAACTCAACGGGCAGGCCGCGCGCGTTCGCGGTAACGAGCTCGCGCCACGCCTCGACTGACGACTTGAACGCCATTAGCGGAACCACTCCCCGACGCTGCCGACGAAACCACCCACGCCGCCGGCGAGGCCGCCGAGCGCGTCGGTGATCGCGCCCGAGCTCGCGCCGACATCGACACCGCGCTCGGTGCATCGCTCGACTGGGACCTCGGAGTCATCGCTCGTCTTGAAGCAACGACCACTGCCGCCGTAGAACTCCTCGCGCGTGCCGCCGAGCACGAGCAGGCGCTTCCCCGGGTTGAGGATCATGTCGACCAGGACGACGACCGCGAGGCCGGCGCCGACGAGAAACAGAACCTTCGTGGTGTTCATATAGCCCCCTTTGCGCGGTCGACGCCGGTGCGCGATGCCGCCTTGTCGGCGACCTGGTACGCATCCACCGCCCTCGGCAGTCCGTTCGGCAGGAACGCATCGCGAACGACGTTGGCAACGTCCATCGCCTGCTTTCCGGCGAGGTCGATCGCGCGCTTCTCGGCGTCCGGATCCCGCGGCTGCTTCGGCGACTCGGGCGGCTTGACGACGATCGGCGTCGCCGGCGGCACGACTACCGGAGGCGGCCGCGTCGAACCGAGGATGATCGGATCGCGAAGCGACGGCGGTGGAGTCGGGGTCGCCGGCTCGGGCCGCGACGGGACGAGCTCGCCGCGATACGGCGGCGGCGGAGGCGGCGGCGGTGGAGCAGGCGGCGGCGTATACGGGGCCGGCGCCGGCGGCGGGATTGCGCGGGTCGGCTCCGCCGTGCGCGTGACCGGCGGAGTGAACGAGCTCGACGGCTTGTCAGCGACCGCAGGCGCCGAGCTCGCGAACGCTTCCGGCGCCGGTGCCGGCTCGTTGTTGTACTGCTGCTGCGAGACCGTCACGTTGACCGTGGGCGCGTCGGTCGTGTTGGTATCCGTCGGCCAGAAACCGAACGGGAGCACGCGGTAGCTCGACGCGAGATCGAACGAGCCCGCATCGCCGCCCGCCATCGCGCCGGCGTCGCCCTTCTCGGCGTGATCGCCGCAGTCCGCGCAGCACGGCTTCTCGACCCGTCCGAGGATCCGCGCAAGGAACGCGCGTCCCTTGCACGTGTGCGTGAGCCACCACCAGAGGCCGACGCCACCGACGGCGACCACAGCGATCGCGACCTTGCCCTTGTCCATTACGACACCCCGAACAGGTTGAGGAGATTGGGCGCGACCTGCCAGAGGCCGATCTTGTCGCCGAAGGCACCGACCGACTCGCCGAACATGCCGGTCGCCTTGTCGCGAACGCCTTGCGAAACAATGCCGCAGCACTCGCCAGGCTTGATCAGCACCGCCGCGAGCAGACAGCCAGCGCCGACGCCGAGGACGAATATCAGCGTCGTGTTCATCGGAGCACCGTGAACGCGACGATCGCGAGCCCAGCGAACCAGAAGACCGGCGAGCCGACGACGGCCGCAGCGACGCCGCCGATCGCGTCGCCGGCGATGCCGGTGACAAACGAGCCGACCGCGTGGCCGGCAGCCGCGAGACCGCCGAGCACCGTCGGATCCGGCGGGGGCTTTCCGGACGCGATGTAGCCGACCGCATCCATCTCGATCGCGAGACGCGCCGCGATCTCGTCGAACCGAGGACGGTGCGCGCCCATCGGCACGAGTGACGTCTGAAACAGACGATTGCGCTCCTGCGCGGCCGCGAGGACCGCGGCGCCGAGCTGGGTCAGCGGCACGGGCCCGATGTTGTGCGTCGGGCGCTTGCCTTCGAACACGGAGAGCGCGATCGCGGGCACGTCGACCTTTCCCGCGGGGCCGAAGTCGAACAGGCCGAGGTTCGTCAGCCGATAGCCTCCCGCCTTGACGCCGGCCTCGGCCGCGGCAAGCAGCGCCGTGAGGATCACGGCGCCATCGCCGTTCGTCAGGTTCGGGTAGCTCTCGCGCCCCACGACCGCGAAGCCGCGCGATCCGTGAAGGCCGCGCATGACCTCGTTGTAACGATGGTCCGCCTGCGTCCGACCCGACTCGACCACGAGCGGAACTCCGAGGATCGGCGCCTCGAGCTTCTTCATCGCGACGACGTGCGCCGGCGTGATGAACGGCTCGATCGGAACGCCGACCGCGCGACGTCCGTCCGGAGACAGCAGCAAGATCACCGCCGCTCCGCCTGCGAGCACGGCGCTCACGGCGCCATGCCTCCGCAGTCGCAGACCGTGACGCCGTCAGCGCGCCACGTGCTGCGCGCGGTGCTGCCGTTCGGACAGACCCACTCGTCCCACACGACGCAGTTGAGGCGGCGACAGGTGTACGCCGGCGTGCGCTCGGCGACGCACTCGCGAATCGCATCACCGCCGAGCGGCCAGAACAGACAGCACTCGTCGGCCGGCGGGAACGTCACCGGCGCGTCGGCGCCGCCGTCGAGCTCGTGAACGTTGTTGTCGCCGAACTTGCAGCCCGCGACGACCAGGAGCACCAGAACGAGGCGCATCATCACAGCACCTTCGTGATGACGACGTTGCTTCCGGTCATGATCGTCATCGTGCCGCTGGACCCTGCATCGATTGCCGTCCAGAGCTCGAGGTTGCCCGCGACCGTCACGGTGAGCTGACCGGTGACGATTAGATTCTGATCGAGGTTGATGGTATCGACGGCACTCGTGAAGACGAGTCCCGCGGTCGAGTTGCCGCGCTGCGCACCGAACACCGCGCTTCCCTGGAAAGCATCCTGATCGGCGGTGCCGAGAGAGTTGCCCGCGCCGCCCTCGTAATTCGCCACGAGTGACGTCTGCGTTCCGTCGAAGTTGACCGACGCCCTGATTCCGTCACTCGAGCTCGAGTTTCGCCACACCAGCGAGTAGCTGAAGCGATAGGTACCCGCAGTCAGCGCCGTCGACAGGCCGGTCACCTCGGTCGTCGTGGTCGTCGCATTCGTGTAGTTGGACGCGAGCGCCGCGATCGTGATTCGCGGATCGGTCCCGTTCGCGCTCGACCACGTGCCATCCGCGCGCAGAAAGTTCGACGTTCCGCCACCCGAGGCGGGACACAGACCCTTCAGCGCCGCGGTGAACGTGTTGAGCCCCGCTGTGGTTTCCGTCGCGGTCGCCGCGTTTCCGAGGGCGGACGTGAAGAATCGCGACCATGCGGTGGCTCCGTTGGTGTTCTGCCATGCGATGTTCGTCGCGCGGTCGATCGCGATCTGCCCGACGGGCCCGCGCAGGCGGGCGTTGGGCGACCCGGTCGTGAACACGATCGCGCCGTACGGTGTACCGCTCGGCCGCGAGCCCGCACTGACATCGCTGCACGCGGAGACCGCGAGCACGAACAGAAGAAGGAGCGTGGTGCGCATTACCTGCATCCGATCTCGCCGATGGATTCAACCTCGACGTTTGCTGTGTCGACGCCGGAGCCCTTCAGCTCGAGCGCGAGCTCGTGATAGGCCTCGGCGTTCTCGATGCCGCCGAAGATCTCGACGAAGTCGCGGACGCCGGCGACGGGCTCGACGGTGAGTAGCGTCCGCTCGCGCACGGCCGCTTCGCCGGGCGAGTAGTACCGACCGATGACCTGATAGCCGAAGTCGGTCGCGCCGGCGACCTTGCCGGAAAGCCTGCACTGCCGACGTCCGACGAATGGAACCGTCAGCGCGCGGGTGAAGCCGGCTGCGGTCACCGCGGCGGCCGCCGCGTAGTAGCGACCGTTCGCGCGCGCGACTTCACACGCGAACTCGGCCGCATCCTCGAAGAGGAGCAGCTCGAGAACGGAGACCGTCGGAAACGCGCCCGGCGGGTCCCACGGCAGATCGTGCGAGACCGTGATCCGATCGAAGCCTGCGCCCTCGCAGGGCATGACGCGGCCGGCCTGCAGCCGGTACTCCCCGATCCGCACGACGCCTTCATCCGATGACGGCCCGATCGCGACGCCGACGATCGGACGCGACGCCTGCACCGTCGTGTACGACACACGGGTGGTCCAGTCGGCGATCCGATCGACACGCATTGCGTTAGACCTTCGACGCGATGTAGAGGCCGAGGCCTGCGCCGACGATCGCAGCAGCGATCTGCTGCCACGCCTTGGTGAAGCCGGCGAGCTCGCTCGCCTTCACGCCGGCGACCGCGAGGGTTGCCGGAACTCCGAACTTCTTGACGATTTCCATTCTGATTGCCTTTCTTCGTTACCCGCCGTAGAGGGTCGGGAGAGGGAGGGTCTGAGCGGTCACGCGTTCGCGCGGCAGCTGCGTGGCGCCGAGCGGCGTCTGGAACTTCGCGGTCTGGTTCTCGGCGAGCGCCCACGCTTGCGCGCTGAGCTGTCCGAGGTAGTCGAGCGGACTCGGCGGCGCCGGCGGCGCGCCGTTCGGCGGCGTGTTGCCCGGTGCCGCCGGACCGCTCTGCCAGCTCGTTCCATTCCAGAACGACTGCGGGATCGAAGCCTCGGGCGCGCCGGTTCCGTACGAGGCGGTGCGCGCGTCTGCCTTGGCCTTGCTGATCGCCTTGAACGCGAAGTACACGACGACGGCGACGCCGGCACCGATTGCGATGTGGACGGTCTTCATCGATCCCTTTCCCAGTGCGCGGGCACGTTGACGCCGCCGACGACGGCCGCCTGCACCCAGTGAAAGCCGGGCGGGGGCGAGCCCGGCGGCGCCGTGTACGTTGTCGAGCTGCCCGAGCTCGCGACCGGCGGCGCCGTCGTCGGCGCGGTGCCCGGAGCTCCGCACCGCTTGATGATCGTGCGACCGCCCTCGAGCGGTGCTGACGCGCCGTCGCGGTTGTCGGTCACCGGGATGACTTCGATCAGCACACCGCTCGCGCAGACGTGCTTGACGCCGGCGACGATGCTCGACGGGACGTGTGTCGTCGGATCGTTGTTGCTGCCGCGGAACATGTCGCTGAAGCGCGGCGGAAAGCGCGTGTCGATCAACGCCGCGAGCGCGGCGGCGCCGTCCTTCTCGCGGCTCGCGTAGAACTGCGTCGACGTCGGACGCTTGCCGGGCGTCTTGCACCAGAAGCGAGTCACCTCGTTCGCGAGCGACGTCGTCATGTCGTGCGTGCCCGCGGCGCACTTCACGAAGTCAGGGTGACCGGCGAAAGGTACGCCCCCGTTCTTGAAGCGAAGCACGCTGCCGTTGAGCAGCGGCAACACGAGGTACAGATCCTTGGGGCTGATCGTTCCACCACCGGTGCCGCCCATGCCGCCCGTGGTGACGGCCGAGGTGGCGGTGACCGCCGCCGCGTTGAGCTTCGCGATGCCGGTGAAGCCGCGGATCTGCTCGGTGAGCTCGACGTCCACCGGACCGTTGAGCTCCTTGTTCTTCGCGTCCTTGGAGCCCCAGCCCTCGAGCAACTTACCGATCAGGTCGGTCGCCTGGTTCGTCTTCGCGCAGTCCTCGGGCTTGAGAGTCTGGCCGTAGTACTTCGCGACCAGACCGGCGGCCTTGTTGATCGGCGTGCCGCACGGATCTGCCGCCGGCGCTGTGGCCTGCTGGTACACGACGTACGCCAGTCCGCCGGCGACGGCCAGGCCGCCGACGATGAGGAGCGTTGACGCCATCAGCCTCGCGACGGCCCCGGTTCAGAGACCTCGGCCGACGGGCCGGGTTCAGAGACCTCGGCCGACGGGCCGGGTTCGGAGCTCGAGCTCGGCGTATTACGCGACGCCGGCGTCGAGCTCGCGATCGCCGCGGCCGCGGCCGCGACCGTATTACGCGACCTCGAGGCCGCGCGCGTTGACTTGGAACGGGGCTTCGCCATTGGAACTCCGATCAAAAAAAGTAGGTAGCGGGGGCGGGAATCGAACACCGCCACAGTCTGGGAATGAACCAGCCGCGCCCAGCCAGGGCGCCTCCCCGCATCAGAGCGAGCTCGTCGAGCTCGCGAGTCGCACGCGACGGATCAGCGAACGCGCTGGCCCTTCGCGTCGATCTTGATGAACTTCTCGGGGAGGTACTTGCGCATGTCCTCCGGCCAGCTCGCGAGGTCGCGGCGCGACTTGTCGCGCGTCTTCACGTACGACATGTTCACATCGTGGTTGCGCATGATGATCGCGCGCTGCGCCTCCGACTTCGGCACCGTGAAGCGAGCGACGATGCGCGCGGCCGCCGGCAGGTTGCCGCCGAGCGTGAGCTTCAGCGTCTCCTTGAGGCGCTCGGGTCCGTCGGTGACCTTGCTGCCGGTCGTCAGCTTGAACGCGAGCGCGCGGAGCGTGCCGGCGTCGTTGGCGACGAACGGGTTCGTCGTCTGCGGATCACCCTTCGTCGAGAAGAGGTTGCAGGCCTCGCCGCGATCGCGGGCGTAGGCGTGGCGGAACACGGTCTTCAGCATCGGGTCCGGCATCGAGTGCTGGATCGCCGCGGCCGTGACGTTCGCGAGCGTCTGTCCGCCCTGCGCGCCGGGCACGAACAGGAAGAGGTCCTGGAGGCGGCCGCCGGTGTCGATCTCGTGATCGACCTGCGAGACCGAGCCCGCGTTCACCTCGCGCCAGACGTCCTGCGCGGTGAGGATGATCGACATCGTCTCGTAGCAGTCGGCCACGACGTAGTACGAGCCCGAGTGGATCGTCGCGACGCAGGAGCCGAGGGTGAAGTCGGCCGCCGAGGCGAAGCCGATCACGAGCTCCTCGAAGAAGTCGGACGGCAGACCGGTATCACCCGGGTCGTACGCGAACGGCTTCTCCATCGGGATGGTGAGCACGAAGCTGCGATCGGTCGTCGCTGCGATCGCGAGGTTCGCGTGCTCGAACGTGCACGGCGCGCCGAGATGCGCGTACGAGATCAGCCGCGCGGTGTCGCCGGAGATGACCTCGAGCCGGCGGGTGCCGCCGACGGTCTTGAGATCGAGCGTGCGGCAGAACCGGTAGTTGTCTTCGCCGAGCCCGACCGCGCCCGCGATGGTCATGTTCAGCGTCGCGTGCACCGTCAGTGACTTGATGTGGAGCAGGCCTCCGTTGGGGCCGCGGGCGGGAATGAACCCGCCCTTCACTCGCGCGCTGTCGTTCGCGCTCGTCCACAGATAGGTCTTGCTCGGGTAGCGCAGCGTCGCGGCGTCGTTGTTGTTCATTGACTCCACGCTCAATGCGACCCCCAAGGTGTCACGCGCGTTACGCGTGACAGCCGAGGACGATCGAGCGCTTACGCCGCGAGCAGCGCGGCGAGCACAGCGACGAGCTCGCGGCGTGTCGCGCCGGGGAACCGCTTTCGCGTGCGCTCGTACGCCTGTTCGATCTCGACGCGCACGAGCTCGGCGGCGTTCTCCGAGTCGATGCCGAGCGCGGCTGCGATCTGCTCGTACGTGTGCGCGCCGGCCTCGGAGACGTCGAGCTCGCAGCCCATCTTGCCCGGCACGCCGAGGTGATGCTTGCAGCGCAAGTGAGGGCAGGGGCGTGGACCGTCGAAGCACTCACCGCGCGTGCGCGGCGTCTTCGGCGCGGCGAACCAGTCCTCGATCCCGATGCCGCGCAGCCATCGCTCCTCGTTCTCGATGGCGGTGAGCAGCAGCACGCGCGGCTGACCGCACCGACACTTGCTGTAGCGAGGCTTGCCGTCGTCGTCCGACTCGACGATCTTGATCTTGCCGCACCCGGTGCAGCCGACGACGACGCTCATACGACGGGCGCGGCCGCCAGCGCCGCGCGGAACGTCTCGATCGCGCGTATCGCGTTGTACTTCGACGCGTAGGCCTCGCCGCCGATCGCGACGATCTCACCGTTGCGGGCCACGAGGCGCCATCGCCATTCGTTCCGGCCGTCCTGGTACAGCGCGAACCTCACAGCCGCCTCGCGACGTACAGGCCGATCGCGAACATCAGGGCGCCGAGCTGAGCGCGCGGCCAGTCGGTTGCCTCCACGCCGCTGACGAGGAGATACAGCGTCACCGTCGCCCACGCGGCGATGAGGCCACACAGGAGCGAGCGGAACACACGACGCGCAGCCGTCTCGCGCCGCTCGCGCCGCTCGCGATCGGTCCAATCGCGCACCGTCTGCATGAACTCGCCCCGCATGCGGTCCTCCGAGTCGTTGATCTCGGCGGCCACCACCGCGCTGACACCGCGTCGCACGCCGGGACGACTGACGTAGACGTGACTCGCTCGGTTCCTCTTCGTCTTCTTCATACGAGCCCCTTTCCGACTTCCCACCGGCGATGCCGGTACTTCGGCGCCATCACGAGATCGGAAAGCGTGCCGTCGGGCAACCCGAGCCGCTCCTCCGCCTTCGCGGTCTCCCGCTCGGAGACCTGCGCGAACAGAATGACGAGCGTTGCGTTCGCGTACCACGCGGCGTGCAGCGCGCCGACGCGTTGAGCGATCAGCATCGGCCCGATGCCCCAGTGCGCGCGGTTGGAGATCAGCGCGTTGTCCTCGTCGCTGATATGAGTCGAGCTCGACGTGCCCATCAGGCTCGACTCGTCGATCCCGAGGAGGATCGGGATCCGGACGTTCTTCGCG
>Ga0190275_10001366_pt1 | contig 18219 bp, 15 predicted proteins | sample Popmic550T_FD_133745 | JGI IMG/M metagenome (GOLD analysis project Ga0190275, IMG submission 133745) | Populus adjacent soil microbial communities from riparian zone of Yellowstone River, Montana, USA - 550 T | ecosystem: Environmental > Terrestrial > Soil > Riparian zone > Trees stand | place...
GATCACGCTGCACCTGCCGCCGCTGTCGGAGCGGCCGGACGACGTGGCGCTGCTGGCCGAGCACTTCGTGAACCGCCTGCGCGCCACCCGCGGCCGCGAGCTGCGCATCACCCCCGAGACGATGGAGGTGCTGCAAGGCTACGACTGGCCGGGCAACGTGCGCGAGCTGGAGAACGCCCTGGAGCGCGCCGCGGTGATGACGCCGGGCGAGGACATCCTCCCCTCCGCCCTCCCCGCGCGCATCATGGAGCGGGCGCCGCAGCCGCTGGTGGCTGCCAGCCTTCCCCCCAACCCCACGCTCGAGATCATCGAGCGGGCGTACATCCACTGGGTGCTGCAGAGCGAGAGCGGCAACAAGACCCGCGCCGCCGAGGTGCTCGGCATCGACCCGAGCACCCTCTACCGCAAGCTCCTGCGCTACGGGATGGAGACGGCCTAGCGCGCCGCGCGAGCATCGGCTCTCGACTGAAACGAGATCGGCCCCTCGCCGCAGGTGCGAGAGGCCGATTCTTCGTCAGTCCAAGGCGGCTGCGACGGGTTTACGGCCGTGAAAACCTCAGGGACAGATGACGGGCTTCACCCCCGCAGCATCCGGCCGCCGTCCACCACCAGAACCTCGCCGGTCACGAAGTCGGCGTGGAGGAGGTAGAGGAGGGCGCGGGTGACGTCGTCGGGCGAGCCGATGCGCTGCAGTGGGGTGCCGCGGGCGAGGGCGTCGAGCTCGTCCTGGCCCATGCTCTCGGGCGGGAGCACGGCGCCGGGAGCGATGCCGTTCACGCGGACGTCGGACGCCAGCGAGCGGGCGGCCACGCGCGTGAGGTGCGCCAGCCCGGCCTTGGCGATGCCGTGCGCCGCGTAGGCGCCCCACGTCTGCAGCCCGGCCAGGTCGCACAGGTTCACCACCTGTCCGTGCCGCTCCCGCAGCACCGGCGCGAGGTGGCGGATCAGGAGGAACGGCGCTTTCAGGTTGACGGCGAGCGTGTGGTCCCACAGCGCCTCGTCGGTCTCCTCCAGCCGCTCGGGCGGGAAGACGGAGGCGTTGTTCACCAGCACGTCGATCCCACCGAACGCGCCAATCGACTCGCTCGCCAGCCGCTCCACTTCGCTCCCGCGCGACAGGTCCGCCCCGATCGCCACCGCCTGGCCGCCCCCCGCGCGGATCTCATCGACGAGCGCATCCGCATCCCCCGAAGACGAGTTGTAGTGCACGACGAGCCGCATTCCCTCGCCCGCCAAGGCGAGCGAGATCGCGCGGCCCACGCGAACGGCGCCGCCTGTCACCAGGGCCGTCTTGCCGGAGAGATCCATCAGGAGCGGTTCGGGAGAGGGGAGGAAGAGCGCGGCCCGCCTTCGTCGACGCTTCTTCTTTCGACTCCGTTGACTCCGCTGACTCCGTGTGAAACGGTCGTAGAAGCAGCGGAGCGCGCAGTGCGGATTGCGGCAGGAGCGATGCCGGCGCGCCGTCGAACGACGCGCCGGCATCTCGATCAATCGTCCTGCTTGAAGATCTTCAAGTTGGTCGAATGCCCAGGATTGACGCGGGCCTTCGGGTTCAGGTAGTGCACGGCGTTGTTGACGGCGATGGCGGCCTCGCCGTAGCCGGTGGCGATCAGCTCGAGCTTGCCGGGATAGTGGACGACGTCGCCCGCGGCGTAGACGCCCTCGAGGTTGGTCTCCATGAGCTGGCTCACCTTGATGGTGTTCTTCTCCAGCGCCAGCCCCCACTGGCCGATCGGCCCCAGGTCGGGCTTGAAGCCGAGGAGCGCCACCACGGCCTCCACCTCCAGGTGCTCGTCCTCGTTCGTCTCGTTGTTGAAGATGGTGGCGCGGGCGACGCACCCGCCCGAGCCGTGCAGCTCGCGCACCTCGTACGGCGTCTTCACCGCCACCTCGCCGGACTCGACGGCGGCCCACATCTGGTCCACGCTGGCGCGGTGCGCGCGGAACTCGGGGCGCCGGTGGATCAGCGTGACCTCGGCGGCCACGCCCTTCAGCCCCAGCACCCAGTCCACCGCGCTGTCGCCACCGCCCACCAGCAGCACCCGCTTGCCGCGGAACTCCTCGGGCTGGTGCACGTGCGTGAGCACGCCGCTGCCGTCCTGGCCGTAGTGGTCCTCCCACCCCGGGCACTCCAGCACGCGCGGGTTCAGCGCGCCCTTGCCGGCGGTGATCACCACCGTGCGGGTGAGGTAGTCGCCCTTGGGCGTCACCAGGCGCAGGTGCCCGTCCTCGCGCACCATGCGCTGCACCTCGGCGCCCAGCACCACCTCGGGGCCGAACTGCGTGCCCTGCTCGATCATGTTCTTCGCGAGGTCCTTGGCCAGGATGCGCGGCAGCCCGCCCACGTCGAAGATGTACTTCTCGGGGTAGAGCGCCATCAGCTGGCCGCCGAGCTGCGGCAGCGCGTCCACGATGCGGCAGCTCACCCCGCGCAGCCCCGCGTAGAAGGCGGCGAACAGCCCCGTGGGCCCGCCGCCGATGATGGTCACGTCCTGCATGCCGCCGTTCGCGTCGCTCACGCCAGGTCCCGTATCTGTAAGAAGTGACCGCGTTTCCACGTAAGAAGGCGGTGATGTTAGGGAGCCGCCGCGCCCGCCGCAACCGCCTCGCCCTCGGCGCGCACCCGCGGGCCGATGCCGCGCAGGCCGGCGGGGCGCCCGTCCGGCCGCCACGCCACCCACCCCCGCAGCGCCGGGTGCGTCACCGGCGGAACCGGGTCGACGCGGAGCGCCGCGCGGTACGCCGGCGCCACCCGCGCCCGCGCCTCGTCCACCGCCGCGCGGGCGCCGGCCGTGTCGCCCGCCAGCGCCCGCAGCCGCGCGCGGTGGAGCCATCCCGCCGCCCCGCGGCGCCACGCCGGGTCGCGCAGCGCCGCGTCGTTCATCGCCGCGGCCGAGTCGCGCGCGCCCAGCGCGTCGTACGCGAGCGCCTGCAGGTGGCTGGCGTCCGCCGCGAAGCCTCCGTCCCCGCCCGGGTCCGCGTGGACGGCCCGAGCCTCGCCCAGCGCGCCCCGCCAGGCGCCCTGGTCGAAGCGCGCCCGCCCCAGGTACAGGTGCAGCACCGGCGCGCGGGGGTACGCGCTGAGCCCGCGGCGCAGCGCGTCCTCCGCGCGGCGCGGCTCGCCCGCCAGCAGCATCCAGCGCGTGTACCGCTCCAGCAGCCTCGGGTGCGCGAACTCCGTCTTCTCCAGCGCCGCGTGGAAGTAGGGGAGCGCGTCGTCGCCGCGGCCGGCCTCGGTCAGCATCTCGGCCGCGCGCCAGTCCACGCGCCACACCTCGGCGTGCTCCTCCACCAGCGAGTCGAACACGGCCGACGACGAACGCCAGACCGGCGTGCGCATCCACGTGCGCGCCGCGGCCAGCGCCAGCAGCACCGCCGCCGCGCCGAGCGTGATGCGGCGCAGGTCGCCCGCCTCGCGCATCGCCGCGGCCACGATCGGCGGCGCCAGGAACGCCACCGCCACCGACGGCAGGTACAGCGTGCGCTCGGCCAGCATCACCCCCACGGGAAACGCCAGCTGCGACACGGGGAAGACGGTGACCGCCAGCCACAGCAGCGCCGCGCCCGCCCACCGCGCGCGCTTCCACGCCCACGCCGCCACGGCCGCCAGCGCGGCGATCAGCGCCAGCGAGCGCCACACGCCGGGGTCGCTCCAGGTGGGCACGTTCAGCGTCGCCGGGCCCCACTCGGCGCTCAGGTCGGCCGGCCACAGCAGCAGGCGCAGGTACTCGGGCCACAGCCGCGCCGCCAGCGCCAGCCGCCGCCCGGTGCCGAGCGGGGCGAGGAACGCCGCCCCCGATTCGCCCAGCACGTCGCCGAGCACCGCCCGGCGCAGCAGCAGGTACGCCGCCAGCGTCGCCAGCAGCACCGCCACGATCCCAAGGTTGCGGCGCAGCAGGGTCGCGATCGGCGTCCGTTCGCCCCGCGAGCGCAGCGCGTCGAGCACCAGCAGCGCGGCGGGGAGCGTCACCGCCATCTCCTTGCTCCCCAGCGCCAGCAGCATCAGCGCCGCGATCGCCGCCGTCCGGCCCGCGGTGAGCCGCGGCGCGCCCAGGTACACCACGCACGCGGCCAGGTAGAAGACGGCGGCCAGGATCTCGGCGCGGCCGACCACGTTGGCGACCGCCTCCACGTGCACCGGGTGCACGGCGAAGATCGCCGCGCCCACCCCCGCGCCCCACGCCACGGCGCCCAGCCGCAGCAGCAGCACCGCCACCAGCGCGGTCGCCACGCCGTGCAGCAGCAGGTTGCCCGCGTGGAAAGCGACCGGCGCGTCGCCGTGCAGCGCCCACTGCAGCGCCAGGGAGAACAGCGTCACCGGGCGGTAGAGCGAGTGCGTGCCGGGCCACCACGGCCCCAGCAGCACCTGGCGCAGCTCGCCCAGCCCGTGCACCACCGGGTTCTCGAGCAGGATCGGGTTGTCGTCGACCGCGTAGCCGTTCGCCAGCGCGTTGATGAACACCAGGATCGCCAGCAGCGCGGGGGCCGCCACGGCGGCCGTGCGCGCATGTCGCGGAGTCCAGCGGAACCGGTCGGCGTTCATCGGCGGCGGAGGGGGGAGATCGGAGCGCCCACGGGTCGGCCTGGGTCGGCGGACCGCGGCGCGGCCAGAATGCATGTTGCAGGGATTCGTGCAGGATGGAAAACCCGGCACCGCGGCGCGCCGGCCGCTGAATCGCGGCTAAATCCCGTCCCGGAATCGAGTTATATCATCTACCGGACGCGTGGAACAGGCGTTGCTCTCCTGCCCCTTCTGAGCCGGCCCGCGCCGGCGAACGACCGGCCGCCCGCCTTCCCGGAGACGTCTCCACCATGCGCACCCTTCGCAACACCCGCGGCTTCACGCTGATCGAGCTGATGATCGTGGTCGTGATCATCGGCATCCTGGCCGCCCTGGCAATCCCCCGCTTCAGCGTCGCGTCGCACAAGTCGAAGGAGAAGGAGGCCGACATCCTGCTGAAGCAGGTCTACAGCCTCCAGCAGACGTATTACGCGCAGTGGGGCGCCTACGCCACCTCGCGGACGGACCTTGCGACCGTGGGCTTCGAGCCGCCCACCGAGATGCGGCACTACACGCTCCCCGCGGCCGGCGGCTACGCCCTCCCGCTCTGCCTCGCCTCCACCGGCGCGTGGAACGACCGCAGGGTCGACCTCGACGGCAACATCGAGGACTGCTGACGCACGTCGCGACTCGATCGGAATCCACGAAGGGCCGTCCGCGAGGGCGGCCCTTCGTGCGTCCGCGCCACGCGCCCGGAAGATCGGCGCTCCCCGGCCCGTGGTTTCATACCCGTTTCCAAGGCATCGTTCTGGTTCCAACGACGAAGGAATCTCACGCGGAGCAGCAGAGGAAGCAGAGGAGCCTCGTCGTTCTCTGCTTCCTCTGCTGCTCTGCGTGAGACATTGTCCGGGTCTGAATCCAAGACGAGTCTCTGCAAAATGGTATCATGCGTCGATGCGGACGTGATGGGAGATCGGGGGGCGCGACGAAGGGTCGGAGCTTCCGCCCGCCTCGCCGCCGGCATCCCGCGCCGGTCTTGCAGCCTGCACGAAGTCGTGCAGGATCGCGCGGCGCCCCGGGGCCGAATAGGGGCGCAGAGGCGAGGATTTCCCTTGCGGTTGCTGGTTTTTTGCCCATTGCACGTACATGGTACAGGCGTTGCCTTTGGAGGGGCCGACAGCACGACAGTGCTGGCTCCCCAATCCAACTCCCCCTGGAGAGAGACAGACAGATGCGCAAGATCCGGAACAACAAGGGCTTCACCCTGATCGAACTGATGATCGTGGTCGTGATCATCGGCATCCTGGCCGCCCTCGCGATCCCCCGCTTCTCGAAGGCGTCGGACCGCGCCAAGGAGAAGGAGGCCGACGGCATCCTCAAGCAGGTGTACACCCTGCAGCAGACCTACTACGCGCAGTGGGGCAGCTACGCCACCAGCGTGAACGACCTGCAGACGGTCGGCTTCGAGGCGCCCACCACGCTCAAGAACTACACCTGGGCCGCCACCAGCATCGGCAACGGCGTCTGCCTGGCCAAGTCGCCCACCGGCGCCACGCACAGCGGCCGCTCGATCAACTTCACCACCGGCGTGATCTCGGACTGCTGATCCAGCACGTTCGGCCGGGCCGGCGGGCGCATGCCCACCGGCCCGCGCACCCCGGAAGCGGCGGGCCCTCGGCTCGCCGCTTTCACCCCCACGGAGGACTCCCATGCGCAAGATCCGGAACAACAAGGGCTTTACCCTCATCGAGCTGATGATCGTGGTCGTGATCATCGGCATTCTGGCGGCGCTCGCCATCCCGCGCTTCTCGAAGGCGTCGGACCGCGCGAAGGAGAAGGAAGCCGACGGGATCCTCAAGCAGGTGTACACCCTGCAGCAGACGTACTACGCGCAGTGGGGCAGCTACGCCACCAGCGTGAACGACCTGCAGACCGTGGGGTTCGAGGCGCCCACCACGCTCAAGAACTACACCTGGGCCGCGACCAGCATCGGCGACGGCGTCTGCCTGGCCAAGTCGCCCACCGGCGCCTCGCACAGCGGCCGCTCGATCAACTTCACCACCGGCGCGATCTCGGACTGCTAGCAGCCTGAACTGCCCGGGTAGATCCGGAAGCCGGGGGCGAGAGCCTCCGGCTTTCCGGTTTCAAAGCCCCGGACGCACGCACCCCGCACGACCGAAGTGCCGCACCAACACCAGGAAGAATCGCTTGAGCAGCCCCGTTCTCGACCCGCCGTCCCCCGCCCCCGCGGCGTCCGCCCCCGCCCCGCCGGCCGGGCCCGCGCCGCGCAGCCGCGCGGAGCTGGCGCTGGTGGTCGGCGTGGCGCTGCGCCTGCTGCAGTACGCGGTGAACCGCTCGCTCTGGCTGGACGAGGGGCTGCTGGTCTCCAACTTCCTCCCCCGCGACTGGGCCGGGCTGCTGGAGCCGCTGCACCGCGGGCAGACGGCGCCGCTCGGCTTCCTGGCGGTGGAGAAGGCGCTGGCCGGGCTGCTGGGCCCGTCGGAGCTGGTGCTGCGGCTGCTGCCGCTGCTGGCCGGGCTCGCCACGCTGGCGCTGCTCCCCCGCGTCGCCAGGCGCTACGTGAGCCGGCCGGCGCGGCCGCTGGCGGTGGCGATCGTGGCGCTGGCGCCCTTCCTGGTCTACTACTCGTCGGAGGTGAAGCAGTACTCGCTGGACGCGCTCTGCACCGTGGCCGTGCTGGGCTTCGCCGCGCGCCTGGCGCGCGACCCGCACGACCGCCGCGCCGCGGCCGCGTTCGGCCTTTTCGGCGTGATCGCCGTCTGGTTCTCGCAGCCGGTGGTGTTCCTGCTGGGCGGCACCGGGCTGGTGCTGGGCGTGCGCGCGCTGCGCCGCGGCGACCGCGCGGCGCTGCTCCCGCGGGTGGCGATGGCGGCCGCGTGGCTGGTCAGCTTCGCCGGCTCGTACACGGCGTCGCGCCACCAGGTGTCGGACCCCGAGTACATGGCGGTGTTCTGGCGGAGCGGCTTCATCCCCCTCCTCCCCCGCACCGCCGAGGAATGGATCTGGCTTCCGCGCATGCTTTTGCGCATGTTCCGCGAGCCGATGGGCGTGATGGGCGACAACGGCATCGGCGCGGTGGAGTGGCTGAACCGCGCGGGGACCGTGGCCGGGGCCCTCGCCTTCGCCGCGGGGTGCGCGTGGATGTGGCGCCGCCGCCGGCTGCCGCTGGCGCTGCTGCTGGCGCCGCTGGGGCTGGCGGTGGTGGCCAGCGCGGCGCGCCTCTACCCGCTGGGCGGGCTGCAGCTCTCCACCGGCCGCGTGCTGGTGTACCTGCTCCCCGTGCTGGCGCTGGTGATGGCCGAGGGCGCCGTGTCGCTGCGGCGCGTGCTGCCGCGCGGGGCCGCCGCGCCCGCCTTCGCGGCCGTGGTGCTGCTGATGCTGGCGCCGTCGTTCTCGTACGCGGCGCTGGGGGTGCCGCAGGTGCGCGCCGAGGTGAAGCCGCTCCTGGAGTACTCGGCCGAGCAGCGCAGGCCGGGCGACGTGATGTACGTGTTCTACAACGGCCAGGCGGTGTTCGAGTACTACGCGCCGCGCTACGGGTGGAACCGGGCCAACACGGTGGCCGGGGTGTGCGCGCGCTTCCGCCCCGAGCAGTACGTGGAGCAGCTCTCCGTGCTGGAGGGCCGGCCGCGCGTGTGGGTGCTGATGGTATGGGGTTCGCCGGTGCCCTTCCGCACCGAGCGGATGCTCTTCCGCGAAGACCTGATGATCCTGGACGCGCTCGACCACATGGGAACCCGGCTCGACGGGCAGAAGTCGGTGGGCGCGGGGCTGTACCTGTACGACCTGCGGGCGTCGGCGAGCCGGCGCTCCTTCCAGCTCGCCGTGCCCACGCTGCGCGAGACGGCCTCCGACGCGTGCCGCGGATCGTGGGAATGGCGCAACCAGCTGCAGTGAGGAACGACGTGACGGTGGCGGACGGGACGGAGGCGGCGCCGGGGTTCACCTACTCGGGCGAAGAGCTGGACGCGCTGGGCGAGGCGCGCAACTACTACGGGTGGATCGCAGACCGGTTCGCGCCGTACCTGGGGCCCCGCATCGTGGAGGTGGGGGCCGGGATCGGCACCTTCACCGCCCACCTGCTGGAGCGCCGGGCCGACGCGCGCGTCACCGCCATCGAGCCGGCCGAGAACAACTACCCGCGGCTGGCCCGGCGTTTCGCCGCCGACTCGCGGGTGACGCCGGTGCACGGCTACTTCGACGGCGCCGTCCCGGCAGGCTCGGCCGACGCGGTGGTGGCGGTGAACGTGATGGAGCACGTGGACGACGACGCGGGCTTCCTGCGCGCCGGCTTCGAGGCCGCCGCGCCGGGCGGGCACGTGCTCCTCTTCGTCCCCGCGCTCCCGGCGCTGTTCGGGTCGCTGGACGAGGCGTTCGAGCACTGCCGGCGCTACACCCGCCAGGAGCTCGACCAGAAGCTGCGCGCCGCGGGGTTCGCCCCGGTGCGCGTGGAATACATGAACTTTCCCGGGATGCTGGCGTGGTGGCTGTGGGCCAAGGTGCTCCGCCGCCGCACCATCACCGACCGCGACGCGCGCGTCTACGACCGCTGGGTGGTGCCGCTGGTGCGCGCCGTGGAGACGCGGGTGCGCCCCCCGATCGGGAACGGGCTGCTGGCCATCGCACGCAAGAACCCCTGAAGCCGAGGGACAAGGGCAATGAGCGACTCCGGATTGACGCTGTCGGTGGTGGTGCCGGTCTACAACGAGCAGACGCTGGTGCGCAGCTCGGTGGAGCGGCTGCGCGCGGTGCCGCTGCGCCTGGAGGTGATCTGCGTGGACGACGCCTCCACCGACGGGAGCCTGGCCGTGCTGCAGGCGATGCACCGCGAGGGGCTGGTGGACGTGCTGCTGGCCCACCCCGAGAACCGCGGCAAGGGCTCCGCCGTGCGCGCGGGGGTGGAGCGGGCGACGGGGGAGGTGGTGGTGATCCACGACGCCGACCTGGAGTACGACCCCTTCGACCTGCCGCACCTGCTGCAGCCGATCGCCGACGGGCGCGCCGACGCGGTGTTCGGCAGCCGCTTTACCGGGAGCCCGCGCCGGGTGCTGTACTTCTGGCACCGGCTGGGCAACGGGATGCTCACGCTGCTGTCGAACATGATGACCGACCTGAACCTGACCGACATGGAGACCTGCTACAAGATGGTCCGCACGGACCTGATGCGGCAGCTCCCCCTGCGGACGAAGCGGTTCGGCATCGAGCCCGAGCTCACCGCCCGCCTGGCGCAGGCGCGCGCCCGCATCTACGAGGTGCCGATCTCGTACTACGGCCGCACCTACGACGAGGGGAAGAAGATCGGCTGGAGGGACGGGATCGCGGCGTTCTGGCACATCCTGCGCGCCAACGTGCTGGCGCCGAAGGTCCCCCGTTACACCCCCGCGGCCGACGCGCTGGGCTCCACCCCGCCCGCGTCGCTCCCGCCCCGGCCGGCGTCGCCCGCGGCGCCCTCGCTGCTGGCATGCTGACCGCGGGCAGACGGGCCGCCGTGCTCCCCGTCCGCCCGGTCGAGCGCCCCGACACCGCCGCTCCCGCGACCGCCTCCGCGTCCGACGGTGCCCGGCGGACGCTCCCCGCCTGGGTGGTGCCGCTGGCGACCTGGCTGGTCTCGGCGGCGCTGATGGGCTTCTACCTGCGCCGCGGGTGGGTGGCGCACGACGAGGGGACGCTGATCCAGGCGGCGGTGCGGGTGCTGGAGGGCGAGCTGCCGCACCGCGACTTCGTGGACATGTACACCGGCCTCCTGGCCTTGGTGGACGCGGCCGGCTTCCGCCTCTTCGGGGTGAGCCTGCTGGTGCCGCGGATGATCCTGCTGGCGGTGGCGCTGGCCTGGGTGCCGGTGGTCTACGCCACCATGCGGCGCTTCCACCGTCCCGCCGTGGCCGGTGCCGTGACGGTGGCGGCGGTGGTGTGGAGCGTGCCCAACTACACGGCGGCCATGCCGTCGTGGTTCAACCTCTTCTTCGCCACCTTCGGCGTGGCGGCGCTGCTGCGCTTCATGGACACGCGCCGCACCCGCTGGCTCGTGGCCGCCGGCGCCTGCGCCGGCATCTCCGTGCTGATCAAGGTGGTGGGGCTGTACTTCCTGGCCGCCGGGGTGCTGGCGCTCCTCTACATGGAGCAGAACGACCCCGCGGCCGAGTCCGGCGAGGGCGAGGTCCGCGCCGGCGGTTCGGCCGGGTGGCGCGTGGTGCTGGCGCTGGGGCTGGGCGCCTTCACCCTGGCGCTGGTGATGCTGGTGCGGCCGCGGATGGGGATGGCCGAGGTGGTGCACTTCGTGGTCCCCGGGGCCGCCGTCGCGGCGCTGATCGTGTGGAACGAGCGGTACGCCCCCGCGCTGCCGTTCGCGCGGCGGGTGGGGCGCGCGCTACGGCTGCAGGGCCCCTTCCTCCTGGGCTTCGCGCTCCCGGTGGCGCTCTTCATGGTGCCCTACGCGCTGGCGGGGTCGCTGGGCGCGCTGGTGCACGGCGTGCTGGTGCTCCCCTTCCAGCGCCTGGCCGAGGCGGCGATGCGGCCGCCGCCGATCGGCTCCACCCTGCGCGCGTCGCTGCCGCTGCTGGCGCTCCTCCTGGTCCCCGCCAGCCGCCGCGTGCGCCCGGCGATCGGCGTGCTGCCGTGGGCGCTCGCGGCGCTGGCGGTGGCCACGGTGCCCTGGAGCTTCAAGACCTACTGGTGGACCTTCATCTCGGTGCGGGCCATCATCCCCGTGGCGGTGGTGGCCGGGTGCGTATGGCTGGCGGCGAGCGCCGGCCGCATCCCCCCCGCCAGGCGCACCGCGGCGCTGGCGCTGTTCGCGACGGCCGCGGTGTGCGGGATCATCCAGTACCCGTTCTCGGCGGCGGTCTACTTCTGCTACGTGGCGCCGCTGGGGGTGATGGCGGCCGCCGCGGCGTTCTCGCTGAACCGGTCCCCCGTGCGCGGGGGCGGGCTGCTGGCGCTGGTCTACCTCACCCTCTTCGGCGCGCTCTGGGTGAACCGCGGGTACATCTGGAGGATGGCCGTGACCTGGTCGCCGCACCAAGAGACCACGCCGCTGCGCTCCGACATCGGCGGGGGGATCCGCGTGCAGCCGGGGCAGGCGACGGCGTACGAGCGGGTGGTGCGGGCGATGCGCGACCACGCCGGCGGCTCGCCGTATACGTGGGCCGGCCCCGACACGCCCGAGCTCTACCCGATGGCGGGGCTGAAGAACCCCACCCGCAACCTGTTCGAGCACTTCGACGACGCGGCCACCTTCGAGCCGGTGCTGCTGCGCACCCTGGAGGCGCGACGCGTGAACGTGGTGGTGGTGAACGACCGCCCCCTCTTCTCGCACAGGCTGTCGCCGGCCACGCTCGGGGCGCTGGAGGCGCGCTACCCCCGGGCGGAGGTGGTGGGCCGCTTCACGGTGAGGTGGCGCCCGTGAAGGTCACGCGCATCCTGGAGATCCCGCTGGTCTACCGGCTGTGGATGGCGCCGTGGGCCGAGCGCAAGCTGGCCCCGGTCCTGGCGCACACCGACCTGTCGCGGGTGCGGCGGGTGCTGGACGTGGGGTGCGGCCCCGGCACCAACACCCCGCACTTCGCCGGGGTGGACGACTACCTGGGGATCGACATCAACGAGCAGTACGTGGAGCAGGCGCGCCGCCGCTTCGGCCGCCGCTTCGTGGCGGCCGACGTCACCCAGTACCGCGTGCCGCCCGAGGAGCGCTTCGACCTGGTCCTGGTCAACTCCCTCCTCCACCACATCGACGAGGCGTCGTCGCAGCGCCTGCTGGCGCACCTCTCCGGGCTCCTGTCCGACGACGGGCGCGTGCACGTGGTGGAGCTGGTGCGCCCGCCCGAGCCGTCCATCCCGCGCAAGCTGGCGGACTGGGACCGCGGCGAGCACCCGCGCCCCGCGGGCGAGTGGCGCGACCACTTCAACCGGGTGTTCGACGAGGTGGCGTGGGAGCCGTTCGAGCTGAAGGCGATGGGCGTGAAGCTGTGGGAGATGGTGTACTACCAGGGGCGGGCGCGGCGATGAGCGCGCCGATCCGGCTGTCGGTGGCGGTGCCGGTGCACAACGAGGAGGACAACCTTCCCGACCTGCTCCGGCGGCTGGGCGCCGTGCTCGACGGGGTGCCCGGTGGCCCGCACGAGATGGTGTTCGTGGACGACGGCAGCCGCGACGGCTCGGCGCGGATGCTGCGCGAGGCGGCGGCGCGCGACCCGCGCGTGGTGCTGGTGGAGCTGTCGCGCAACTTCGGCCACCAGGCCGCGCTCTCGGCCGCGCTCGACCACGTGCGGGGCGACGCCGTGGTGATCATGGACGCCGACCTGCAGGACCAGCCCGAGTCGATCCCGCTCTTCCTGGCGCGCTTCGCCGAGGGGTACGACGTGGTGTACGCGCAGCGCACCCGGCGCAAGGAGCCGCTGCTGCTGCGCGCCTGCTACTACCTCTTCTACCGCATCGCCGCGGGCGTCTCCACCATCCAGCTTCCGCTGGACGCGGGCGACTTCGGGCTGATGTCGCGCCGCGTGGTCGACCTGCTGCGGCACATGCCCGAGCGGCAGCGCTACCTGCGCGGGCTGCGCGCGTGGGCGGGCTTCCGCCAGGCGGGCGTGCCGGTGGAGCGCGCCGCCCGCAACGCCGGCGAGAGCAAGTACGGGATCCGCAAGCTGCTGGCGCTGGCCTTCGACGGGATCTTCGCGTTCTCGGTGGTGCCGCTGCGCGCGGCCACGCTGGTGGGCGCCATGGCCGTGCTCGTGGCGATCCTCTTCTCCATCTACCAGCTCTTCGCGCGCTTCTTCCTGGCGCACCAGCCGCGGGGATTCACGGCGCTGATCCTGGCGCTCACCTTCCTCTCCGGCGTCCAGCTCCTCTTCCTGGGGATCATCGGCGAGTACCTGGGGCGCGTGTACGAAGAGGTGAAGAACCGGCCGCTGTACGTGGTGGGCGAGGTGGTGCGCCGCGGCGCCCCGGATCCCGCGCCGCAGGACGCCGCCGTGGAGCACCTCCCCACCTCGCCGCTCCCCGCCTCGGTCACGTAGCGGCATCGACCGCACCGTCGAGCGCATTGCCGGCGAAGAAGAGGGACCAGGACGCGATCCGCGCCTGGTCCCTCCCTGCATTCCGTCATCGATCGTCACCCATGATCCACCGCGGAGACGAATCGCCTGGGGTTCACGCAGAGTCAGCAGAGTCAGCAGAGAACAGCGGCAGTTTCTGCTGACTCTGCGTAACCCTCTTGAGCCGGATCAACGCTCCGGCGCGTCCGGTCCCACGTAGTCGACGTGGAAGTCGGGGTTCTCGTGCAGGCGCAGGCGCACCAGGCGCGCGGCGCCCAGGGCGGGGGCGAGGCGCTCCCAGAGCAGGAGGAGGATGTTCTCGCTGGTGGGGATCTTTCCGCCCGGGACGAACTCGGGGACCACGAAGTTGAGGTGCTGATGGTCGAGCGGCTCCGTCACCTGCTCGCGCAGCACGCGGTCCAAGAAGCCAAGGTCCACCGAGAAGCCGGTGACGGGGTCCACCTCGCCCTCCACCGTCACCTCCAGCAGGTAGTCGTGCCCGTGGCCATGCGGGTTGGCGCAGGGGCCGAACACCTCGCGGTTGCGCGCGTCGCTCCATTCGGGGCGATGATAGCGGTGCGCGGCGCTGAAGCGGAGCCGGCGGGTGAGCTGCATCTGCGGCATGGGCGGGCGCGGTAACGGTTCGTGGCGACGGCCGCATCATAACGGTGGCGGGGGTGGGGGGACCAGAGCGGTGCCGCGCGTCGATTTCCTTTCGGTCACGATTCGGTACGTCTCTTGCGTGGTTTGCCGCAAGACCCGCAGCGAAGCCCGTCGGCAGGCCGTCGCCATCGTTCCCCCGCATTCCAATGCTTTTCCCGGTACTGGCCAGCGAACCGCCCGTGCGCACCGAGCCGCGAAACATCGCGCCTCCGCGCCTGAGCACGTACGTGCCGCCTCGCGCCGACGCGGACAACCCGCCGCTGGTGCTGATCGCCGAGGACCACGAGGACAGCCGCGACGCCCTGCAGACGCTGCTGGAGGCGCTGGGCTACGGGGTGCGCGTGGCCGGCAACGGCGCGCAGGCGGTGGAGGTGGCCCGCGCCAGCCGCCCCGACCTGATCCTGATGGACATGATGATGCCCGAGGTGGACGGCTTCGCGGCCACCCGCCTGCTGCGCGGCGACGAAGCGTTCCGCGACGTGCCCATCATCGCCATCACCGCCATGGAGGGCGCGCGCGAGAGCGTGCTGGCGGCCGGCTGCAGCGACATGGTGCTGAAGCCCGTGGACATCCGCGCCTTCCTGGACAAGATGCAGGTGTGGCTGGCCAACGGGCGGCGCGGAAAAGAATAGGCCGCGTTCCTTGGGCCCCGATGCAGTGAAGCCCCCGCGGCGGCGTGCCGCCGGGGGCTTCTTCGCGTCCGGCGGGCGGGCGGCTACTGCTCCACGATCTGCGCCCCGGCCGGTGGGGTGAAGGTGAAGAGCGCGTCGGCCAGAGGCTGGTTCACCTTCAGGTTGCGCAGCTCCACGCGGCGCACCGACTCGTTCTCCTCGGTCATCTCGAAGCGGCGCACCAGGTTGTCGTCGCGGTCCACCCAGATGCGGATCACCCGGTACGGCGACCGGCGCCGGGGGACCAGCGTCAGCGCGTACGTGGGGCGCCCGGCCACCGTCTCCTGGCCGTTGAGGGTGGCGACGAAGCGCTCGGTGGCGTTGCTCAGGAACTGGCGCTGGAAGTCGGCCTGCTCGCCGCCCTCGGCGATGCTGGTGCGGATCACCTGCGTGCGGTCGCTGCTGGGATAGTAGATCCAGAAGTGCCGCCCGTCGGCCACCATCACGTCGCCCGCGGGGTCGGTGAAGCGCATCAGGAAGTGGCTGGGCTTGCGCTGGTACAGCTTGCCGGTGCTGGTGCGGTTGGTGTTCAGCAGCGGCACCTGCAGCGTCTGGACGAAGTCCGCCTCTAGCGTGCGGATCCCCGACGCCGTCTGCTCCACGCGGCGCAGGAGCTCGTTGGCGTCCTGCCGTCCGCCGCGCGCCGGGGCCGCCGTGCCGCTTCCGGCGGACACCGGGTCGCCCGCGGCGGTGGACGCATCCGGCGCCTGCGCGGGCGCGCCGGGCTGGACGGATCCGGCGCCCTGCGCGGGCGCGGCCGCCGTGTCGCCACCGGCCACCCAGGGCGTGCCGTCGCGGCGGGTGGTGCTCACCGCCACGCCGTTGCTCGGCGCGTCCGCCGACGACTCGCGCCCGCCGCCGCACGCCGCCAGCGCAAGGGGCACCAGCGCGAGCGCGGCCCTGCCGAAGAATCTATCCATCATCCCGTTTCCGCTTGCGTTCAGTGTGCGATTCAGCCTTCCAGCGGTACCCCTCCCGTGCAACCGCCGTTCCCGCGCCGTTGGAACGGCGGTCACACCATTTCCTGGGCTGAACCGTGCAAACCTGGACGATGTCATCCTGAGCGGCGCCGCTGCAGCGGCCTCTTGTCCACACCTGTTCCCGGCGGCGCCCGAAGGATCCGCGCTCTCGGTCCGAGCGTCAGGCGGCCTGTCGCTCCGACGACCGAGCTTAGATCCTTCGGCCTGCCAAATCCTTCGATGGCAGACAGATAGGTGTGGTCGGCCTCAGGATGACATCGTTGAGGTCGGCGAGGAATGCCAGGGCGAGGCCCCGCAGCCTCGGTGGGCGTTAGCGATCCCCGCCGAGCCACGCCGGCCACGAGGGCCGGCCGGCCGGCTGTCCGGACCCCTCCCGCGTGTCCAGCGGCGGCCCGTACACCTCCAGGCGCGACGCCTCCTGGTCCGTCATGGGCTGCGCATCCGCCGCCGGTTCGGGCACCTGGGGCCGCGGCGGCGGCGCCTGCTCGTGGTCGGCCGCGGGGGGCGCGGCCGACGCGGCCCGCAGCTCGTCCAGCGCCTTGCCGAGGCGCTCGAGGCCGGCGGCGAAGCGCTTCGGCTTCGTCCCCAGCCCGATGCGGAAGTGGTGCGGCATGCCGAAGAAACCGCCGTCGACCACCGCCGTGTCGTACTTCGTCTCCAGCAGCTGGCAGAGCGGTGCCGCCGTCCCGCCGCGCAGCCGCGGGAACGACACGGTGCCGTGGCGGTGCTCGGCCACCTCCAGGTCGTCTCGGGTGGCGTAGAAGGCGTTCAGCGCGTCGCGGTTGCGCTCCAGCAGCTTGCGCGAGCGCTTGGCGATCGCGCCCAGGTTCTCCAGCGCGGCCACGCTCAGCAGCTCCGCCGGCATCGCGCCGTGGCCGATGAACAGCTCGCTCAGCCGCCACATCCGCTCGGCCAGCGCGGGCTCGGCGAACACCCAGCCGCAGCGCAGGCCGTTCAGACCGTACACCTTGGTGAGGCTGCTGGTGACGATGAAGGTCTCGCCCAGGTGGAAGGCGGTGCGCGGCTCGGCCTCGAAGAGGGCGTCGAGGTACACCTCGTCCACCAGCACCCGCGCGCCCACGGTGCGCGCGATCTCGCCCACGGCGCGCAGCGTGTCGTCGTCGGTCAGCGCGCCGCTGGGGTTGTGCAGGTTGGTGAGGGCGATCAGGCGCGTGCCCAGCCCCACGTTGCGCGCCACCTCGTTCGGGTCGATGCGGAAGCCGTCCTCCGCGCGCCGGGCGAAGCGGCGCACGTGCACGCCGAGCTGACGCGCCAGCGCCGGGAGCGGGTCGTACGCCGGGTGCTCGATCAGGATCTCGTCGCCGGGGCGGAGCAGCGCGGCCATCGCCAGGTGGTTGCCCATCGACGTGCCCATCGCGCTCACCACGCACTCGCGCGGCACGCGGTAGCGCGCGGCGATCGCCTGCAGCAGCGGCTCGTGTCCGTATCCCCCCGACCCGCTCAGCTCCAGGCGATTCAGCTTCACCGGGAGGTCGCGGAGCTCCAGGAAGGGGACGCCGCTGGAGGTCAGGTCGTACCTGGCGACCGGGTGCGTCTTGGCCCAGCGCAGGTACTCCGAGCCGAACTGACGCGCTTCTTCATTCATCCCATCACCCTCTGCTGTGTTCCCAACTTGATCTCTGTCAATCACTTCTGTCGTCACTCGATCTCGAGGAACTGGAAAATTTCATCCTGGGCAGGGGCCTCATGCACGAACAGCCCCATCATCCCCGATGCACCAATCCCTCGATCCGGGATCAACCGATCATGATGCGTGATCCGGACCGCGCGCGCGGCGGCTCCAGAGGAAGTAGACGGGGAGGCCGGCCAGCATGATCACGATCCCCACCGCGCTGTTCGCCGGGTAGCGATAGACGGTGGCCGCCACGATCAGCACGCAGGCGGCGATGAACAGCGCCGTGGTCACCGGGTGCCCGGGGATGCGCCACCCCGAGCCGTCGTCCGCCGTCTTCCGGCGGAAGGCGAACACCGCGCCCGCCGTGAGCCCGAAGAAGATGAAATCGACCGAGACGACGTAGTTCAGGATCTGCTCGTAGCTCCCGGTGAGCGCGATGAGCAGCGCCAGCACGCCCTGCAGCGCGATGGCGACGACGGGCGCGCGGGAGCGCGGGTTCACGTACGCCACGCGCCGGAAGAACACCCCGTCCAGCGCCATGGCGAAGTACACGCGCGGCGCCGTGAGCATCGACTGGCTCAGGAAGCCGAGGGTGGAGATGGCGATGCCGATCGCGATGAGCGCCGCGCCGCGGTCGCCGAACGCCGCGCGCATCACCGCCGACGCGGGCGCGGGCGTCGCCGCGAGCCCGCCCGCCCCCAGCGCGCGGACGCACGCC
>Ga0190275_10001367_pt1 | contig 18211 bp, 7 predicted proteins | sample Popmic550T_FD_133745 | JGI IMG/M metagenome (GOLD analysis project Ga0190275, IMG submission 133745) | Populus adjacent soil microbial communities from riparian zone of Yellowstone River, Montana, USA - 550 T | ecosystem: Environmental > Terrestrial > Soil > Riparian zone > Trees stand | place...
ATCAGGTTCAGCAGTGTGAAAAGGGCTTCCAGTGACAGCGCTCCGGCCGCCGCGGCCAGGACCGATCCCCGACCGCCCCCGAGCGCGACGCCGCCGAGCACCACGGCAGTGATGGCGCGGAACTCGAGGCCCTGACCGACTTGGGCGGACACCCCGGCGAACCCGGCGAGCAGGATGGCCGCCAGCGCGGCGAGCAGGCCGGACAGGACGAAAGCCAACATGCGCAGGCGTTTCACTCCCCCGCCCGCGAGCCGGACAGCCTTCTCGTTGTCCCCCAAAGCCACCAGTGTCCGCCCGGTGCCGCTGCGCAGGAACCACACGGCGGCGAGCACGACGACGAGCAGGATGAGCACCGACCACGGGACCTGTCCCAGCCCGGGCAGCTCGAAGCTGCCCCGCCCGAACATCCGGAACGACGGCGCCAAGGCTCCGCGCGGAGCACCATCGGTCCACAGGAACACCGCACCGTCCAGCACGAGCAACATGCCCAGCGTGACGATGAACGACGGCACCAGCAGCCGGGTGGTGATCAGCCCGTTCACCAGGCCGACCAGAATCCCGAACCCGAGCAGGAGCGCGATCACCCACCCGGTGTTCGCGTCATCACCGCCGCTCAATCGGGCGGCGATCACTACCGCGGCGGTGACCAGCGACCCGACGGACAGGTCGAAGCCGCCTGACACGATCACGAAGTACTGGCCGACCGCGAGGATGACCAACGGCGCAGCCCGCTTGAGCAACGCCAGGTACCCGGCGGGCTCGGAGAAGGTGGGACCGGCGAACGCGAGTGCTACCAGCAGTACCGCCAGCACCAGGAGCACTGGAGCAGTACCTTCGGCCAGACGTGGACGCCACTTCACGTCGGCCTCCCGGACAGCCGGTGGCGTGCGTACAGCGCCACCGCGGCGACGAGCACGACGCCACGGACGACGTCCTTGAAGAACGGGTCCACCGCGAGGTCGTCGAAGATGGTGTCCAGCGTGGCCAGGATGAGCACCCCGCCGATGGTGCCGACAACACCTCCGCGACCACCGGCCAGCACAGCGCCGCCCAGCACCACGGCCGCGATCGACTCCAGGTCGTACCCGGCGTCGGTACCGACGTACGGTGCTCCGGAACCGAGGCGGGCAGCGAGTACCACCCCGGCGAGTCCGGCCGTCGTGGCGCACAGCACGTGGGCGGTGACGATGATGCGCGTGGTCCGCACGCCGGACAGCCTGGCAACCTCGCTGTCACCGCCAACGGCATACATGTGGTAGCCGGCGCGGGTGCGTCGCAAGCACCACCACAAGGCCGCACCGATGAGCAGCATCAGCAACGCCGACACCGGGACCGGCCCGATCCGGTCGTACCCGAGATGCTGGAAGCCGCGCGGCACACTGCCCGCTGGTCCGGTGTAGTTGTGCTCGAGGTACCCCCGCAGGATCAGCGCGACGCCGAGCGTGGCGATAAAAGCGTTGGCCTTCAGGACCGTGATGACGAACCCGTTGACCAATCCGACCGCGGCCGCGACGGCGAGTGCGAGCAGCACGCCCGGCACGATCATCGAGGGTCTGCCCGCCATGGTCTCGGCCGCCACCAGGGAGCACAGGCCGACCAGGTAAGCCACGGACAGATCGAGGGAGCCGGTAACGATCACCATCGTCTGCCCGACGGCGACCAGCCCGAGAACCGTACTGCGGGTGAGGATGTTGAGGACGCCGCCCTCGTCCAGCAGCACGCCTCCCTGCGCACCGACCAGCACGCTGCCGATCACCAGCAACGCCGCGAGCGCCAGGTACACCGTGATGGTCGGCGTGATGGCGAACCGGCGTACCGGCGTGGTCGCGTGGCGTGCGAGCCGGGGCTTGTCCCCCACGGCGCTCATCCGACCTCGCCCATCCGATGCCCGGTGGCCAGCCCCATGACCGCTTCTTCCGATGCCCCGGCCGGCAGCTCACCGGCGATGGCACCGTCGTGCATCACCAGCACCCGGTCACTCATGCCCAGCAGCTCGGGGAGTTCCGACGCGATCATCAGGATCGCTACGCCATCCGCGGCCAGCTTCCGTAACAGCTGGTAGATGGTCTGTTTCGCGCCGACGTCGATGCCGCGGGTGGGTTCATCCACGATCAGCACTCGCGGCGACACGGCCAGCCATTTGCCCAGTACCACCTTCTGCTGGTTGCCGCCGGACAGGTACTGGACCTCCTGATGCGGCCCGCGCGCCACCACCGCGACGGACTTCAGCAGCGACCCGAGGTCGGCGTGGTGCCGGGCCGCCGCTCCGCGCAGGGCCGCCCGCCGGACGAGCAACGCGTTGTCCCGCACGGATTGCCGCAGCGCCAGCCCTTCACCTTTGCGATCCTCGGTGACATAGCCGATGCCGTGCCGGACGGCGGATCGTGGTCCGGTGATCTTCGCGGGTTCGCCATCGAGCTCCAGCACTCCGGTGGTGAACGGCTCGACGCCCGAGATCGCGCGCGCGATCGCCGACCGGCCCGATCCCTGGAGTCCCGCCAGACCGACGATCTCCCCCGCAGCCACGTCAAAGGTCAGGTCCCGCAGCCGCCCGTTGCCCGCGCCCCGCACCGCGAGCCGAACCTCGCCCGGCACCGACGCCGGTGCCGGGTAGAGGGCCTCCAGCGGACGTCCCACCATCTGCCGCACGAGTTGCCCGGAGGAGAGTTCCTCCGTCGGGGAGCAACTGACGAACGCCCCGTCCTTGAGCACGGTGATTCGCTGGCTGAGGTCGAACACCTCCCGCAGCCGGTGGGAGACATAGAGAATCGCGATCCCCCGATGCCGCAGCCTGCGCACGAGGTCGCGGAGAAGCTCCACCTCGCCGTCGGCCAGTGCGGCTGTGGGCTCATCCATCGCGACCACCTTGGCCTCGGTGGACAGCGCCTTCACGATCTCCACGACCTGCCGCCGCGCGACGGAAAGCCGTGCCACCTCCGAGTCCGGCTCGATGCCGTACTCACCCACCCACTCAAGTAGCCGCCGGGTCTCGGCCGTCATCGCCCGCCGGTCCACCTGGCCGCGTCGCACGGGCTCGCGGCCCAGGAACACGTTCTCGGCGACCGTGCGGTGCGGCAGGAGGTTGAACTCCTGGTGGATGATCGCGATGCCCGCGTCCTGCGCGTCCCGTGGCGCAGCAAACGTCACCTCGCGATCTCCCACCAGGATCCGCCCGGAATCGGGACGATGAATACCTGCCAGCACCTTGAGCAACGTCGATTTGCCCGCCCCGTTCTCGCCGACCAGGGCGTGCACCTCACCCGCCCGCAGGTCGAGGTCGACACCACGAAGTACTGGCACGCCGAGAAAGCTCTTGGTGATCCCAACCAGACGCACCAGTACTTCGTTCATGCGGCACCCTCGTTCTTCGTCAGACCGAGGTCGTGATCAGGACAGGGCCCATTGCTGGTTGCCGCCCCCGTGGCAGGCCCAGAGCTGGACCTTGGCGCCGTTGGCGGTGCCGGCGCCGCTGACATCCAGGCAGATCCTGGACTGCACGCCAGTGATGGTGCCGTTGGCGTTGAACTGCCACTGCTGGTTGGCGCCACCGGTGCACTGCGAGATCACCACCGGCGTGCCGTTGCTGGTACCGCTGTTCTGTGCGGTCGCGCACCGGGTGCTCCCGCCGCTGTAGACGGTCAACTGGCCAGTGGCAGTCCGGGTCCAGACCTTGTTCGCTCCGCCGGCGCAAGCCCAGATGTTCAGCTGCGTCCCTGGGGTGGTGCTGTTACCCGGTACATCCAGGCACTTCCCCGCGGCCAACGCGAGGACTTCGCCAGTACTGGGGCGCAGTGCGCGTTCGATGCCTGCCGCCGCCATCACCTGTTGCGCGGCCGCCGGCCAGGAACCGCTCACCTGAACGTTGCCTCGGACAACGTTGTTGTGGGGCGGCCCGGTGGCCACGTTGGTGACGCCGGTGTTGTACCAGTTGTCGGCGAAGACGTTGTCGTTGGTGTTGTTGGTGTTGCTGGCGTTGGTGAAGGCGAAGACCCCGCTGTCGATCACCACGTTGTTCGTCACGGAGACGTAGCGCGAGCCCTCGTCGAGGTACAGACCGACGGTGCTGCGGTTGTTGTAGACGAGGTTGTGGTCGATCGAGCCGCCAGGGTTGGCGGACAGGTTGTAGAGACTCCCACCGTCGTGCAGAGACTTCTTGGTGCCGTGCACGACGTTGTACCGGACGATGGTCTCGCGCAACGTCGTCGGCGTGGTGTAGACCGGCTGGTAGTCGTACAGGCCGCGGTTGCGGTAGTCCTGGCTTCCACCCGGGTCGTTGGCGCCCCAGCCCCAGCCGACGTCGATACCGTCGTAGGCGAGGTTGGACACCTCGTTGTGCTCGATGACGGCGCGGGTGGCGTAGGTGGACAGGATGCCGGCCATGTCCTTGTAGTCCTTGGCGACATCGGTCACCAGGTTGTTCTTGATCAGGATGTCCCGGTTGATCATCGCGGGATTGCTCGGGTGGTGCGCATCCGGACGGACTCCGCCGATCAGGATCCCGCCACCGGAGAGATTGGTGAAGGTGTTCTGCGTGACGGTGATGTTGGAGGCACCCAGGCCGACACCTGACTGGTGCGCGTTCGCGTCATTGCCGATCCCCAGGCCCACCTGGCCGAGGTGGCGGAAGGTGTTGTTGGTGAGAGTGATTCCGGTGGCTGCCGAGACCTGTACAGCCGCGGGCACCTGGCCCCACCCGTTGCGCGTGGCCTCGAACTGCCGGCAACCCGACTGGCACGAGGTCAGGAAGTCTCCGGGCATCTGGTACCCGGCCGGGATGAAGGCGCCGCTCTGCTGGTTCGCGTACCCGATCGAGGTTCCGGGCTGGAGCCAGGTGGTGTGCTCGAAGACCATGTCGCGGATGGTGAGGTCGCGTACCGGGTTCGCGTGGGTGCCGCTCACCTGGACCAGTGAGGTCAAGCGCGGCACCACGATGTCGCGCCCGACGGGCGACTGGCCGGCCGCCGCCTTGTAGTAGAGCCGTCCGGCCTGGGGGTCCAGGTACCACTGGCCGGCGTTCCTCAGGAAGGAGTACGAGTTGTGCAGGGTCAGACCGCCGCCGGCGAAGGGTCGGGCGAGGGTGTCGTAGCCCCAGTTGTTGTTGTTCCAGGCAGGCTGCTGCATGGTGATGTTCGTGCCGCTGATGCTCTGCACGGGCGAGTACCGGTCGGTGAACGAGTTGAGGCTCTCCAGCTCGATCCGGTTCTGCTGCGGCAGTGTGGCGAGGTAGTTGAGGGCAGAGTTCGTGATGGTCATACCGCTGGTGGTGATCCGCACATCGTTGCGCGAGATGGCGATCGATGCCCGCGGGGCCAGCGTTCCATCAACGTAGAGCTGCCGCGAGTCAACGCCTTGCGGCACCGACGCGACCCAGATGTTCGCGCCCGCGTCGTGCTGCGTCCAGCCGGTCACGGGTTGGCCGCCGGAGACCTGCGGTGTCGCACCGGGTGCGGCCTGCCAGGTGACTTTATGGCCGTTGCGTCCTGAGTCGGCACTGGTGAACTTCAGTGGTTCGGTCAACCGGTGGACTCCGCCGGTGAGCTCCACGACCACGTCGGCCTCACCGGACCGGGCCCGCGCCAATTCCTGGGCCTTGGCGAGAGTACCGACTGGACTGTCTGTGGAACCCGAGTTGCGGTCGTTGCCGCTGGGGGCGACAACGATGCGCACGACCGCTGGATCGGCGGCGTGTGCTGGAGCGAGGGCGAGCATCGGCCCGGTGAGGGCGGTTGGCGCCGCGACGATCGCGGCGATCAACGAGCTGGTGCGTGGACGCATGGGTGGTTCACCTTTCCGGAGGGGCGGGAGGTCAGGTGCTGAAAGGGGTGCGGTACGACGGCGGCTGGTCGCGCAGGTCAAGGCGCAACGTCAGACGGACTTTGGTTGACGGAGGCAACTCCACGCCGAGCCAAGGGCCGTCGCCTTGGGTGAGCATGGAAGTCACCGCGGGCTGGCGGTGTCCGTAGTCGTAGAGGTTGCCGAGCCAGCTCGAGTCCTCGCAGACGGTGTGGTGCAGGGAACGGATGGAGTGCTCGGCGAACGCCCCGGCCTGCACGACAACGGACCGCGCGACTTCCGGATCGAGATTGACCAGGTCGATCGTGGTCGCCTCCGGGTCGATGCTGGACACGAGCGCCGCGACCGAGGGCGGCAGGCCCGGCCGGCGGGTCTGGGCGTCGTAGTACCGCACCCGCGCTTGCTGCAGACCGCCGTTGTAGATGACCTGCGGACCACCCCAAGTGAGCTGTACCAGCGCCTCGGTGACCACGGGATTCGACTGCTGCCACAGGTGGATGTCGGCTTCGGGCACCTCTTCGCCTCGGTGGCGCTCCATCCGGGCCAGGCGGTGTCGCACCTGGGCCTGAGCCGCAGCCAGGATCTGCTCCGGGTAGGCGGGATTGTCTCCGGCGAGGAAGGCGAGCCAAGGCTCTTCGTGTCCGGCTTCCTCTTTGGAACGGAACGGCCGCACGGTACGCCAGTCGTAGCCGCTGGCTGTCCGCAGCGTCTCGAGGCGTTCCCGGTCGGCGAGTGCGCAGGAGTGATGCCACAGGGCGGTGGGAACCCCCATCAGCATCGGGTTGTAGTCGAACCATCCCCGGTCGTTGTAGCGGAACGGTACGTGCCAGGTCGGGAGGTCGACGTCCTCACCGAGTTGCACGGTCCACCTGGAGCGGAGGCTGGAGTCGGCCTCGGTGAACGCCATCGTCTTACCCCGCTGGATGATCTCGTCCAGGGCCGGCCGGACCAGGTCGAGGAAGGACTCATCGCCGGTCGCTGCAACCGCCGCCAGCGCCGCGACCGTCGCTGCTTGCCCAACGCTGTACCAGCCGTGCGGCCAGGACCAGCCGTAGTGCCCGCCGTACCACCGGCCGTCCAGTAGCCCGCCGACCGTACCGTCCGGGGAGACGTTGTCGGGGATGATGCCACCGTTGCCGACAGCCCGCTTACGCCAGGCACCCACGTACTCGGCGATCCAGTCCCGGTAGCGGGTCTCCCCCGTCAGCAGCAGCGCATTGTGGACGAGCCCTGAGGCGGCCAGGTTGACCGCCGTGTCCCCAGTCGCCATCCGCCGTTGCATCTCTTCGCCCAGTCGCGGGTCTCGGTCTCGATCCGGTTCGCCCGAGCCAGGCGGTAGTACCCAGTCCAAGGGGAAGCCGTACTGCTGCGCTTCCTGCGGCAGCCAGGGGTAGGCCTTGCCATCGAATAATCCCTCCCGCTGTGGATCGCTGCCGTTGTGCGGGCCGCGGATGATCCGGTGCTCGGGGTCGTAGTTGCCGTGTGCGGGGTCGACGTAGAGCTCGGCGAAACGCAGTGCGCGCTCCGTCCAGCGATCAGGTGCGGCCATGCACAGGAAGTAGAAGAGCAGCAGGCTTTCGCCTTGGTGGAACCAGTCATAGCCGCGCTCATAGTCGTCGTGAAGCATGCCCAGCCGGGTGAGCTGGCGGGTGACCCCTTCCCAGTGCCGCTCGGACGCGGGCAGCAGGTCGTCGGCCCCACCGAGCAGATACAGCTGTGGCCAGTTGAAGAACGTCTCGTAGAAGTCGTCCACGCCGTCGCGGGAAGTCAGCCGGTCCTGGTAGTTCAGCTCCCCGTCCGGACCGGTGAAGTCGCGCTCGAACCGGCGCCAGGCATGGTCGAGCAGGGTGAACAGGTCGCGTTGCGCGATCGCCCAGGCCGGCGGCTCGAGCAGGGGCACCGAGGCGGTGATGACGGGGTGCATGCTGGGTCTCCGTTCGGGCGGCGAAGCACGCAGTCTTGGATGTATCTGACTCATCCTGAGGGCGGCTGAGCCTGGCGAGAGCGGATTGCATACTTAGGTAACACATAACAATCGCCCGGTCGCGTTCAGTCAAGAGATGAGACTTACTAATCTTTCGCTTTCGCAGCGTGGCCAGGGCGGACTGGCTGTATCGTCGGGACCGGCGCCCGAAAGTTTCGGACGTACGAAGGAGGCAGCTAGGTGGACAGTGCGTCCCTTCCGGCCGGTACCGGCGCAGTCACGCGAGAGCCCGGCTCGTACCGGCCCGGCTACGAGCTGGTGGCCGAGCAGATCCTGGAGCTCATCGCGGAGCTGGACCTGCGGCCGGGTGACCGCATGCCGACCGAGAACGAGCTCGCTACCCGGCTTGGCTCCAGTCGTACCGTCGTGCGGGAGGCGGTCAAGATCCTCTCCGCGATCGGCCGCATCCGAGCCCAGAAGGGCCGCGGTCTTTACGTCTCGGATGACGACGGGATGCTGGGGTCGTCGGCCCGCTGGGGCGGGTTCTTCCATCCCACCGACCTCGATCACGTCTACATGCTGTTCGAGTTCCGCCGGGTCCAGGAGACCGCTGCCAGCCGGCTCGCAGCGACCCGCGCGACCCCGGCCGAGCTGCGAGCCATCGAGACCGCCGCGGAGACCTGCCGACAGGGCCATCTGACCGGTCAGGCCTCGCTGTTCGATCGCGGCGACGACGACTTCCACCTCGGCATCGCCACTGCGTCCCACAACAGCTTCCTGGTTGCCTCGGTGCGCGAAGCCCGCCGCCTTCAGCAGCAGTCCAAAGCCATCGGCCTGCATGGCACGGTCGGCGGCCACGCGGAGGAAGCCACCCAGGAGCACGCCGCCATCTTCCAGGCGATCCGGGACGGCGACCCGGAGGCAGCGGCAGCGGCGACCGCTCTCCACCTGGACAACACCCTCGAGGACTATCGCCGGGAGATCCAGCGCCGCGTCTTCGGCTGACTTCTCCTAAGGAGCGCTGGGCGGTGGCACGTCCACCAGGTGGTCGAAGGCCAGGCCACTCGATCCTTCGCCCCGCCCGGTCTGTTTCCGTACGCCGAGCCACACGTAGGTCCGGCCGGCATCCCATCGCGTTCGCTGGAAACTGGTCGAGACTCTGGCGCCCGCGCGTGGTACCTCCTCCTCGTGGATGAGGTAGGCGGTTGGCGGTGTCTCCTCCAGCCCAGGCCGGAGCAGGGAGGTCCGCGGGCGTACGGGATCCGGCGTCAGATCGGTGTCGCCTTCCATGATCCGTAGCATCGCCGCCCGCTGGAGCTGGACCTGCCTGTTGTCGCCCTCGACGTGGACCGGGATCAGCGGGATCCAGTTCTCCGGGACCGAGCTCATCACCTTGTAGCGGATCTTGGCGCCCTCGGCTGGTGGCAGCGGCTCGGGTGGTCCGCCGAGACGGCGTTCCAGGTCTCGTTCGTAGAACGCCCGCGTCTGCTCCGCCGCCTCGTGACCACTCGTTGGATCACCCGACGGGAGCGCGATCGTCTGCTCGATCCCCCAGACCATGTTGGCCAGTTCGTCCCGGCCGAGCATCACCTGTTCGAGCGGGCGTCCCTCGAGGACCTGGCGCGCCGCCGGCGGCAGCAACAGACTCAGGTCGGCCGGCTCGTGCCCCTTGCCGCGAATCGAAAGCAAGAACATCGCCCAGCGCTGCCAGTCATCGTCGTCGCCCCGTCCGGCCGCCTCCACCCAGGTCCGCTCGCCGAACACGTTCGTCACCGCCATGCCCCGGATACCCGCGATCGTCGCGGCCGGAACGGTGAACGGTACGACGAACCAGTCGTTGGCGAACACCAGCCCGAACTCGATCAGCAGGAGTTTCGCCAGGTCGGTCGTGTCCGGTGTGATGTCGCCGAAGTTGGTCCGGGAGTCCTCGAAACGCCACCAGCGGCTGTTCGGCATACCGTTGAAGGTCGCCTGCGTGGGCAGCATGGCCAGCGTGTGCGGTACCGGCGGTACTGCCAGGGGATCAGCGTCTCCGAGCACCTCCCGAGCCGGGTCGACGTCGAAGTTGTACCAGTCCAGATGACCGTGATAGTACTCCTCCGCGGCCAGCACCTTCTCCGTCTCGCCGTGCGGGGCCGACACCGCAAACTGGTATTCGAGCCGGTCGCTTTGCCAGGCACCCGGCCCGGACGGCTGGTGAAAGACCCGGCGGAACCAGCGGACGAACCGCTCGGCCACCAGATCGACCTGGGCCTCCATCCCAACCAGGGCAGGGATTCCGTCGTACGCGTGATTCGTGGCGGCACCGGTCAGGTGGTCGTACAGCTTCCACCCATCCATCCTCCTGGTCGCCACCGCGGCGAAACTCGACCAAGCCTCGGGATGAGCACAGGTCGGCGCATCGGCGAGATCCGTCGGATCGGGCAGGTGGATCGGGTACTGCGCGATGAACTGCTCGGCAACCACCTGCGCAGCCGAAACGCTCCGGATCAGCTTCAGCCAGTGCCGGCCGAGCAGCAACCGGACGTCGAGCCCGATCTCGTGTCCGCCCTGGACGAACGGAATCGCCATCCGCTCGACGTGTGCCTCGAGCGGGATCTGGTCGTCGAAGGGTTCCACCGGCCCCTCAACCGCCTGGTACTTCTGCAGCTTGGTCGTCTCGAGATGGACCTTCACGTCGATCGGTGAACCCGCGTCATCACCCTGGAACTCGCCCAGCTGCCACTGCCGGGTCAGCATCCACAGCGGATCGCGGATCTCGGCCCGCAGCGCCCGGTCGAAGGTCTCGACCCGCGGGCGACCTTCGAGCCGGTTCCAGATGGTGATCGCCGGCCGGGACTTCCGCGCGATCACGGCGGCGAGGTTCGGCGTGATGCTGAACGGCATGTCAGTCCTCCAGCAAAGCGATCTTGTTGTTCAGGGCAAGATCGACGGCGATCGTCAGCTGGCTGACCTGGGTCGCGAGCACCGTCGCGGGCAGGAACGGCGCGTACGAGGTCGCGTCGAGGTGCTTCGGCTCCACCGCCCTGCTCTTGGCCAGCTCCAAGGTCTCGTTCAACGCGTCGACCAGGTCGTCCCACTGCCACGCACCACTGAACTGGGCCGGTGTGACCAGCAGCATCGTCTGCGGCGCTTCGGAATTGGGCCGGTCATAGTGAAAGGCGATGCCGGTGTCGATGCTCTGATCGGGAATGGTCTCGGTCCACTCGTCGAGCAGCAGGCCGCACTGGGGTTGGGTCTTGTCGAACGGCTTGGAGTGGTGGCTGGTGTAGAGCAGCCGGTCACTGTCCAGCGCCTTGTCCGCTGGGAAGTCGAGGCCGAGCCAGTGGTCATCGGGGAGGTACGGCAACTGCACCGCCGTCAGCTCCAGTTCCGGACCGCCGAGGGCGCCGGCGAACATCACCAGTTGCTCCCAGGCGTGCAGCTTCTCGCGCACCCGGGCCACGCCGTACAGCCATTCGTCGACCGGGAAGTCGACGGGATCGACGGCCGGATCGGTCGGTGTGGTGAGGTGGCGGAACAGATGATTCGATGCGGAGTCGGTGTGCGCGTTGGCCAGTTCGTCGCCCTGTTCCGGCGACAGGCGGAAACTGGGGAAGATCCGGAAGTCCTCCCCTAGCAGGGTTTTGGCGGCCCGATCGAGCGCGTCGACGCGAGCATCGGCCTCGGCCGTCGCGTCGTGTTCGTCGAACAGCGTCTGCGACTCGGTGAGGCGACGGTCGATCTCCGCGCCGACCACGGCAACCACTGCGCTGATGTCCTGAGCGCAGCGAATGATCTCCTCCTCGAGGTCTTCGAGGTCGAACGGCACGAAGTCGAAGTCCGCGATCGGCAGCGCCGCACCCAGCTCCGTCAGCAGCTCCGAAACGCCGCGGCGGCTCGTGCTCGCGAACGCGGCGAAGACGGCCTGCTTGGCTTCGAAGGCCGGCTTCTTCACCGTCACCAGGTCGGCCTCGTACGCCGCCGGAGTCGCGGGCAACGGCGCGGTGATGATCGTCGAGACCGCCCGCTCGGCCTGCGCCAGCAGTTCGAGCTTCTCCGCATCCGTCACTGCGAGTCCGGCCGCGGCGATCATCGCGTCGAACTCGGCGAGCTTGTCGTCCCACCGGGTGACCAGGTCCGCCGCCTGCGCCAGCATCGCGGCAAAGCTGCTCCGGCGGAACTCGTAGGCAAAGCTCCACCCGGCTTGCGGAACACCGAACAGCGCCACCTTGCCCAGCACTGCTGCCAGATCGTCGATGAAGTCATCGATGCCGGTCAGGATCTCGTCTCGCCGGTTGTCCAGATCCGCGAGCGGTCCGTCGATGCCAGCCGCGTACGCCGCCAGGTCGGTCTGAACGTCCAGCAGCGCGTTCCGTACCCGGTCGAGCCGATCCTTGTCGAACTCCGGTGCGGCATCCTGCGCGCTGGTCGACTCGTTCATCAGCATCAGATCGCTGGATCGCAGCGGCCGTGACCGAGTCGTCAACTGCCGGACGGCACGGACGGCCGGTAGCACCTCGAAGACGCTGTACGGAGCCGTCTGTTTCGCCAGATACTCGATCGTCACCGGTACATCCGGGCGCGGATCGGCATCGGTCACCACTCGCTGCACGATCCGGTCGTCGAGCTCGTTCATGGACGACTCGGTGTCGTCCCGGATGATGGTCGCCAGGTCCGCCGGTTGCAGGTCGAGCTGATCCAGGGTGATCTCGATCGTCGCGGCCAAACCTGTTACAGCGCTGCGGTACGACGCGACGCAACCGATCTGGTCGGGTGGCGGCAGAACACCGGCCAGCCAGACGTTCACCCCAGGCTCTCCCTGAGCCCGGGGCGTCATCGGCGTACCGGCGATCGGCGAGACCGCGGGATCGGCCGCCGGATCCAGATGCAGACCTACTCGCAGCGTCAAACCCGTTCCGTTGAGCGGGGTACGGACGATATCTGGTTCTGGCGGGAAGTTGCCGCGGGCATAGGCGTCGTACGTCGAGGCAACACGATCGTAGTTGCCCAGGACCGCCTGGTAGACCCCCTCGGACAGGGCCAGATCCGCCACCGCGTCGTGTGTCTCGCGAAGCCGGTCGGCTTCCGCGGTCAGCGCGGCGGCCTCGTCCGGGCTCGCCGCCGGCAGAGTGGCCTTCCCGAACGGGTACGTGAAGATCTCCGTTTCCGCCAGGTGCTCCACCAGGGCGAGACCGTCCAGCACGTTCCTGGCCTCGACGGCCTCGATCGACTCGCCGTCCGGCGACTTCGTCGACTTGATCCGGTCGCCCCGGAGCGGGAACTCCTTGCGCAGTTTGTAGATGAACTTGTCGACCTCGGCCAGCCCGTGCCGATCGTGCAGCCCGCGTTCGAACTGGTACCCGAGCAGACTCGACATGCTCTGGCCGGCCCGGATGCCCTCGATCATGCCGAGCGCGACCCGGACGCGCTCCGAGGTGAGGTTGACGGCCATCGTGTGCTGGTTCGCCTGACCGGCGTTCGACAGGAAGCCGTTGCGGAGTACGGCCGCCGCGACCGCGTGGTTCAGCGACGGAGCGTGGACGTAACCCTGATTGGTGCTGTCGGCAACCAATGGCGCGCCGTCGGCGAACACCGCGGCCAGTTCCTCGCTGAGCTCGACCTCGGTCAACTCCCGCCGATCCGGCCGCAGGTTCTCGAGCCACGCGTACCCACCGAGGTGGATGCCTTGGCGGGCAGTCGTCTCGCCGCCGTCGTGGAGCCCGCGCATCATGGCCAGCTGCACATTCACCAAGCCGAGCAACCAGGCGTCGAGCCGGTACGAACACAGATCGACATGGTCGGCCAGTGCACGTTCCAGTACGCCCGTCGGCTGCCCCTTCAGCCGGTCGAGCGCGGCCAGTTGATCCCTGAGGTGGAAGTGCAGTTGCTGCGACCCCAACCGCTCTCCGATGTACTCGTGCACCGGCCGCTCCGGATTCCCGGTGATCTCCGCGGCGGCGACGTACAAGGGCTGATAGCGACTCTCGCTGACCAGGTCGTTGTCCCGGACATGGAGGAACGGGTCGTCGGCGCGGGCAATCAGCGCTTGCTCGGCCGTGTACAGACCTGCCGCCTGGTGCAACCGGATGCTGACGTCGGAGTAGCCGAGTTGAAGGGCGTGGCGCAGCAGGAGATAGAGCACCGCGGTCGGCCGCTTGTTGTCGATGAATCCTTGCTGCTGGTACAGCGTGTCGAGGGAGGTGTTGGCCGCGTCGATGAGCCACTCGAGGTAGTTCTTGTCATTGTCGGTCCACGTCCGGATCGGCTCGGCTTCCGACAGGGGCACGTCGTCGACGACGCCACCCTTGAGGAGGTTGTGCTGCCCGGAGAAAACGAGGTCGAGGATCTTCGGGTCCACCTCACCGGGATGGCCGAGGTCGGCCAGCCGTTGCCTGGCGGCCTGCCGCTGCGCCGCGATCAGGATCTTCTGGATCAGGCCGCCGAAGCCCAGCAGGTTCAGCCGGTTGAACAGCGTCTTGAGGGTTTCGGCGTACCGCTGCGACCATTCGACCGAGCCAGGGTGCAGGCCGAGGACGTCCAGCAGCAGGGCGTGCGGATCGCCGCTCGTCCCGACCCTGGCCAGGCTCGGGACGATGTTGTCGAAGTCGGATCGAATGTCCAGCAAGATCCGGTACAGCTGGCTCAGATCCGTACTGCCGCCGATGCCTTCGGACTGTTGGTCCAGCCATCGCATCCGTGCCAGCGGGGTGGCCGGCAAGATCCCGTACGGCTGCTGCCCGATCCGGATCGCAGGGCAGGCACCCGAACCCAGCACGTACTTCGTGAAGAACTCGCGGGTGGTGTCGATCGCGTTGTCGTCGAAAACCGGCGACATCATCGTTTCCATCCAGTAGCCCATGGTGGCCGGCCAGAGCGCGGTGTTCATCGCCCGCGCGGTCAACTGATCCTCAGCACCCGCGGCATGCGTGGTGGCGAAGAAGTCCGTTTGCACGCCGAGGTATTCGGCGAGCCACTGCCCGTCCGCCTTGTCCAGCCAGCTGCTCTCGGCCAGGAACAACGGCTCCTTGCGATCGTCGAAGCTCTCGTCCGGGTCGTCCAGCCGGTCGAATCCGGTACCGACCGCCTCGGTGTTGTTGGTCGGCGTCCCCTGCGGAACGACCGCGATCCCGCTCCCCCGGTACGAGTGGTGCCGCAGCAACGTCTCCAGTTCCGTCTGCCCGGCTTCGGCATCGGCCGCGATCCGTACGCCGAGCACGAGCACCCGGTCGAACCCGCGGGACGCCTGTACCGGCGTCAGCGGGACCCTGATGCCCATCCCGACCTTCACGGCCTCATCGAAATCCGTCAGCCACTTCAGCTCGCCGGGTATGACCAGGTTGCCGTGCTCGTCGTGGTGCAACTGTTCCGTCTCCGGCGCGGACGGGTCGGGCCCGACGACCAGCGGCGACGGAACCGGAGCGCCAGGCTCGATCAACGGCTGCTCGCCACCGTCTTCGTACCCGAGGAACACGAACCGGTCCGGAAGGATGGTGGCGCGCGGCGCACTCGACCAGGAGCTGGCCTTTGTGGCGACCGGTGGCAGCTCGACGAACGCGGCCGAGACCGCGACGTCCGTCTTCGCCAGCCCGCCGGCGATCGGTGCGGCGAAGTTCGCCGGGACCAAGCCGTCGCGGATCTCGTCCGCCCGGGTTGATCCGACCGCGGCCTCAAGTGCGGCCTCCGCAGCGGCAGAGGCCACAGCAGCGCCATCGGCAAGCCACAGATCCCTCCAGTAGTTGCTCACGGCATCGGCATCCGGCAGGGCGGTCTCCACAACCACCGCGAGGACGACGTCCTCGGCCCGCACCTTCACCGGCTTGGCCGCGAGATTGGCCGGCTCGTACGCCTCGACGATCCAGCCCGCGCGCCCTGAGCCGTGAGCTGCGGCCAGTACGGTCCATGCCCCGCGTTCCTGGCCCTCGATCCCACCCGCTTGCCAGATCGCCGTCCAGTACCGGCGCGCGTTAGTCAGCTCGGTCTCGGTGAGCTGCGGATCGAAGCCGTCGACCCAGCAGTCGTCCGGGAAGATCCGGACCCACAGCTCGTCCCTGACCTCTTCGCCGTCCCCGGGCACCTTCTTGAAGCGGGTCTCCACCCGGACCGGCATCATCAGGATCGGGATGCTGTCGTCCAGCTGGGCGATCCCCTTGCGCGGATCGGTGAATCCGCCGAACTGCTCGACCAGCTCCGTCTCGGCCGCGACCGCCTCGACGCGGTTGCGCCGGAGTCGATCGAGTGCCGAGACCGCCTCGCGGCGCTCGCGCTCCAGCTCCTCGCGCTGGGCGACGTACGACTCGTTGCCCTCCGACGCGACCCGGTTCAGCCGGGTGAGCAGTACGTCGATCTGCTTGATCCGCTCGACCAGTACGGCTGTCCGCGCAGCGATGCCGCTGACCTGTTCGCGGGCGTCCCGGAGTTGCGCGCGGAGATCGGTGAACTCAGGCATGGCGCGTCAGCTCGGCAGGATCTCGTGCGCGTGGACGGCGACCAGTACCGGCGCCTGGAAGGTCATGTAGGCCAGATCAGCCGAACTCATCGTGTTCCGGTTCCACTGGATGTTCCTGTCATCGAGGTACTGCGGATACTTCTCGTCGGAGCTGCCCGGGCTGGCGACGCTCAACGCTGCCGGAGCAGTCGCGATCTCGATGTGCGCTCCGGCCGGCGCCGGCTGGATCAACGGCCAGGACAGGTCGTTCCACACCTGCAGCGCCGGACTCTGCTCGCTGTCGAGACCGAACTGCGGCTCGCCGGGACGCTGCTTGATGACAAAGAACCAGCCGGGATCGTCGTCCGGGTTCTCACCCGACTCCCCCTTCGCCTCTGCCGACGTCAGGTCGAAGCCGAAGAAGTAGATGTCCGGGTCCACCTTCGCCTCGTACAGCGGGGTGAGGATCTTCGTGGTGGGCGGGCGCTCCTCCTCCGCCGCGGTCAGCGAGACGAGCCGCCGCTCGACCGTGTTGTCGATCGCACCGGAACGCGCGCAGGGCTCGACCCCGGCATCCGCCGGGTTCGTGGACTTGCGCTGCCAGCAGGCGCGGTGGGCGTAGATCACCGCGTTCGGATAGCGCTTGAGCAGCTCGCCCCGGATCACCAGGACCAGTTCGTCCTCGTTCTCGCCCGCCAGTTCGCGATGGTCGTGCGTCCCGAGCGGCGACGCCTTCGGCCACAAATGCAACGGCGGGATGTCGCGCAGCTTCTCCTTCAGCGCTTCGTTGTCGAGGTTCTCGGTGTTGAAGAAGCTGCGGACGTCCCAGAACTGCCGGAAGGTCGACCCGCGCTGGTCGGTCGGGTACTCCCGCCAGAGCAGCTCGCGGGCGAACTCGTGGTTGAGACCGACCATGTACGACTCGATGAAGCGCTGGTTGGTCTGCAGCATGGTGATGCTGTTCGGCTCGATCAGGTTGATGTTCGGCAAGAACAGCTCCGACGACAGGTTCTTCAGCGGCTCGTACATCGGCTGGTCGATGACCGGGTAGGCCATCGGCTCCACGAAGGTCTCCCGCGGGGTCGCGACCAGGTCGTCGGTGATCCGCGGCGGCAGGACGATCCCGGACAGTACCCGCTTCGGGATCGTCCGGGCCGGCTTGATCGCCTCGATCGCCGAGGTCGCGATCTTTTGCAGGTCGACCTGGTGGCGCACTGGCAGCCGACCGGCTTCGACGCTGACCTGGACGCCGCCGAAGGTGTCGCGCAGCGCTTCCTTGAACCGCGCGGCCTCGACGCTGTCCGTTCCCGGGCGACCTGGTACGACGCCGGAGCCGGGCTCGCTGATGACGAAGTCCGATACACCGGGAAGCTGGTCGATCAGTTCCGGGGTCAGTGCGGTGAGATCAACCAGTCCAGCTGCCTGCGCGCCGCGAGCCCAGCGGGTCAGGAGGCGATAGAGCAGGTAACCCGCCCCGACAACGATCAGCGCGAGGATCAGGCCGATCAGCCAGGGCAGTACGAGGATGAGCACTACCCCGAGTACTACGGCAAGCACGAGGATCAGCGTGGGCAGGAACGGATAACGCTTCAGCCAGTCCAGTACGACCTGTGGCGCACCTGGCGGATGTGCTTCAGTAGCGGCTTGCGCTCCGGTCAGAACACCGGCCGGCGCCTCCTTGGGCGGAGCGGCACTCACCTCTTGCTTGTTCACGCGCTCGAGCAACTGGTCCGGAGTATGCGTGGCATCGAACGGGAGCGACCGGATCAGCCGTCCGCGCGGCCGGATCGTCCGGCGCAGCGCGGACGAGGTCATGGTGGGCTGCACGAACGCCTCGCGGAAGGTGTGCTGCAGGGTGACGCCGTCACCGAGGATGCGCTTGTTCAAAGGGGCCAAGAGCAACAATCCCTGCTGCCGGCTCACCCCGACGGCCGGCACCAGGTGGACGTCGTACCAGACCTCGGACACCAGCAGACCGAACTGGCCGAGCCAGATCCGCCGTTGCGCGTCGAGCACCTTGCCGATCTGCTCCCAGGCCGCGTCCATGAACTTCTCCTGCTGGTCCTGGATGACCTTGGTCCCGATCC
>Ga0190275_10001368_pt1 | contig 18205 bp, 19 predicted proteins | sample Popmic550T_FD_133745 | JGI IMG/M metagenome (GOLD analysis project Ga0190275, IMG submission 133745) | Populus adjacent soil microbial communities from riparian zone of Yellowstone River, Montana, USA - 550 T | ecosystem: Environmental > Terrestrial > Soil > Riparian zone > Trees stand | place...
CAGCTCGATCGAGTCGGCGATCACCTCGCGGCTGACCAGCGAGGCCTTCATCCCCTGGGTCCCCATCGTCACCCCGTCGGAGACGGCGACGGTGTTGAACTCCATCGGCGTGCCGCCGGCGGCGCGGACGCCCGCTTTGACGTGCTCGGCGAGGCCGCGCAGGTGGAAGTTGCAGGGCATCGCCTCGGTCCAGGTGTTGGCGATCCCGATCGTCGGCCGGCTGAGCGCATCGTCGTCGAACCCGATCCCCTTCATGTAGGCGCGCGAGTGAGCGCGGTCGGGACCGTCGAAGACGGCGGCGGAACGGGGACGCGGGAGGGCGGTCTTGGCGCCGTTGGAGCTCATGACGGGAAATCTACTGGGCGTGCTTCGCCACGAGCTTGAGCACTTGGCGTAGCCAGGGACACGTCAACTACTCAATGTGGGGCGGGGAGCGACGAGGGATCGGACTACGAGAGACCGAGGGCGTTGACCGGCCCCGGTCCCACGCCAATTCCACGCAGGCCGGCACCGACCGCGTCGGATGCCACGACCCGAGCCTTGCGCGCAGCCTCCAGCGGTTCATCCCCATGCGCCAGAAACGCCGCCAAGGCCGAGGAGTGGGTGCAACCCGAGCCGTGGGCGGCGCCGTCGGGATGGCGCTCGCCGGGGATCTCGACCAGCCGCTCGCCATCACAGAAGAGGTCGACCATCTCCTCGCTATGGCCGCCGGTGACGACCACCGCTTGCGGCCCGAGCGCGAGAACCGCGCGGGCCAGATCCTCCTGGCTCGCCCCCTCCCCCAGCCCGGTCAGCACACGTGCCTCGGGGATGTTCGGAGTCACCACGGTGGCCATCGGGAGCAACCGGACGATCAGCGCGGTACGCGCGTCGTCGCCGAGCAGCACCGCCCCACTCTCGGCCACCATCACCGGATCGATCACCACGGGCGCCTTACCCACGAAAGCCAGGGCCTCGACCACTGCCTCGACCGTATCCGCCGTCCCCAGCATCCCGATCTTCACGGCGTCGACGCCGACGTCCTCGGCCACCGCCCGCACCTGGGCGACGACCATCTCCGGGGCGACCGGGTCCACCGCTCGCACCCCGACGGTGTTCTGAGCCGTGATCGCCGTGATCGCCGTCATCCCATGCACCCCGCAGCGCGCAAACGCCTTCAGGTCGGCCTGGATGCCGGCGCCGCCGCCGGAGTCGGAGCCGGCAATGGAGAGCACGGCTGGAATCTGAGTCGCCATTGCCGCAGCCTAGATACCCACGCCCGCCGGGGCCGGCACCAGGGTCCGCGAGTACAGCCCCATCGTCGAACAGGTGACGTAGCCGAGCAACTCGAGGCGGGCCAGCGCGGCGGCCGCATCGGGACCGCTGAGGCCTAGCGCCGCCGCCACTCCGTCGCAGCTGCCCTCCCCCGCCTCGACGGCAGCGAGGACGTCGGCGAGGCCCTGGTCGAGGGCCGAACCCCTGTGTTCGATCCGCTTCGCTCCTGCGCCGAGCATCGCGTCGAGCACGTCCTGGGCATCGCGGACCACGCAGGCGCCGCCGGCGAGGAGGTTGTTCGGGGCAGCCGAGGCGCGGGAGGTGATCGGGCCGGGGACGGCGCCGAGGTCGCGGCCGAGGTCCGCCGCGAGGTCGGCGGTGATCAGGGAGCCGGAGCGGGCGGCGGCCTCGACGACCACGGTCATCCCGGCCAGGGCGGCCATGATCCGGTTGCGGGCGGGAAAGGTCCAGCGCCAGGGGGCGGCACCGGGCGGGAACTCGGAGATGACCACCCCCTTTTCGCAGATCTGCCGCCAGAGCGACCGGTGCGCCGCCGGGTAGGCGGTGTCGGGCCCGCAGCCGAGCACCGCGATCGTGCGACCGGTTTCGATGGCGCCGCGGTGGGCGCAGGCGTCGACGCCGAAGGCGAGACCGCTGACGACGACCATCCCCGCCGCCGCCAGCTCCCGCCCCAGCTCGCGGGCGACCTCGCGCCCGTAGGAGGTGGCACGACGGGCGCCGACGACCGTCACCGCGCCAAACGGCTCGAGGCCTTCGAGGAGACGGAAATCGCCCCGCCCGATCAACGCCCACGGGGCATCGGCAGCGTTCCGCAGGCCCGCCGGATAGAGGTCGCCGTGACGGCAGCAGGCCCAGCACTGGGCCGCCAGCAGCTCTGCCGCCAGGTGCTTCTCGTCAAGCGCCTCGATCCGGCCCAGGAGCTGACCGGCGACCTTCGGCGCCGCTGCCGCGACCAGGTCCTCGTTGCCGAGGCGCAGCAGTTCCGGCGAGCGCGAGCCGATCGCGCCGGTGGCGATCTTTTCGATGTAGGGGCCGAGCAGGGCCAGCAGCCAGGAACGCCGCAGGCAATCGGGGCAGGCGCGGACCTCAGCCACGATCCCGCCTCCGCAGCTGCAGCGCCTGGGCCATCTGGTCCTCACCGATCGTCGCGCTGCCGGCGAGGTCGGCGACCGTCTGTGCCAGCCGCAGCGCCCGGTCGTGGGCGCGGCCACTGAGCCGCTGCCGGGCATAGAGCTCCGCCAGGAGGGCCGCCGCCTCGCTGCTCAGCGCGCACTCGCGCGCCTCGGCCGGGGTCATCTCGGCGTTGCAGCGGCCGGGCCCGAGCCGGCGCTCCTGCTGTTCGCGGGCGATCGTCACCCGCTCCCGGACGTCGGCCGATGGCTCGCCCGCCGCGCCGCCGATCTCGGCTGCGCTCGGCTGCCGCACCGCCGCGAGGATGTCGATGCGGTCGGCAAGAGCGCCACTGAGCCGCCCCTGGTAGCGCTGCACCGCGACCGGCGCGCAGCCGCAGTCGGGATCGGCCTCGCCGCGACCGCAGGGACAGGGATTGGCGGCGGCCACCAGCATGAAGCGGCAGGGAAGGGTACGGCGGCCAGACGCCCGCGCGATCGAGACCTCGCCAGCCTCCAACGGGGCTCGCAGCGCCTCCAGGGTGTCGCGCCTGAACTCGCAAAGCTCGTCGAGGAAGAGGACGCCGCGGTGGGCGAGCGTCGCCTCGCCGGGTCGGGGTGGGCTGCCGCCACCGACCAGGCCGGCCGGGCTGATCGTGTGGTGGGGCGAGCGGAATGGCCGCCCGCCCGGCAGCGCCCCGTTCAGGCGCCCGCAGGCGCTGGCGATGCGCGCCACCTCCAGCGCCTCGACCGCGGCCAACGGCGGCAGGATCGAGGGCAGGCGACTCGCCGCCAGCGACTTGCCGGCCCCGGGAGGCCCGATCATCAGCAGGCTGTGGCCCCCGGCCGCGGCGACCTCGAGGGCATGGCGAAGGTGCGGCTGGCCGCGCAGATCGGCAAGGTCGGGAGCGCCCGGCGCGGTGTCGAGTGCCAATGGCAACGCCTCGGGTCGCGCCGGCTCCCAATCGCCCGACACCAGGCCCGACAGCCGGCCGAGACCGTCGAGCGGAATCACGTCGATCCCTGGCACCAGCGCCGCCTCGGGCCCGTTCTCGGCCGGGACGACGATCGCCTCGGCTCCCCCCTCGCGGGCCGCCTCGGCGATCGCCAGCGCTCCATGGATGGCCCGGGTCGAACCATCGAGGGCCAGCTCGCCAGCCAGCGCCACCCGCGACAGCGCCTCCCATTCCAACTGGCCGGATGCGCTGAGCAGCGCCGCGGCGATTGCCAGGTCCATCCCCGGCCCGGCCTTGCGCAGGCTGGCCGGCGCCAGGTTGACGACGATCCGCTGCAGCGGGAACTCGAAGCCGCAATTGACCAGCGCCGCCCGCACCCGCTCCCGCGCCTCCCTCACCGCGGCGTCCGGCAGGCCGACGATCGCGAAGCCGGGCAGGCCGCGATGGACGTCGACCTCGACCCGAACGGGGCGCGCGGAGAGACCGTCGAGGGTGAAGGTTCGAGCCGTGGCGAGCACGGCAACGACGCTACGGATCAAGCTCGCACGGGTTACGCGCAGCGGGTAAGAATTCCGAACCGGAGGTGGGGAGACTTCCTCGCCACCGCGACTTAGACGGGGATCGATGACCACCGCCCGTCGCAAAACCGGTCAGAGGGCCGAGGATCTGGTCGCCGGCCGGCTCGCCGCCGCCGGCTGGGAGATTGTCGAGCGCAACGCTCGCACTCGCCACGGGGAGCTCGACATCGTCGCCCGCGACGGCCGCACCCTGGTCTTCATCGAGGTCAAGGCCGGCCGCGAGGGCTCCGCCTTCGGGCCCGAGCGCCCGATCCTCGCCATCGACACCCGCAAGCAGCGCCAGGTGCGCCGGCTGGCCAGCGCCTGGATGGCCGCCCACCGCGGCCTTCCCCCCTACGCCCAGATCCGCTTCGACGCGATCGGCGTCACCTTCGACCGCGCCGGCCGTGCCGTCGAGGTCGAGCACATCGAGGGTGCGTTCTAGCCGGCCAGGCCCAGCTGGGTGTAGGCGACCGACTGGAACGAGCGGCGGTGCAACGGCGAGATCCCGATCTGCTCGATCGCGGCACGGTGCTCGGGCGTCGAGTAGCCGACGTGCTCGTCGAACCCCCAGCCCGGGTGCTCGACGGCGGCACGGCGCATGTAGCGGTCGCGGCTGACCTTGGCGATCACCGAGGCGGCGGCGATCGCGGCGCTGGTGCCGTCGCCCTGCACCACGGCGCGATGCGGGACCGCGCAGCGGGGCAGCGGGAAGCCGTCCGAGAGGCAGACGGCGTCGGCGGGAGGGTCGAGCCGTTCGAGCGCGACCGAGAGCGCTTCGATATTGGTCACGTGCAGCCCGCGGCGGTCGATGCCGGCGGCGGAGCGGATCACGACGCTGACCCGGGTGGCCGCCCGCAGGACGCAGGGAAACATCTCCAGCCGCCGCTCCTCGGTCATCTGCTTGGAGTCGTGCAGGCCGCCGAGGGCGCGGCGGTCGGCGTGCGAGAGGCGCTCGTAGTCGAGCAGGACGGCGGCGGCGACCAAGGGGCCGGCGAGACAACCGCGGCCAGCCTCATCGGTGCCGGCGACGAAGCGGCTCTGGAGGCCGCGGTCGAAGGCGAACAGGCGGCGGCTGCGGGCCAGCCGGCGGCGGCCGGTTCGGGACTTAGAGGGTGCCGACGCGGTCGGGTGGCCAGTAGGTGACAAAGGCCTCACCGATGATCCAGCTTCTGGGGACCGGTCCCCAGAAGCGGCTGTCGTCACTTGCTCCACGGTTGTCGCCCATCATGAAGTAGTGGTCGGGCGGGATCGTGATCGTCCGCGGCATGTTGCAGGCGGCGGCGCTGCCGCAGGGGACGATGTACGACTCTTCCTTCTTCTCGACGCCGTTGACGACCGGGTGGCCGTTGCGCACTGAGAGCTTGTCGCCGGGCACGGCGACGATCCGCTTGATGAAGTTCTGGCTCGACTCGGATTTGGTCGGCTGCGGGCACGGTTCGCCGGCCTGGGGCTGGACGCCGCACTCGGTGCCGTTGTCGGCACCGGCCGGCGGATGGAAGACGACGATATCCCCGGCTGCCGGATCGTTGAGGTGGTAGATGAAGCGGTTGACCAGAACCCGCTGGCCGACGTCGAGCGTCGGCTCCATCGATTCCGAGGGGATCTGGTACGGCTTGACGATCCAGGCCTGGATCGCCAGCGCCAGCCCCAGGGCCAGCGCGACGATGACGATCAACTCGACCAGCCCGCCGCCTTTGCCCTTCGGCTTCGGGATCGCGAGTTTCAGGCTGCCGGACCCTCGTCGGAGTCGCCGGCTTTGGCCGGCTCCTCGTCCTCGGCATCCTCTGACGCTGCGCTGTCCTCGGTCTCCTCGGCCACTGGCGCCTCCGCGTCCGTGTCCGCCGCTGCCTCAGTCTCTGCCGCTGCCTCGGGCTCGCTCGCCTCTGCCTCGGGCTCGCTCGCCTCTGCCTCCGGCTCAGCGGGCTCCGCTGCCTCCGTCGCGGGTGCCTCGTCGGCCGCCGCTTCCGCGGCCTCCTCCGTCGGCACGACCTCGTCCTGGCTGACGCCCTCGGCATCGGTCGCAGCCGCTGCCGCGGCGGTCGGAGCCGCGACGACGTCGTCGTCGATCCCCCAGCGCCGCTCGGCGACGCGGGCGGCCTTGCCGATGCGACCGCGCAGGTAGTAGAGCTTGGCCCGTCGCACGTCGCCGCGCGCCGCAACCTCGAGTTTCTCGATCTTCGGCGAGTGCAGCGGGAAGGTCCGCTCGACGCCGACGCCAAAAGACTGCTTGCGCACGGTGAAGGTCTCGCGAACCCCGGAGCCCTGGCGCCGCAGCACGACGCCCTCGAACACCTGGGTGCGCTTGCGAGTGCCCTCGATCACCTGGAAGTGAACGCGGACGCGGTCGCCTGGGCCGAAGGAGGGAAGTCCCTCTTTCAGCTGGGCACGCTCGATGCTGTCGATTACGGAGCTCATTTGGCGAGAAAAAACCGCCGGACCCGAGTGCGGGAACCGCGCGGCTGGCGGAATGGTAGCTACTCGGCGCCCGTCTCGAACTGCTCGGCTCGAATCCGGCTCTGCTGGAGGCGCCACCGGCGCACTTTCTCGTGGTCCCCGGAGAGCAGGATCTCGGGCACGTCCCAGCCCTTGTAGAGCGGTGGGCGCGTGTAATGCGGGTACTCCGGCATCCCCTCCAGGACCTGGCTGAACGACTCCTCGGCGGCACTGTCGGCGTGGCCCAGCGCTCCCGGCAACTTCCGCATCAGCACGTCGGCGACGACCATCGCCGGCAGCTCGCCGCCGGCGAGGACGTAGCGGCCGATCGAGAGCTCGTCGTCGGCGAGGTGCTGGTGCACCCGGTCGTCGAAGCCCTCGTAGCGCCCACAGAGCAGCGCCACGTGCGGCTCCGCCGTCAGCTCGTCGGCGATCGCGTCGTCGAGCAGCGGCCCGGTCGGCGAGAGCAGCACGATCCGCGGCCTCTCCCCTTCGCCGTAGGCAGCCTGCAGCGCCGCGTCGACGACGTCGACCCGCAGCACCATGCCGGCGCCGCCGCCGTAGGGCGAGTCGTCGACCTGCCCGGCGCTCAGCGGCGTCGTCTCGCGGTAGTTGAACAGCCGCAGCTCGTTGCCCTCGCGAACGGCGTTCTCCACCGAGCGCTGCGACTGGAACCAGTCGAAGGCCTCCGGAAACAGCGTGAAGATGTCGAGCTTCAATCGAGGATGTCGACGATGACTCGCCGGTCGATGCGCACCGCGGCCGCCTTGGCGATCGTCCTGATCGCGTTCGCGACCCGGCCGCCCTTGCCGATCACCCGGCCGAGATCGCCGTCGGCGACGGTGACCTCGTAGACCAGGTCGCCGTCCTCTTCCAGCTCCTCGACCACCACGGCCTCGGGATCCTCGACCAAAGCCTTGACGAGGAACTCGATCAGCTCGGTCATCGCAGCCGGGCTAGCTACCGGAGGCGGCGATGCCCTTGGTGCGGAGCAGGCCCGCGACCGTCTCCGAGGGCTGGGCGCCATGCTCGAGCCAGTGGCGCGCGCGCTCCTCGTCGAACTCGATCAGCGAGGGGTTCGTCTGCGGGTTGTACTGGCCGATCGTCTCGATCGTGCGCCCGTCGCGCGGCGAACGTTTGTCGGCGACGACGATGCGCCAGATCGGGTTCTTCTTGGACCCGACTCTTCTAAGTCTGATTCGGACAGCCATTTGGACGGGGCAGGTTAGCGCCTACGCATCTTCGGGCGCGGCGCCCCACCGCTCATCTGCGCCAGCTGCTGCGCGTTGGGCATCTTGCCGCCGACCATCGAGCGCATCATCTTGCGCATCTGGTCGAACTGCTTGACCAGCTGCTTGACGTGCTGAACCCGGGTCCCAGAGCCGTTGGCGATGCGTTTGCGGCGGGAGCCGTTGATCAGCGTCGGGTCGGCCCGCTCGGCCGGGGTCATCGAGAGGATGATCGCCTCGAGGCGGTCCAGCTCACCCTCGTCGACGTCGGCGTTCTTCAGCTGTTTCATCGCCCCCATGCCTGGCAGCATCCCGACCAGGCTGCTGAGCGGCCCCATCTTCCGCACCTGGCGCATCTGCTGCAGGAAGTCCTCGAGCGTGAACTGGTCCTTTTGGAGTTTCTTCTGCAGGTCGACGGCCTGCTTCTCGTCGACCTGCTGCTCGGCTTTCTCGATCAGGCTGAGCACGTCGCCCATGCCGAGGATGCGCTGGGCCATCCGGTCGGGGTGGAACTTGTCGAAGTTCTCCAGCTTCTCGCCGGTCGAGGCGAAGAGGATCGGCTTGCCGGTGACGGCGTTGACCGAGAGCGCGGCGCCGCCGCGGGCATCTCCATCGAGCTTGGTCATGACGACGCCGTCGAACTCGGCGGCCTCGGCGAAGGACTCGGCGACGCCGACCGCGTCCTGGCCGGTCATCGCGTCGACCACGAGCAGGACGTCGTGCGGCTGGGTCTTCTTGCGGATCTTCGCCAGCTCGGCCATCAGGTCCTGGTCGATGTGGAGGCGGCCGGCGGTATCGACGATCAGCACGTCGCGGCGCTCGGTGCGCGCCTGCTGCAGCGCCCACTCGGCAATGTCGACCGGGTCGCGCTCGGTCCCCTGCTGGTAGACGTGGGCGCCGGCCCGCTCGCCGACGGTGACCAACTGGTCGACCGCGGCCGGCCGATAGACGTCGCAGGCGGCGATCGCCACGTCCTTGCCGTCCTTCTTCAGGTGCAGGGCGAGCTTGGCGCAGGCGGTGGTCTTGCCCGAGCCCTGCAGACCGGCCATCAGGATCACCGTCGGGCCGCTGGAGGCCATCGCCAGCTCGCGCCCGCTCCCCCCCATCAGCGTCGCCAGCTCCTCGTTGACGATCTTGACCACGTGCTGCCCCGGATCGAGGCTCTGCAGCACCTCGTCCCCGAGGCAGCGCTCCTTCACCGTCTTCGTGAAGGTTTTGACGACCTTGAAGTTGACGTCCGCCTCCAGCAGCGCCAAGCGGATCTCCCGCATCGCCGCATCCACATCGGACTCGCTCAGCTTCCCGCGCGAGCGAACGTCCGAGAGGGTCGCCTGAAGGCGATCTGAGAGCTGGTCGAACACGACGAGTCAGCTTAGGGGGTGGTTGTCGTTTGTAGCCCTCTGGGCGACAAACGACAACCTCGCTACTCGGCCAGGAGGGCGGCGGCGTACTCGGCGGGGTCGAAGGGGCGCAGGTCCTCGAGCGTCTCGCCGACTCCGATCAGTTTCACCGGGATCCCAAGGTCAGACGCGATCGAGAGCGCGATTCCCCCCTTGGCGGTCCCGTCCAGCTTGGTCAGGACCACGCCGTCGACCTCGACCGCCTCGGAGAAGATCTTGGCCTGGCGCAACCCGTTCTGCCCGGTCGTGGCGTCGATCGAGATCAGCGTCTCGTGCGGGGCGCCCGGCATCTGCTTGTCGATCACCCGCCGCACCTTGGCCAGCTCCTCCATCAGGTTGTCCTGGGTGTGGAGGCGGCCGGCGGTGTCGACGATGACGACGTCGGCGCCGCGGGCGCGGGCGGCGGCGATCGCGTCGAAGGCGACCGAGCCGGGGTCGGCGCCTTCCTCGCCCCGCACCAAATCGGCCCCCGCCCGCTGCGCCCACTCGGCCAGCTGCTCGGCGGCGGCGGCGCGGTAGGTGTCGCCCGCGGCGAGCACGACCGAGAGGCCCATCTCCTTGCTCAGGTGCCAGGCGATCTTGCCGATCGTCGTCGTCTTGCCGGTGCCGTTGACGCCGACCATCATCAGCACCGCCGGCTCGGCGCTGAGGTCGATCGGCGCCCGCCCGCTGGCGGCGACCTCGGCGAGGAGCTCGATCAGGCGGTCGCGGACGGCGATGCCGTCGGCCGGCACCGTGCCCGCCTCGACCTCGTGCTCGAGCCGTTCGACCACGGCGGCGGTGGTCGGGGCGCCGGCGTCGGCGAGGATCAGGGCCTCCTCCAAGAGCTCCCAGGTCTCGTCGTCAATGCGGTCGAAGAGGCTGGCCGAGATCTCCTCGGTCAGCGCCTGGCGGCTCTTGGAGAGGCTCTCGCGCAGGCGCTTGAAGACGCCGCGGCGCTGCTCGGGCTCGGCCTCAGCCGCCGCCGAGGCGTTCGCGCTCGCGCGCGAACCGAGGTCGATCATCTCCTGCCAGCTCGTTGCCATTGGCGGGAGAGGCTATCTGCGCCGGCTCCTTCAGCTCCGCCACGGCGGCCGCCAGGTGCTCGACGATCCGCTCCGCGTCGGGGACCGAGTCGGGGTCGGCCAGCAGCCCGAAGCCGACCTTGCCGTTGTAGCTGAGGATCGCGATCGCCAGCGCGTGGTTCTTGGCGAGGAAGCCGATCGGGTAGACCTCGGTCAGCTGTCGCCCGAGGACGTAGAACGGCATCTGCGGGCCGGGGAAGTTCGTGACCAGCAAGTTGAAGAGGCGGGTCGAGAAGTTGATCGCGGCGGTCGGCGAGAGCAGGACCGGCGGCGCGAAGTCGCGGAACCAGTCGTTGAGGCCCCAGATCGCCTCCGCCCCCAGCGGCTGCTTGGAGACCTTGAGCGTGTCCATCGCGACGGAGACGGCGCCCAGGCGCTCGATCGGGTCCTCGATCCCGACCGGCAGCGGGCCCCGCATCGCGGTCAGTTTGTTGCCGAGCTCGCCGTGCTCGTTTTCGGTCCTGATCGAGACGGGGACCAAAGCCTTGAGCTCGAGCCCGTCGACGGCGACGTCGCGCTCCAGCAGCCAGCGGCGCAGAGCCCCGGCGACGACGGCCAGGGTGACGTCGTTGACGGTGCCGCCCAGCGCGTTCTTGACGTGCTTGAAGTCGGCCAGGTCGAAGCTGGCCCAGCACATGCTGCGCCGCGGGCCGATCGCGGTGTTGAAGGGAACCTTCGGTGCCGGTCGCGCCAGGTTCCAGGTCACCTCCCAGAGCCCGATCAGGCCGTCGGCAGCGCGCCGGCGGGCCCGCTGCGGCTCGCGCAGCGCCCGCCGCAGCCAGCGGCCCAGGCGCGCCACGGTCGCGGCGATCCCGGAGCCCGCGCGCCCGAGCAGGGCGAGCCTCGACGGGGTCTCGAGCGGCTGCCAGTCGGCCTCCTCCCGCGCCGGCTCGCGCTTCGGCTCGATGTCGAAGAGGAGCATGCCGATGTCGACCGCCGAGATGCCATCGGCCATCGCGTGGTGGGTCTTGTAGACGATCCCGAAGCGCTCCTCCTCGAAGCCCTCGACCAGGATCAGCTCCCAGAGCGGCTTGGCGCGGTCCAGCGGCGGCGCCAGCAGCTCGCCGACCAGCTGCTGGAACTGGGCCTCGGTCCCCGGCGCCGGCAGCGTCACCCGGCGCAGGTGCTGGTGGATGTCGAACCGCGGGTAGTCGACCCAGAACGGGGTGCCGAGCCCCAACGGCGGATAGAGCAGGCGCTGGCGCAGACGCGGCAGGTGGTGGACCCGGCTGCGGATGTGGGTGAGGAAGTCGTCCTCGCTGGGGGCGCCGCCCTCGCACATCAGCAGGGCGCCGATCGCCATGTGCCCGTTGGATTTCTCGTTGGCCAGGAACGACGTGTCGAACGACGTCAGCCTGTCCATATGGCGTTGTGCCATGACTCCCTCCCTCTCCCCGCGGGGAGCCTAGCGCCTACACGCCGGTTCGCTTCGATCAGGCGACGGCGGAGAGCGGCTCGCCGCCCTCCTCGTCCTCGGCGTCCGCCTCGAGGTCCCGGGGCAGGCGCCGCGAGACGACCTTGGTGACGCCATCGCCACCCATGCTGACCCCGTAGAGGACGTCGGCGGCGTCCATCGTCCGTTTCTGGTGGGTGACGATGACGAACTGGGCGCGGTCGGAGAAACGCCGGATCAGCTGCAGGAAGCGGTCGATGTTGGCGTCGTCGAGGGCGGCCTCGACCTCGTCGAGGATGTAGAAGGGACAGGGCCGGGCGAGGAAGACGGCGAAGACGAAGGCCAGCGCCACCAGCGACTTCTCGCCGCCGGAGAGCAGCGAGAGCTTGCGGGTCGACTTGCCGGCCGGGGTGACCTCGATCTCGACCCCTAGCTCCTCGCGCGCTTCCTCCTCCTCGGCCTCCGGATCCGGCTCGGCGTCGTCGCTGGGGGCCTCCTGCTCCCCGCTCGGCCGCTCCTCGTCGCGGACCGGGCGCAGGCTGACCCGGCGCAGGACCCCGCGCCCACCCGGGAAGAGATGCTCGACCATCTCCTCGAAGTTCTTCGCGGTGGCGTCGAAGGTCTGCTCGAAGGCGCGCTCGATCTCGGTGTCGATCTCGCGGATCAGCGTCTCCAGCTCCCGCATCGCCCGCTCGGTGTCCTCGCGCTGGGCCTGCAGGCTCTCGACGTGCTCGCGGGCCTCGTCGTACTCGCGCTCGGCCAACGGGTTGACCGGGCCGATCTGGGCGCGGCGGCGCTCGAGGCGCTCGAGGCGGCGGTCGATCTCGGCCCGCTCCTCCTCGCTCATCGCCTGCTCGGCCGCCGGGATCTCCTCGCCGAGGCGCTCGGCGATGCCGGCCAGCTCGCGCTCGGCCTCGGCCCGGCGATCGCCGAGGTGGGCCGCCTCGACCTCGGCCTTGGTCAGCGCATCGGCGACGGAGGACATCTCGGTCTGCAGCTCGTACTCCTGCTGGGAGCAGGCGCGCAGCTCCTCGGCGATCTCGTCACCGTCGTCGCCGCCGCCGACGACCTTGCCCTCGGTGCGCTCGACGCGGGCGCGGATCGCCGCCCCAGCCCCCTCGATCGCCGCCAGCGCGGCGCGGGCGTCGTCCAGCAGCGCCTCACCATCGGCGACGCGCTTGCGCAGCGCCTCGCGATGGCGCTCGCCCAGCAATCCCTCAGCCCGGCGGGCGTGGCGCGAGGCCCGCTCGGCACCTCTGTGGACGTCGCCGAGAGCGGCCTCGCGAGCCGACTCGGCGGCGGCGTCGGAGCGGGCGATGGCGAGGCCGGCGGTCGCGGCATCGAGCCCAGCGCCGATCTCCCCCAGCTCCTCCTGCAGCTTGCGCGCCCGCTCGCCGGGAGCGCTGCCGGGGCCGACGTCCAGGGTCAGCGGGCCAAGCTCGGAGCGCAGCGCCTCCAGCCTCGCCTCGATCTCGGCGACACGGCCGGAGAGGCTGGCGCCGCGGACGGCGACCCGCTCTTGCTCGCCGCGCAGCTTGGCGACCAGTCCCCAGGCCTGGGTGCGCTCGCGATCACGGGCGGCGAAGCGCTCCTCGGCCTCGCGCCGGCGCTTGCCGACGGCGGCCAGGCGCTCCTCGATCTTGGCCCGCGTCGCCCGCGCCTTGGCGGCTGCCTTCTCGGCCGCGGCGGCGCGGTCGGCGCCGAAGCGCAGCTCCTCGGAGACCAGCTGGCCACGCAGGCCGAGTTCCTCGCGCTCGATCCGGGCGCCGATCTCGGCTGCCTGCGCCTGGCGCTTCAGCGGCCGCAGCCGGGCCCGTGCCTCGCGCTCGACGTCGAGGGCACGGTCGAGGTTGTCGCGGGCGGCGCGCAGCTTCAGCTCGGCCCGGCGGCGGCGCTTGCGGTGCTTGCCGAGGCCAGCCGCCTCCTCGACCAGGAGCCGGCGCTCGCGCGGCTTCGAGTGGACGATGGTCTCGACGCGACCCTGGCTGATCACCGAATGCATCTCTCTCCCGAGGTTCGTGTCGGAGAGGACGTCGGTGACGTCGGCGAGCCGGCAGCGAGCGCCGTTGAGCCGATAGACGCCGTCGCCGGAGCGATCGAGGCGGCGCTGCACGGAGATCTCGGAGAACTCGGTGGCGGCGCGACCGTCGGAGTTGTCGATCACGACCTCGACCTCGGCGGCGCGGCGCTGGCCGATCCCCTTGCCACCGGCGGAGATCACGTCCTGCATCGAGGCGCCGCGGATCGCGCCAGGGCTCTGCTCGCCCAGCGCCCAGAGGACGGCGTCGGTGATGTTCGACTTGCCGGAGCCGTTGGGGCCGACGATCACGCTGACGCCGGGCGAGAACTCGAGTCCCACCCGCTCGGGGAACGACTTGAACCCCTTCATCGTGATCGATTTCAGATACATGCTCTCCTCGGACCTGCGTCACCTAGGCTCGCGGTTGAGTCGGACGCGAAGCTCGCCACCGACCTAGCCGCCGAGCTCTTTCAAGGCCTGCTCGGCCGCGACCTGCTCGGCCGCCTTCTTGCTCCGGCCCACACCTTCTCCGACCCGCTTGGAATCGACGATCGCCTCGACCTCGAAGGTGCGTCGGTGCGGGGGGCCGGTGGCGGCGATCACCGCGTAGCTTACGCGCGCGCCGCGGCGGGCGAGGAGCTCCTGCAGGGCGGACTTGAAGTCGATCCTGGTCTCGGAGGCGTGCTCGATCCGCGCCGCGAAGGCGGCGGCGACGGCACTGGCGGTGCGCTCGAAGCCGAAGGCGAGGTAGCAGGCGCCGATCAGCGCCTCGGTCGCCTCCGGCAGGGGGCGCTCACCGTCGAGCAGGACCGGGGCCGGGATCGCCCCGGTGAGATCCTCCGGCTCGGCCCCCCGCAGCATCTCGGGAACCCCCAGCTGGCGCCCGATCTCGGCACAGGAGACCCCGCTGACCGCCTGGTTGTGGACCTTGGTCAGCCCGCCGGCGGCAATCTCGGCGAAGCGCCCGAAGACGTCGGTGGCGACCGCGAGCCCGAGCACGCTGTCGCCGAGGAAGGCGAGGCGCTCGAAGGAATCGACCCGCCGCTCGGTCCAGGAGGAGTGGGTCAGGGCCTGCGCGCGCAGCTCGGCGGGAAGCTCGTCGATCAGGGCCGAGAGGGCGGCGACGGCTGGCTCCGGGCTCGCTCCCACCCGTCAGGCCGGGGCGTGCTCGACGACGAAGCCGACGGCGTCGCCGACGGTCTCGATCCGCGACGCCTCCTGCTCGGAGACGCTGATGCCGTAGCGGTCCTCCAGCTCCATCACCAGCTCGTAGAGGTCGAGCGAGTCGGCGTCGAGGTCCTCCTTGAAGCGGGTTCCCTCGCCGATCTTCTCGATCTCGATCTCGAGCTCCTCGGCCAGGTGCTCGCGGACGAGGGTGAGGACTTCGTCGCGCTTCATCCGCCCTTTCCTATCACGCGCTCTCGCCGTCCGCGAGCGCGCCGCGGCCGGCGCCGCCCTCCTGCAGCAGCGCCGCGGTGCGCCCGACCGCGTCGACGTCGGCGCAGCGGGCGGCCAGCCGCACCGCGTTGGCGATGCCCGCGGCGCCGGAGCTGCCGTGGCCGACGACGGCGATCCCGCGCAGGCCGAGCAGGATCGCGCCGCCGGTCGTATCGGGGTGCAGCTGGCGACGCAGGCCGCCGAGCGCCGGCTTCAACAGCAGCCCGCCGACCATCGAGACGGGGTTGGAGCGGGCGGCGTCGCCGACGGCGCCGGCGACGGTCTTGGCCGTGCCCTCCATCAGCTTCAGGGCGACGTTGCCGGTGAAGCCGTCGGTGACGACGACGTCGACGGCAGCGGCCGTCAGGTCGCCGCCCTCGACGTTGCCGGCGAACTCGATCCCGGGCGCGGCGGCGAGCACGCGATGGGCCTCGACCACCTCCTCGCGACCCTTGCCGGCCTCCTCGCCGACCGTCAGCAGGCCGATCGTCGGGCGCTCGACCTCGAGCACGGCGGCGCTGAAGGCGGCACCGAGGAAGGCGAACTGGACCAGGTGCTGGGCGCGGACCTCGACGTTGGCGCCGACATCGAGGAAGAGCACGGGTTTTCCGGGGACCGGGACCTGGACCGCCAGCGCCGGCCGCTGCACCCCCTTGAGGCGCCGCAGGCCGAAGGTCGCCGCCGCCATCGTCGCCCCGGTCGAGCCGTGGCTGACCATCGCGTCGGCAGCGTCGTCGGCGACATCGCGGGCGGCGCGGACAACCGAGGCCTCCGGCTTGGAGCGGACCGCCGGCACCGGGTCCTCGTCGTTGCCGATCCACTCGGTGGTCGGAACGACCTCGACGCCCTCGACCCCGTCGAGGTCGAGCTCGGCGGGCGACCCGAAGACGCGCACCCCGATCCCGTCGGCAGCGGCCAGCCTGGCCCCCTCGGCCAATACGTCAAACCCCTGCTCCGCCCCGTAGCCGTCGAGAGCGACGGTAACGCCGCGCCCGCGGGCCACGCCTACTCGGAGTCGGTAGCGCTAGTCACCGGAGTCTCGGCGACTTTGTGAGAAACGACCTCGCGCCCAGCGTAGGTCCCACACGTCGGGCAAACCCGGTGCGGCAGCCGCGGGCTATGACAGCGCGGACAGCTATTCAAGTTCGGCTTGCCAGCCTTGTGGTTGGCGCGCCGCTTGTCGCGCCGAGCACTCGAGGTTCTCTTCTTCGGGACGGCCATCGAACGCGAGATGGTACCGGCCGGAAGCTCTGAGGGTCGGCTGAGAGGGCGGGCACCCCTCCGAACGTTTTGCGCCGCTGGCCAGCAGGCCACCTCGGACGGCCCTAAGCGACCCAGCCAGTCAGGCGAGTGAGGAGGGGTGCCCGCCCTCTCAGCCGCGGCCCGTCAGTAGGTCGCTCTGACTACAGCCAGATCGCCTTGCTGCCAGGTGACCTCCCCTCCACTCCAGCCGACCAGGTTCTCCAGCTGGCTCCCCACGAAGACGTCGCCGATGACCAGGGAGCGGGATTGGCCCTTGACCTGGCGGCAGAGGTTCTGCTTCTGGGTGTCATCCAGTTGGTTGACCGAAAGCACGGAGATGACGAGGTCCCAGGGTCCGTCGGGGAGCGGGTCCTCCATGCGGGCGAGCTGAACGTCGTCGTAGCTCTGGCGGGCGCGGAAGACCATGTCGGGGCTGGCGTCGAGGCCGACCACCCAGGCGTCGGGGTGGGCCTCGATCAGCCGCCGCGTGGTCTCCCCCGTGCCCATCCCCAGCTCGAGCACGCGCTCGGGCGGGAACGGGATCGCCGCCACCGCCTCGCTCTGGAGATCGTCGTAGCCGGGGATCTCGGCGCGAATCCGCTCCAGGTAAACCTCGGGTGTCCAGTCGAATTGGCCCATCTCGTAACCTCGTGGGAGAGTCATCGTAGGTACCCCAGCGGAGGTTCGCTCCAATGTCCCAAGCGCGCACGACGATCATCGACCTCTCGCGCCTCTCGCTGGCCCACGGCGAGGGCAAGCGGCTGGAGCTGCCGGTCCATCTCGAGCCCTTCGAGCTCGGCGGCGAGACCTATCTCGCCAACCCGAGCTCGCCGACCGTCCGGCTCGAGGTCTCCCGCCCCAGTGGCGGCTTCGCCTTCCGCCTCCAGGTCCCGGTTCACCTCGAGGGACCCTGCATGCGCTGCCTCGAGCCGGGCACGCTCGACCTCGACGTCGAGTCCCGCGAGGTCGACCAGGCCGCCACCGAGGACGAGGAGCTGCGCAGCCCCTACGTCGACGAAGACGAGCTCGACATCGGCCGCTGGGCCCACGACGCCACCCTGCTCGCCCTCCCCACCCGCTTCCTCTGCCGCCCCGACTGCGCCGGCCTCTGCCCCGTCTGCGGCGCCTCCCTCAACGACGCCGACCCCGCCGACCACGAACACGAGCAACCCACCGACCCCCGCTGGGCCGCCCTCAAGGACCTGAAACTGGACTAAGAGGGATCTAGCGAAACTCGGCGCACGTCTGGCGGCGACGTACACACTGCGCGGCGAGGCAGGGCACGCTTCCGACATTGACCACACCCGAGTGGGGCAAAGGTCGGAAGCGCTCGCGACTCCCTTGGGTAGGTGACGACCGGAGCGCTCGCCAATCACGCGCGCGACTTCGCCAATCCTCTTAGAGCCCCCGTCCCTAGAACCTCCTCGAAAGCCCCAACCCTCGGGCAGTTCATCTACCCGTAGCGCGTGCGGGCGGGGTCCGGGTGCCCCTCCGAACGTTTTGCGCCGCTGGCCGAGAAGCAATCTCGGACGGCCTTAAGCGACCAGCCAGTCAGGCGAGTGAGGAGGGGCACCCGGACCCCGCCCCCTGCGGCCTAGGACTGCTCGTCGAGCTCCGCCACCGGCTGCTCGTCGTCACGCCCGGCGAGCCGGTCGCGACCGCGCTGCACGGCGGCGAGGAACTTCTGCAGGTTGACTTCGAGGGTGTTGAGGATCTCGTCGGCGTAGTCCTCGGCGCCGAGACGGATTTCGCGCTCGCGGGTGCGGGCGTCCTCGACGATCTCGTCGGCGGCGCGCTCGGCCTGCTTGGTGACCTCCTCGTCGGAGATCAGGCGGGCCTGCTGCTCGCGCGCCTCGCGGACGATTCGCTCGGCCTCGCGTTTGGCCTCGGCCAGCATCTCCTGGCGCTCCTTGACGATCCAGCGCGCCTGCTTGATCTCCTCGGGGATCGTGGCGCGCATCTGGTCGAGGAGGTCGTAGATCTCCTCGCGGTCCACACGCACCTGGTCCGTCAGCGGGACGGGTCGGGCGTTGTGGACGACGTCGTCCAGCTTGTCTATGAGAACGAGAACGTCCATTTGCAGGTCG
>Ga0190275_10001369_pt1 | contig 18196 bp, 26 predicted proteins | sample Popmic550T_FD_133745 | JGI IMG/M metagenome (GOLD analysis project Ga0190275, IMG submission 133745) | Populus adjacent soil microbial communities from riparian zone of Yellowstone River, Montana, USA - 550 T | ecosystem: Environmental > Terrestrial > Soil > Riparian zone > Trees stand | place...
ATTCCTGGATCGAGGCGCGGATCCACCACATCGCATAAGTGGCCAAGCGGAAGCCGCGCTCAGGCTCGAACTTCTTCACGCCCTGCATCAGGCCGATATTGCCTTCGCTGATCAGCTCGGAGACGGGCAGGCCATAGCCGCGATAGCCCATCGCGATCTTGGCGACGAGGCGCAGGTGCGAGTTGACGAGCTGGGCTGCGGCATCGGTGTCCTGATGCTCGGTCCAGCGCTTCGCCAGCATATATTCCTGCTCCGGCGTCAGGATCGGAAATTTCTTGATCTCCGTCAGATAGCGGTTGAGGCCAGCCTCACCGCCGCTTGCGGGGATCGTTGCCGGGACATTCCTGCCTGCCATGGTCTTCTACTGCTCCTTAGGTGCCGTACATATATAATACACCGCGCCGGCACTCAATCCTTATACGGTGAGCGCGCTCAACAGTTCCTGAATATCAGATGGCGGCGCGCTTTCAAAGGAAAGGTTTTCTTTCGAAACCGGGTGGACGAAGCCGAGCACGGCCGCATGCAGCGCCTGGCGATGAAAGTTGAGATTTTTCAACACCTCCCGATGCGCGGCCCGGGTCCGGCCATAGACCGGGTCGCCGAGCAGGGGATGGCCGATCGAGGCCATGTGGACTCGGACCTGGTGAGTGCGGCCGGTTTCGAGCCGGCATTCGACCAGAGCCGCTTCCTTCAGCGGGCGAATCATGCGGTAATGGGTCACCGCCCTGCGCCCCCTCTTGCCCTCCACGATCGCGATCTTCTTGCGGTTTGCGGCGGAGCGGGCGAGGGGGGCGTCGATCGTCCCCGCCGAGGGGTTCGGCAGCCCCGAAGCCACCGCCAGATAGCGGCGATCGATGCTGTGCCGGGCGAATTGCGCGGCGAGGCCCTCGTGGGCGACATCGGTCTTGGCGACGACCAGCAGCCCCGACGTGTCCTTGTCGATGCGGTGAACGATCCCCGGCCTGGCCACCCCGCCGATGCCGGACAGCCGCCCCGCGCAATGGTGGAGCAGGGCGTTGACCAAAGTCCCGTCCGCATTGCCCGCCGCCGGGTGGACGACCATCCCCGCGGGTTTGTCGACGATCAGCAGATGCTCGTCCTCGTGAACGATCTCGAGCGCGATATCCTGGGCTTCGTTATGCGCGGGCCGGGGCGCGGGCACCGTCACTTCGTAAATCCCCGCCAGCGCCTTGCTCGCCGGATCGCGTTGCGCCGCGCCCTGCGGCCCGAGCACCGCGCCGCTCGCGATCAGCGCCTTAAGCCGCTCGCGCGACAGCGTCGGCACCGCCGCCGCCAATGCGCGGTCCAGCCGCCAGCCGGCGGCTTCCTGGGCGATCGTCGCGTGAATGATGGAATGCCCCCCTGACACTGTATGGAAGATGGGGCTTCGACCGCGATTTTCAAGCCACGGGCAAGGTGCAGGCGCCGCGTGGAACGTACAAATCGGGGCCTTGCCTGTGGAGGCGAATCCGGCCTCCCGCCCGGCAGTGCCTCATCGCCGGGAACGACGTATCAAGCTGGATGACACGGCCACTTTTCACTCTCACCAAAACGAGGAGATGTGAGCCCTCGTCGCGATGGTGGACGCCAAATCGCACGATCCGAGCGTCTTCGTAGACCACGGGGCTGTTGCTGTAGCGTGTCTTCCACGCGCCGACGGCGATGATGAGGGCGATGACCGCACCGAGCGACAGCATCACTTTCCAATGATCCTGGAGCCAGTAGCGCAGCGTTTCGCCCCGGTCGCTAATCGCCGCTTAGCAAGCAGAGGCGGGCGAGCCTTGCAACCTTGAATCCGAGGGGCCAATAGGGACCACGATCGACAAGGGCTCAAAAGCGCATGAAATCTCACGAATTCGCCTCTCTGCTGTGCTCGCGCCTTTGCCACGACCTGCTCTCGCCGGTCGGTGCGCTCAACAACGGCATCGAACTGCTCGCCGACGAGCATGACCCCGAAATGCGCGCCCGCTGCCTCGATCTGCTTGCCGAGAGCGCGCGGGCGTCGGCGAACAAGCTCAAATTCTTCCGGTTGGCGTTCGGCGCGGCGGGCGGCTTCGCCGACGTCGTCGATACGCGCGAGGCCCGGGCCGCGATCGAGGGCCTGTTCGGCGGCGACGGGCGGATCCAGCTCGGCTGGATGGTCGACGAGCCGACGATGAGCAAGGCGGCGCTGAAGGTGTTGCTCAACGTGGCGCTGATCGCCGGCGACGCGCTGGTGCGGGGCGGGAGCCTCGATGTCGGCGCCGAGAAGCATGAGGGCGGGCTCGACATCGTCGTCCGCGCCCAGGGGCCGCGGATCGTGCTCGATCCGGAGCTGCGCTCGGTCCTGATCGGGGAAACCGGCGAGGACGAGGTCGCGCCGCGCGCCGCCGCGGCCTGGCTCGCCCACTGCCTGGTCGAGGAAGGCGGCGGCCGCCTCCAGGTCGCCGACGGAGAGGACGGCCTGCTGATCATCGGAGCGAGCCTGCCGGCTTAGGTTCAATGAGACTGGGCAGAGGTGGCGCCCAGGGAGTCATCCCGGCGAAAGCCGGGACCCATAAACCCGAAATTCAGTAGGAGGGGCGCGAGACGCCCTGTTCGTTTATCACAGGCCAGTGTTCATGGGTCCCGGCTTTCGCCGGGATGACTCTGAAGAATCCCGGGTAAACGTGTTGTTTACCAAGGCCTCCCATAAGCTCTCCTGCAATGGACGAGCTGATCAACGATTTTATCGCCGAGACGCGCGAGATGCTGCAGGCTTTGTCCGGCGCGATCGTCGCGTGGGAGGCGCATCCGGGCGACGCCGCGCGGCTCGACGAGATTTTTCGTTTCGTCCACACCGTGAAGGGCAATTGCGGCTTTTTCGATCTGCCCAGGCTCGCCCAGCTCAGCCACGCCGCCGAGGGCGCACTGGCCGAGGTCCGCGCCGGCACCCGTGCCGCCGACACCCATCTCGTCAATGCCGTACTCGCGGTGATCGACCGGATCGGCGAGCTCGTCCAGGCGCTGGAGACCGGCGAATCGATCGCCAGCGAGGATGACGAGCAACTGATCGCCGCGCTGTCGCCCGATGCCGCGGCGCCCGCGCCGGCGCAGGAGATGGGCCCGGCCCAGGAGCCCGAGCAGCGCAAGTCGCTGCGCTCGATCCGGCTTTCGGTCGATCTGCTCGATCGGATGATGAGCGGCGTTTCCGATGCCGTGCTGGCGCGCAACGAGCTTGCCCGGCGGCTGCGCGATGCACCGCCCGACGTCGAGGTCGAGGCCGCGTTCGAGCGCGTCTCCCAATGCATCGCCGAAATCCGCGATTCGATCACGCGCACCCGCATGCAGCGGATCGACAGCCTGTTCGCCGGCCTGCCGCGCATGGTCCGCGATCTCGCCGCCGAACTTGGTCGCCAGGTCCGGCTCGAGGCGGACGGCGGCGATGTCGAACTGGACCGCGAGATGATCGAGATGATTCGCGATCCGCTCACCCACATCGTACGCAACGCGATCGATCACGGGATCGAGCGGCCCGAGGAGCGGGCGAAGGCCGGCAAGCCCGCGGCCGGGACGCTCAAGGTCTCCGCCCGCCAGGCCGGCAACCAGATTCTGATCGAGGTCGCCGACGACGGCCGCGGCATCGACGGCGAGGCGCTGGTCCGCAAAGCCAAGGCGGCCGGCCTCGTCACCGGCGAGCAGGCCGAGAGGATGACGGGCGCGCAACGCAACGCTTTGGTCTTCATGCCCGGGCTTTCGACGGCCGGCGAGGTTACCGCGATCTCCGGGCGCGGCGTCGGCATGGACGTCGTCCGCGCCAATATCGAACGGATCGGCGGGGTGGTCGATCTCGACAGCCGCGCCAGCCAGGGCGTGAAGCTGTGCATTCGTGTGCCGCTCACCCTCACCATCATCCCCGCGCTGACGGTCAGCGCCGGCGGCCAGGTCTTCGCCATCCCCCGCTCGGCGATCGACGAGATCTTGCGGGTCGGCGGCGATGCGGTGAGCTTCGATCAGGTCGGCGAGGCCAGGATCGCGACCGTGCGCGGCCGGCGCATGCCGATGCTCACCTTGTGCGAGCTGCTCGGCCTCGCCCCGGTCGCGTCCGAAGGCGAGCGGCGCGTGATCCTGATGCGGCCCGCGGGCGGCGACGCTTATGCGCTCAACGTCGCCGCGGTGCACGATCATGAGGAATTGGTGGTCAAGCCGGCCGCGCCCGCGGTGATGGCGGCCGGCCTTTATGCCGGCACCACGCTCGCCGACGATGGTTCGCCGATCCTGCTGCTCGATCCCTCGGGCGTTGCCAAGGTCGCGGGGCTGGGCTCCGAGGAGAACGACCGCGCCGCCTTGCTCGCGCCCGCCGCGACGGCAGAGGCGGCGCGCGAGACCAGCCTGCTCCTGTTCCGTACCCTGGACGGTGCCCGCCGCGCGGTTCCGGTCGCTCTGGTCGAGCGGATCGAGGACGTGCCCGCCGCCTCCATCCAGCGCAGCGCGGGGCGGCTTCGGGTCGTGCTCGGCGAGGCGATCCTGCCGCTGGCGGGGGTCGAGGCCGCGCCGGAGGAAGGGAAATTGCGCATCCTGCGGCTCACCGACGGGGCCGCCGCGCTCGCTTACGGTTTCGCCGAAGTGATCGACATCCGCGCGGTCGCGCTCGACGTGCAGCCTGCTTCCGCGCCCGGCGAAGTAAGCGGGGTTGCCCTGATCGACGGCGAGCAAGTTGAAATGCTCGATCCCTATTGGCTGTTCTCTGCGCATGGCGAGGCCGCGCCCGATCGCGGCGTGCAGCCGGTCTGCGCCTTGCCCGAGGGCGATCCGTGGATGGAGAATATGCTGCGGCCGATGCTCGAGGGCCTCGGCTACCGGATCGTCGCCGCCCGCGAAGGGGTGGAGGCGGACGTCGTGATCCAGTCGGCGGAGAGCGAACCGACAGAAACCAAAGCGGGGCAGGTGCTCCGCATCCGCTCGCACCCCGACGGCGAGGGCGACGACAGCATCTACCGCTACGATCGCGCCGGCCTGCTGAGCGCGCTCGCCCAACGCGCGAAGGGAGGGGCCAATGGCTGAGCTGCTGCTGATCGCCCGCCTCGCCGGCCGCCGCGTCGCCTTTCCCGCCTCGGCGGTGGAAGCGGTGGTCGAGCTCGAAGGGCTGACTCCGGTGCCGCGCGCCGCCGCCCATGTCGCCGGCCTCTCGGCGCTGCGCAGCCGGGTGCTGACCGTGATCGACGGCAGCGCCTCGCTCGAATTCGGCGGCTCGTCCGCGCTCAGGGAAGCGATCGTCGTCCCTTCGGACGGCCATACTTATGCGATCCTGGTCGAGGAGGTGGAGGATGTGGTCGAGCCCTCCGCGCCTGCGCAGCCGGTCAAGGCGCCGCTCGGCCCCGGCTGGGACCGGGTGGCGAGCGCGATGATCGAGGCGGAGGGCGAGCTCTATCTGCTGATCGATCCGCATGCGCTGATCGCCGGACCTGCGGCCCACGCGGCCTGAGCTTTAACGCGGTACTTACCTTCGTCCGCTAGCGTGGCGCCAACAGGGAATGGAGCGGATGCAAATGAGAAGCTGTCTGGTCGTCGATGATAGCAAGGTGATCCGCAAGGTCGCCCGCCATATTCTCGAGACGTTGAACTTTTCCGTCGAAGAGGCCGAGGACGGCCGCGAGGCGCTCGCCCGCTGCGGCGCGAACATGCCCGACGTGATTCTGCTCGATTGGAACATGCCGGTGATGAGCGGGATGGAGTTCCTGCGCGCGCTTCGCCAGGGCGAAACCGCTCAGCCCAAGGTCGTCTTCTGCACGACCGAAAACGACATCGCCCATATCCGCGCGGCGATCGAGGCCGGGGCCGACGAATATGTGATGAAGCCGTTCGATCGCGACACCCTCCATTCCAAGCTGCAGATCGTCGGCGTCGCGTGAGGCCGCTCGCGGCCCTGTCGCGGCGCCGGGTGGAGAGCCCGGCCGAACCGTCCTTGCGCGTGATGATCGTCGATGATTCGGCGGTGGCGCGCGCGGTGCTGTCGCGGATGATCGCCTGCCATGCGGATTTCGAGATCGTCGCCACCGCCTGCTGCGCCGGCGAAGCGCTCGATGCGCTGAAGGTGGTGCGCGCCGACGTGATCCTGCTCGACGTCGAGATGCCGGGCGCCAGCGGGCTCGAGGCCTTGCCCGACATCCTGCGCATGGGCCGCGGCGCGCGCGTGCTGATCGTCTCTTCGATGGCCGAAGAGGGCGCGGAAACCACGGTTCGCGCGCTCGCCGACGGTGCCGCTGATGCCTTGCCCAAGCCCGGCATCGGCAATTTCGCGGGCCACTTCGCCGAAGTGCTGGTCGAGCGGCTGCGCAAGCTCGGCCGCGCCGAGCGCGAGGCCGAGGCGGTCGCGCGCGATCCCGCCGCGCGCTCGATCCAGCTTCGCGCGATGCCGAGCGGGCCCCTGGGCTGCGTCGCGCTCGGCGCTTCGACCGGCGGGCTTCACGCCTTGCTCGAATTCCTTCGCGCGCTGTCGTCGCCGATCGGCGCGCCGCTCCTCGTCACCCAGCATCTCCCGGCGGTGTTCATGCCCTATTTCGCCCGCCAGCTCGAAAGCGCCTCGGGCCGCGTCGCGCATGTGGTCGGGGAGGGCGACGTGCTGGTCGACGATCACATCCATATCGCGCCGGGCGACGCCCATCTGTGTCTCGAGCGCAGCGGCATCGAGGTCCGGGTCCGGCTCGATCGCACCCCGGCGCCGTCCGGCTGCCTGCCGTCCGCCGATCCGATGCTCGCTTCGGTCGCCGACGCTTATGGCGATGAGGGCGTCGGCATATTGCTGAGCGGGATGGGCCGCGACGGGCTCATCGGCGCGCGCCGTCTGGTCGAGACCGGCGGCGCGGTGATGGCCCAGGATCGGGTCAGCGCCGCGATCTGGGGCATGCCGCGCGGGATCGCCGAAGCGGGGCTCGCCAGCGCGGTGATGCCGCCCGCCGATCTTGCCCGCCGAATCGCCGACCGCGCCGGAGCCAAATCATGGAAATAAGCGACTCCGCCCGGCGTATCCTGGCGAGCGTGCTCGAAGCGCGCACCGGCCAACAGCTCAGCATGAACCGCTCGTGGCGGATCGATACCGCGCTCGCCGCGATCATGCGCACGCGCGGTTTCGAGAGCGTCGATCAGCTCGTCTCGCGCCTCGTCACCGGCCGGGATCGCGCGCTTTCGGACCAGGTGATCGAGGCACTGCTCAACAACGAGACCTATTTCTTCCGCGATCGGCTGCCTTTCGATCTGCTCTTTCAGGGCCCGCTCAAGCGGCTCGAACGCGCCCGGGCGAAGGAGCGGCGGCTCTCGATCTGGTGCGCCGGCTGCTCGACCGGGCAGGAGGCCTATTCGCTGGCGATGAGCTTCGCCGATGAAAAGACGCGCTGGCAGGGCTGGACGATCGACATCGTCGGCACCGACCTATCGAAGAGCGCGGTCGAGCGCGCCCGCGCCGGCACCTATTCGCAATTCGAGGTGCAGCGCGGCCTGCCGGTGACCCAGATGATCCGCTGGTTCGAGGAACTGGGCGGCGGGGACTGGCGGATCGCGGAAGGCTTGCGCCGCAGCGTCCGTTTCGAAGCGGGCTCGATCACCGAACCCCCGCCCCACCCGGGGCTGTTCGACATCATCCTGTGCCGCAACATGCTGCTCTATTTCGCCGCGGACATGCGCCGCCTGGCCTTCCGCCGCCTCTCCGAAGCGTGCAGCCCGGACGGCACCCTGATGCTCGGCGCGGGCGAAACCGTGATCGGCCAGACTGAACGCTTCGTCTCCGACCCCGACTGCCGCGGCCTTTATCTACCGACGCCGGTCCCCGAGGCGCAGTCGCGCGTCGCCTAGCCCGGGAGTCATCGCGGCGCACGCCGGGACCCATGAACACCGCCGCAAGCAGATAGGCCGCGCCCGGCCTCCAGCGCTTCGGTTCATGGCTTCCGGCTTTCGCCGGAATGACTAAGATGGAGCAATGAACGAAGAGATCATCGAGGCGCCGTCGCCCAATTTCGACGAGCGCGACCAGCCGGTGTCGATGGTCGTGCTTCATTATACCGGCATGCAGGACGCGGCTTCCGCGATTCAGCGGCTGCGCGATCCGGAGGCGCGGGTCTCGGCCCATTATGTGATCGCCGAGGACGGCCAGATCCTGCGCCTCGTCGCCGAAGACAAGCGCGCCTGGCATGCCGGCCAATCCTATTGGCGCGGGCAAATCGGCGTGAACGGCTGCAGCGTCGGCATCGAGATCGTCAATCCGGGCCACGAATTCGGCTATCGCCCCTTTCCCGAGGAGCAGATGGACGCGCTGACGCCTCTGCTCGCGGATATCGTGCGTCGCCACGGGGTCGCCCCGGCCAATGTCGTCGGCCATTCCGATATCGCCCCGGCGCGCAAGCAGGATCCGGGCGAATTGTTCGATTGGGCGCGGCTGGCGCGGCTCGGCCTCGCCATAGCCCGCCCGACCCGCAGCCTGGCCGATCCGCACTGGACCGACGGCGGCTTCCTGCTCGCGCTCGAACGCTGGGGCTACGACATTCGCGACGGGCTCGCCGCAATCGTCGCCTTTCAGCGCCGCTTCCGCCCCGAATTGATCGACGGCACGATCGACGGCGAGTGCCGCGCGATCCTGCTCGCCTTGCTCTTGGACCGCGAGCGCGGCCGGTCTATATAGGGCCCGCCAGAGGGTCGGGCGGCCGCGGCTCACTTCGGTGAGGCGAGGAAAGTCCGGGCTCCATGGAACGACGGTGCCGGCTAACGGCCGGCGGGGGTAACCCTAGGGAAAGTGCCACAGAAAGCAGTCCACCAGGCTTCGGCCTGGCAAGGTCGAAAGGGTGGGGTAAGAGCCCACCGCGCTTCCGGTAACGGCGGCGGCACGGCAAACCCCACCGGGAGCAAGACCGAATAGGGGCGGCGCATGAGTGTGTTCCCACTCGTCGCCCGGGTTGGTTGCTTGAGGGACGGAGCAATCCGTCTCCTAGAGGAATGGTCGCCTATCCCTTCGGGGTGGACAGAACCCGGCTTACAGACCCTCTGGCATTTTACCGGCCCGTTCGCGGGACCGGCCGCATCTCCACCGCGAGCCAGAGGACCAAGGCCAGCCCTGCGGCGACGGCAGGGCTGAACGGGCCCTCACCAAGTTCCAACGTGAACGGGCCGAGCCTGCCGAGCAAGACGAAGGCGGCCGCCACCGCGATGCTGCCCGCGGCCTCGATACCAAAGCGGCGCCACAGCGCCTTGCGCACTGCCGCCATGCGCTGCTCGGCGAGCACCGCCCGTTCGACCCGACCGACAAAGGCCTCATCGGGCAGCGCCTGCGCAGTGGCGAAAAGGGCGGCCAGCCGCTCGTCGATCAGCCTGTCTTCGGTGTTGGCGCCGTCTTCGGTCATCGGACCACCTCCAGTCGCGCGGCGAGGGCCGTCCGCGCCCGCGCCACGATGGATTTGAGGGTGCCGAGCGGCACCCCCATGATCTCGGCGGCCTCGCTGTGCGAGCAACCCTCGCCGAAGCAGAGCAGGGCCGCCGCCCGCTCGCGCTCGTCCAAGTCGGCAAGCGCCCGATCGAGGTCGATCGCCCCCTCGGCATCGTGCCGGGCCGGGGTGTCCGACTCATAGACCGCCTGATCGCGCGCGTCGCTGCGGCCCCTTGCCCGGTGCGCACCGAGGAATTGAGTCCATGCAATCCGCATCAGCCAGCCGCGATAGCTGCCCTCGCCGCGCCATGTCCCCGCCATCCGCCAAGCCTTCAGGAACGTCTCCTGCGCGAGATCGTCGGCGCCGTCCCCGCGAGTCAGCCGGCTCAGGAAGCGGCGCACCGCGCCTTCATGGGCGCGCACCAGCGCGGTGAAGGCGGCGGCATCGCCTGCCGCCGCCCGCCGGGCCAGTTCGCTGTCCTGATCCATGCCCCAGCCCTCGCCGCGCTCGACCGTCAGCCCTGCTTCAGGCGCTTGCGGGCCAGATAATAGCGGATCAGCAAAGCGACTCCGACCAGCCCGGGGAACAGCGCCGCGCCGCCCATGTTGCGCAGATCGTCCGGATCGCCCTGGATAACGCCGAACAGGAACAAGGCCAGCGCCAGCGCCAGCAGCACCAAAGCAGTGCGATCGTCGCTCGAACCGCTCGGCTGCTGTTCCTCGATCCCGGCAAGCAGCGCCGGTACCGAATCATTGTCGCGGCTGATCGCCTCGCGGATCGTGCGGTGCTGGATGCTGGCTTTGATCAGCCTGCCGAGTTGGGTGACTATCAGCACCGCGCCGGTGGTCAGCACCGCGAAAATAAGAACGTCTTCGCCCATTTCGATATTCCCTTCCGGTTTGAACTTCTGGTGCTTCGACGCTGCTGCAGGCCCGATCGGATGAGCGCCCTGCAGATTTATTTTTCGCGCTACGTGCGCTCGCCCGCCGGAGCCGTTAGTGGAGCCGTATCTATGGTGAAACCGTCACGTTCGAACGACTGGGGATTTCCACGCTGGCGCGCTTATGGCTCGGCCCGCGATGCCGAGCCCGTGCGCCAGTGCGACCGCCATGGCTGCGAGGAGCCGGGCGACCGGCCCGCGCCCAAATCGCCGAACAGCCCGGAGCGCTGGTATTTTTGCGAGCGCCACGCCGCCGAATATAATCGCAACTGGAATTATTTCGAAGGGCTGAGCGCGGAGGACGCGGCGGCGCGCGAATCGGACGAGCAGCGCGATGCCAGCGCCTTTCGCCAGGCCAATCATTATGGCTGGGGCGGCCCCGGCGACGGCAGCCGAAGCCGCGACGAGATGCGCGCCCTGGACGTGCTCGAGCTCGAAACCGACGTCGGCTTCGACGAGATCAAGGCCGCCTATCGCCGCCTCGCCAAGGCCAATCATCCGGACGTCAAACCCGGCGACAAGGACGCCGCCGCCCGCTTCCAGATGATCCAGGCGAGCTACGACGTTTTGAGGCGAGCCGAAGAGAGCAGGGCGAGCCTTTCGCCCTAAAGTCCTCCCCCGGATTTCCGGGGGAGGGGGACCATGCGAAGCATGGTGGAGGGGTTCTTTCAGCAAAAGAACCCCCTCCACCGCACTTCGTGCGGTCCCCCTCCCCGAGAAATCTCGGGGAGGATATCAGTCGGTGAACATGAAGGTTCCGGTGACGTTCGCCACCGGATCATCGGCGTCCCCATCATGCGCCATCCCGCGGACGAAGCCGACGCTCTTGGTCGCGCCGTAGCAGATGCCGCGGCCGATGATCGTCCGGCCGGGGGTCGCCGGGCGCAGGTAATCGACCCGCAGGTCCAGCGTCGCCTGGTGGCGGAAGCTGCCGAGGCGGATCCAGATGGCGAGGCTGGTCGCCATGTCCATCAGGCTGATGATCGGGCCCGACGCAATCACCCCTGTCTCGGGCACGCCGACCAAGCGCTCGTCATAGGCGAGCGAGAGCTCCACCCAATCGTCGCCATGGGCGTGATAGGCGATGCCGATCGCGCCGCCATGGCCGATCCGGCGGACGTAGGACATGAAGCGCTCGGGATCGAAGGCGACCGTGGGCGTGCGCGGATCGCTCATCCGGCGAGCCTTTGCGCGGTCTCGCGGACCAGAGCGATCATATTGGGGATGCCTTGGGTACGGTTCGAGCTCAGCTGATTGCCGAGGTCGAAGCGGGCGAGGGCGGCGGGGATATCGAGCGCGAGAATCTCCGCCGGCGTCCGGTCCTGAACGCCGAGCAGGATCAGCGCAACGATCCCCTTGGTGATCGCGGCATTGCTGTCGGCGAGGAAATGCAGCCGGCCATCGCCGCGCGCGACCGGATAGAGCCAGACCGAGGCCGAACAGCCGCGCACCAGCGTGGCATCGGTCTTCAGCGCCTCGGGCATCGGCTCGAGCGCGCGGCCGAGGTCGATCAGCAGCCGATAGCGATCGTCGGCCTCGAGCAGCTCGTAATCGGCATGGACGTCGTCGAGGGTCTGAAAGGACATGTCGCCTCCAATACCGCTCGCCCTGAGCTTGTCGAAGGGCTTTCCTTCCTTGTCCGGCCTGAAGAGAAGGGAGGGCTTCGACAGGCTCAGCCCAAACGTGTGGTGGGGATGCCCGCGACCCTGGTGAGGATTCGCGGCGAACGTTGCCTCAGGCGGCGCGCTTGCCGTCGCGGTCGTCCTCGATCCCGTCGGCGATCGCTTCGAGCCGTTTGACCCGGTCCTTGAGGTCGGCGAGTTCGAGCCGCGCGGTGGGGGAGGCGGGGCGCTCGCTTTTGTGGGTGACTTCGAGCCGGCGCACGTCGAGCCAGTCGCTCCAGGCCTTCAGCGCGGCGAGGCTCAGCATGGCCAGCGCCACGACCGCCGCCGCGACCACGGTCACCAGAGAGCCGAGATCGCTCATCCGCCCCCTCCTATCGGTCCCTCAGGCTCTCGATTTCGCGTTCGAGGCTGTTTTCCTTCTCGATCGTGATCCGCTCGAGCACCTGCAACCGCTCCCTCAGCAGCCTGACCTCTTCGCGAAGGCGCTGCGCCTCGGGATCGTCGCGGTCGGCCGCGCTTCTTCGCTCGGATTTGTATTTCGCCCGCAAGATGCTCGCGATCATGACGATCATAACGATCACGATCGCGGTGATGTGGCTGCTTTGCATTTGCCGTCCTTTTTTTCGGGCTCAATTGGGTCGGTCGTCGCGCAGCTGCTCGATCTGGTCGGCGAGTTCGACGCCCTTGTCGGTCGCGATCCGCTCGAGCACCCGCACCCGCGCCTCCAGCCGCTCGGTATGGGCCGCATATTGCGCGGCTTTCTCGGCCGTGACCGAATTGAGCGCCTCGGCCATCTTTTCCTTGTGCTTCAGCCAGCGCTTGAAGCCGTCCATGGCCACTCCGGCGATCACCGGAATGCCGACCACGACCAGGAAGAAGCCGATCACGAGCCAAGTTTTTTCCACGTCCTCCTCCTCAATTCTTCAGGCGCAGGGATTCGATCTCCTGCGTCAGCTGGTGGCTCGAATCGGTGACGATCCGTTCGACATTGGCGAGTCGGTCCTTGACCGCGCCGAGCTCGGCCTTGAGCTGGCCGTTCTCCTGGCTGAGCAGCTTGATCCGCTCCATCGCCTCGTCACTGTTCTTGGGATAGACCGTCTGGCCCCAGGTACCCTCCAGCGGATAGCCATGCTTGATCCGAAGCCTGGTCGTGTAGACCCAGCCGAGCACGCCGGCGAGGCCGACGAGCATGGCCATGACCACGACCAGCGGCCCGTAATTTTCCAGAAAAACTTCCATTCGTCCGCCCCTTCGTTCAACGCAGCTGTTCGATTTCGCGCGCGGTGCGCTCGGCGGGATCGGTGGCGATCCGTTCGAGCACCGCGAGCCGCTCTTCCAGCCGGGAAACCTGCTTGTTCAGCCGCTCATTTTCGCCGGTCAGCCGCGCGATCCTGCCTTCGGCCTCGGCTGGGCTCTTGTCGACGGTGCCGCCCCATTCGCCCTCGAGCGGATAGCCGTGCCGGGCCCTGATCCAGCTGGTCACGACCCAGCCCAGGGTCGAGATGGCAATGATGAGGATGACGAAGATCTTGCCGTCCATGTCCAAAAACCCCCTTCGTCGACTAGCGCAATTGCTCGATCTCGCGGGCGAGGCGCCCGTGTGAACTGGTCAGATAGGCCTCGGTATCGGCGAGGCGGCGATCGATCTGGCGCAGGCGCGAGCGCACGTCGCGCGCCGTGGTGCGCGGGCTGCGCCGCACGCCCTGCCAGAATTTCTTGCGCTCCGGGCTTTCCTCATACAGCTCGACCGGCTTGCGCGGCGCCATCCAGGCGATGATGAAATAAGCGAGCAGCAGCATGCCCGAGCCCAGGATCGTGCCGATCACGAAGCCCATCCGCACCAGGGTGACGTCGAGCCCGGTATAATCGGCGATCCCGGCGCAGACCCCGGCCCATTTGCCGTTCTGCTTGTCGAGATAGAATTTGGTGTGCGAGCCGCTGCTCATCGGTTCCTCCTGACGGTCCGGCCGCTGCGCTCGGCGTCGAACATCCGCTCGGAGCGGTCCTCGAGCGCGGTCTCGACCGGGTCCTGCCCGAGCGCGCGCCAATTGGGATTGTCGGCCTGAACGATCCGTTCGATGGTCAACATCCGGTCGTCCAGCCTTCGGGCGAGATCGTAGAGCTCGTCGAGCAAATTCTCGTCCTCGGTAGTCAGCGTCTTGGCGGTCTTCCACTTGGTGATGTAGTGGAAGATCACCCACGGAAAGCCGATGAACAAGATACCCAGGATGACGGCGGGCAGCAGGATGTCTTCCACGATTTATTCCCCCTCGCTCTTGGCTTCGCCGCCGTTGGAGCGGCGCGCGAGCGTCTCCCGCAGCGCCTCCAGCTCGGCATCGACCTTGTCGGCGTTGCGCAGCTCGTTGATTTCCTCGTCGAGCGTCTTGGGCGCCGCGCCCAGCGCCAGCGCGTCGGCCTCGCCTTCCGCGAGATCCGCGCGCCGCTCGAGCACGTCGAAGCGCGAAAAGGCGTCCTCGACCTTGGGCCCCGCATAGAGCTCGCGCAGCCGGGTGCGGTTCTGCGCGCTTTCCATCCGGGTCATGATCGCATTCTGGCGGGCACGGGCCTCGCGAAGCTTGTTCTGCAGCTTGGCGATATCGGCCTCCGACGCGCGCAGCGCATCGTCGAGCACTTCGATCTCGACCTTGAGCTGATCGGCCATCTCGGCGGCCTTCTGCTTTTCGAACAGGGCCGCCTTGGCGAGATCCTCGCGGTCCTTGCTGAGCGCCAGTTCGGCCTTTTCGACCCAGCTGTCCTGCAACCGGCCGAGCTTGTCGATCTGGCGGCGCATCTCCTTCTGGTCGGCGATGGTCCGCGCCGCCGACGCCCGCACTTCGACCAGCGTCTCCTCCATCTCCATGATGATCATCCGGATCATCTTGGCGGGGTCTTCGGCCTTGTCGAGCAGGTCGGTCACATTGGCGGCAATGATATCGCGCGTCCGCGAAAATATGCCCATGGGAAACAGCTCCTTTGCATTGAAATAGGCCTGGGCCGGTTTCGGCCCGAGACTAGCACGGGGGGCGGAAAAGCGCATCAGCTCTCCGGCCCGAACGGAAATACGCACCGGCCCTGGCTCAACCATTTGGCGGGGCCTTGAACTCGGCGGTGATCCAGCCGGCGCTTTGCGTTCCGGCGGGCAACGGTCCTGCCGCGGCCATGATCGACAGCGACGACAGGGTCAGCGCGCCCAGGGCGGCGGTGACGATGTGGGCAAGGCGATCGGGGCTCAGCATCTTGGGTCTTCCTACGGCTTTGCCGGTCGATCCGGCAGCGATGGCTTTGGTTAAGCACGGGTCGTGCCAGAACGAAAAATACCCGGAAATCCGTAGGTTCGCTCATCCGGGCCAACAAAATTCTTGCCAAATGGTGGTGAAATGCGCCAACTCTTCGCGACATGGAGCGCAACACCCATCTCGTCGGTCAGTCGACCAGCTTCCTCGACGCGGTCGAGCGGGCGAGCCGCGCCGCGCCGCTCGACCGGCCCGTGCTCGTCATCGGCGAGCGCGGCACCGGCAAGGAATTGATCGCCGAGCGCCTCCACCATCTGTCCTCGCGCTGGGACGGGCCGCTGATCGTGATGAACTGCGCGGCCTTGCCCGAGACCCTGATCGAGGCGGAATTGTTCGGCCATGAGGCGGGGGCCTTCACCGGCGCGACCAAGGCCCGCCCAGGCCGTTTCGAGGAGGCCAATGGCGGGACGCTCTTCCTCGACGAGCTCGCCACCCTCTCCAGCCCGGCGCAGGACCGGCTGCTGCGCGCGATCGAATATGGCGAGGTCACCCGGATCGGCTCCAGCCGCCCGCTCACCGTCGACGTGCGCATCGTGGCCGCCACCAACGAGCATCTGCCCAGGCTGGTCGACGAAGGGCGTTTCCGCGCCGATCTGCTCGATCGGCTGAGTTTCGAAGTCGTCACTCTGCCGCCGTTGCGCGGCCGGGCCAGCGACATTCCGGTGCTCGCGGAATTCTTCGGCCGGAAGATGGCGCTCGACATCGAAATGGCCTGGCCGGGCTTCAGCGAGAGCGCGATGGAGAAGTTTCGCGCCTATCCCTGGCCCGGTAACGTGCGCGAGCTGCGCAACGTCGTCGAGCGCGCGGTCTATCGCTGGCAGGGGCAGGAGGGGCCGATCGAGGATATCCAGTTCGATCCCTTCGAAAGCCCCTGGCGGCCGCTGCAGACGGCGGCCGCCGCGGCAAGAGCCGAGCAAGCGGCGGCGGCGGCGCCTACGGAGATGCCCACCGACACCGTCGTCGTCCAGCCCTCGGTCGGCTTCAGCGCCGAGGAATGCGCCGACTTCCGCCTCGCCATCGCCGAATATGAAAAAGCGATCCTCACCGCCGCCCTCGAACGCTGCCGCTGGAACCAGCGCGCCGCGGCGGCGGCGCTGAGCCTGAGCTACGATCAGCTGAGGCATGCGCTGCGGCGGCATGAGCTGCAGGGGTAGGGGCGGGCGATAACGCCGGCGCACATACTGTTCCCCGGCGAAGGCCGGGGCCCAGGCCCGGCGCCAGCCGGGTTTAGGGGCGACGACCGTTGGAAGCCTTCGGCTCCTGGACCCCGGCCTTCGCCGGGGAACACGGCTGAGCCGCGGAACCATCGCCATTGGGGCATGATCGTCCCGTTTGTTGGATACAAATAGGATTTTGTCTGACACGCTGCGGCCATGGCCGCCCCGTCGCTTCGCATGATCCCCGGTCGCTTGCCGGCACCCCACAGCCTTGGACAAGCCATTATCGGAGGCTTGCGGGCAGGCTCTCGGCTATCCTCAACTTCCTCAACTTATTCTCGCGCGCAGAGAAAGTTTTTCCTCCCAAGGAGCCGAACCTTACGAACTTTATTCAGCGTCCCGGGCGGCTTCCCGAACGAATTGCCGGGTCTTGCGCCGGTCACTGGGTCCAGCCAGAAGCCCCTGCCATGAACGACCCCGATTTCTACCGCATCCGCCGGATGCCCCCCTACGTCTTCGCCGAGGTCAATGCGATGAAGGCGGCGGCGCGGGCGCGGGGCGAGGATATTATCGACCTCGGCATGGGCAATCCGGACGGGGCGCCGCCCGCCCACGTCATCGACAAGCTCGCTGAGGTCGCCCGCAATCCGCGCGCGCATCGCTATTCGGCGTCCAGGGGGATCGCCGGGCTGCGCAAGGCCCAGGCCGGCTATTATGAGCGCCGCTTCGACGTTTCGCTCGATCCGGACAGCGAGGTGATCGTCACGCTGGGCTCGAAGGAGGGGCTCGCCAATCTGGCCCAGGCGATCACCGCGCCCGGCGACGTCGTGCTCGCCCCCAATCCTTCCTATCCGATTCACCAGTTCGGCTTCATCATCGCCGGCGCCGCGATCCGCTCGATCCCCGCCGCGCCCGGGCCGGACTTCTTCGACATCCTCGAGCGGGCGATGCGCTACACCGTGCCGGCACCCAAGGTGCTGGTGATCGGCTATCCGTCCAACCCCACCGCTTATGTCGCCGATCTCGCCTTCTACGAGAAAGTGGTCGCCTTCGCCCGCGCGCACGGCCTGTGGGTGATCTCGGACCTGGCTTATGCGGAAATCTATTTCGGCGAGACGCCGACGCCCTCGATCCTGCAGGTCCAGGGCGCCAAAGAGGTGGCGGTCGAGTTCACCTCGATGTCCAAGACCTACACCATGCCGGGCTGGCGGATCGGCTTCGCGGTCGGCAATCCGGTGCTGATCGGCGCGCTGGCGCGGGTCAAATCCTATCTCGATTATGGCGCCTTCACGCCGGTGCAGGCGGCGGCGGTGGCGGCCCTCAATGGCCCGCAGGACATCGTCGCAGCCAATCGCGCGCTCTACAAGGCCCGCCGCGACTGTTTGATCGATTGCTTCGGCCGCGCCGGCTGGGAGATCGCCAGGCCCGAGGCGAGCATGTTCGCCTGGACGCCGATCCCCGAGCCGTTCCGCCATCTGGGCTCGATGGAATTCGCCAAACGTCTGCTGAGCGAAGCCCGGGTGGCGGTCAGCCCCGGCGTCGGCTTCGGCGAGGAAGGCGAAGGCTTCGTGCGCATCGCTTTGGTCGAAAACGAGCAACGCCTGCGCCAGGCGGCGAGGGGCGTGAAGGCGTTTCTGGCGAAGGGGCCGTGAACGTGACCGTCACCCCGGCGAAGGCCGGGGTCTCGTGGAGACAGCCGTGACTTCTTGTCCTGAGATCCCGGCCTTCGCCGGGATGACGGCTTAAGGGGATCAATCAACGACATCGATCCGGCCAGTTTGGTCGATCTCGATCGATACCTGCTCATCCGTCC
>Ga0190275_10001370_pt1 | contig 18183 bp, 18 predicted proteins | sample Popmic550T_FD_133745 | JGI IMG/M metagenome (GOLD analysis project Ga0190275, IMG submission 133745) | Populus adjacent soil microbial communities from riparian zone of Yellowstone River, Montana, USA - 550 T | ecosystem: Environmental > Terrestrial > Soil > Riparian zone > Trees stand | place...
ACGAAAGTCAACGGCTACGAGGTGTGCCAGCGTTTGCGCTCGGACACGCGGACCCGGAATATCTCGATCGTCATGCTGACGGCCGGTTCTCTGTCGGCCGACAGAGTCGTCGGCCTGACGGCCGGTGCCGACGATTATCTGATCAAGCCTTTCGATCCGGTCGAGCTCGTTGCTCGCGTCAAGACTGCCCTTCGTCGGTCCAAGGAGATGCGGTCGATCAACCCTCTGACTCAGCTACCCGGGAACGTCCAGCTTCAGGACGAGGTGTCGAAACACATCGCGGCCCAGGAGCCTTTCGCTGTGATGTACATCGATCTCGATCACTTCAAGCCATTCAACGACCACTATGGATTCCTCCGCGGCGATGAAGCGATCAAGTTGTTGGCCCGAACGGCAGGAGATGCGATCAACTCCCATGCCGTTTCGAAGCGCTTCCTGGGTCATGTGGGCGGGGACGACTTCATCGCCATCGTCGAACCCGAGGTCGCGGAAGATGTTGCCCGGCAAGTCCTTGCGTCCTGGGACCAACATCTCCCGGATCTTTATGACAAGGACGACTTCGAGAATGGGTACATCGAGGTCGAGGATCGGCAGAAGCGCATGCACCGGTTCCCGCTATGCACGGTCTCTATCGGCATCGCGAGTAATCAGGAGCGCCCGATCCAGAGCCACTGGCAGGCGTCGGAGATCGCTTCCGAGATGAAGTCGTATGCGAAGCGGGAGCCCCGCTCTGCATACGCGACCGACCGCCGCAAACAGCCGTAGCCCTCCGCCTTCTATAATTTCGCGCACCCCTCAGGAGGACTTCTGTGACGGATACCTTTATGCGCCGAGCTCTTGAGCTAGCGCGCGTCCCGGCGGCGACCTCCCCGAACCCCCGGGTGGGGGCGGTATTAGTCACAGACGGAGCGGTCGTCGGGGAAGGAGCTCACCTCGGCGCCGGTACTCCTCACGCAGAAGCCGTGGCCCTGGCGGCGGCGGGGGAGCGAGCTCGCGGTGCCACCCTCTACGTGACGCTCGAGCCGTGCATCCACGAAGGTCGCATGCCCCCCTGTGCCCCAGCCGTCGTAGCCGCCGGGGTGACACACGTCGTGGTTGCGATCGAAGATCCGGACAGTCGGGTCGCAGGACGAGGGATCGCCTTCCTGCGTGACAACGGGATCGAGGTGACCACCGGGCTGTTAGCCGCCAGTGCCGCCGAGCTCAACCGAGCCTTCCTTCACCAACGCAGGACGGGGCGGCCGCTGATCACCTTGAAGTTGGCGTCGACACTCGACGGTCGGTTGGCTGCTCCCGATCGGAGCTCGCGTTGGATCACTGGAGAGGAAGCCCGCAGGTTCGTTCATGCAAGAAGGGCGGAAGTCGATGCGGTCATGGTTGGGGTCGGAACCGTGGTGGCCGACGATCCACAACTCACGACCCGCGAAGTAAGCACCGACCGACAGCCGGTGCGCATCGTTGTCGACGCATCCGGTCGCCTTCCGGCCTGGGCCCGTGTCTTCGACACGGGTGAAGTGATCGTCGCGACGACTGCCGAGGCACGGTCCGAAGCAAAGGTTGCGTGGAAGGACGCGGGGGCCGAGGTGATGGAACTTCCGCGCGCCGGCCGCGGCGTGGACCTGAGCGCGCTGATCACAAGCGTTTCCGACCGCGACTGGCTCGAGATCCTGTGCGAAGGAGGCGCCGAGCTCGCTACCTCACTGCTCAAACAGGATCTAGTCGATCGTCTCGAGCTGCACCACGGCCCCCTCACGATCGGACGAGGTGGTCCCGACATCGGGGATCTCGGCTTCAACTCGATGACCGAGGCTCAGCCGTGGTCGCTGGCTCACGTCGACCGGCTGGGGGATGACGTCATCTCGGTCTACGACCGGAAGCGCGTTTAGATGTTCACCGGGATCGTCGTCGAGCGTGGGCTGGTGAAGAGGGCCTCCAACCGCAAGGGGCTCCTCGAACTCGAGATCCAAGCCCCACATGTCGCTCGGGAGCTCCACGAAGGGGATTCCATCGCGGTCAACGGGGTGTGCCTCACCTGCGTGTCATCCTCCCGCCGTCGGTTCGAGACGCAGGCGATGGCAGAGACCCTGGCTCGATCGACGCTGGGCGGGCTCCGCAAAGGAAGCGGCGTCAATCTGGAGCTTCCGGCCCGCCTCTCCGACCGCCTGGGTGGCCATCTGGTCCAGGGGCACGTCGACGCAACGGCGAAGGTTGTGCGGATCGAGGATGACGAGGGGGCCCGGCGGATCTGGTTCATCGCGGGGGCAGACGTGCTCAGGTATCTCGTAGATAAAGGTTCCATCACCCTCGATGGCGTATCTCTAACGGTGGTGGAGGCAGGGGAGAGGACTTTCCAGGTCGCTCTTATCCCTCACACCCTCGCCGTCACGACCCTTACCGAGCTTCGGGTCGACTCCGAAGTGAACGTCGAGGTCGATGTGATTGCCAAGTACGTTGAACGACTGGCGAATGGGCACCTACGCCCCGACGCCTTCAGTTAGGAGGAAACAGTGTCGCTGGGCAGTGTAGACAAAGCGATCGAGGAGATCCGTGCCGGTCGCATGATCATCGTCGTTGACGACGAGGATCGCGAGAACGAAGGCGACCTGATATTCGCGGCCGAGAAGGTCACTACAGAGCACATCTCCTTCATGGTGCGCCACTGCTCGGGCATCATCTGCGTGCCTTTGGAGTCCGATCGCCTCGAGGAGCTCCACCTGCCGTTGATGATCTCCCAGAACTCCGATGCGATGGGCACCGCATTCACTATCAGCGTCGATGCCCGCCACGAGACATCAACGGGGATCTCGGCGTCGGATAGAGCCGCGACGATCAGAACATTGATCGATCCACGCACCACAGCGCGTGATCTTGCCCGCCCCGGCCACATCTTCCCGTTGCGCTATTCAGAGGGCGGTGTGTTGCGACGCGCCGGGCATACAGAGGCATCGGTTGATCTGGCTCGGCTCGCAGGTTGCTATCCCGCGGGGGTTTTGTGCGAGATCGTTAACGAGGACGGCACGATGGCCCGCCTTCCCGATCTCGAACGGTTCGCCGCCGAGCACGACATGACGATCATCTCGATCGCCGATCTGATCGCTTACCGCCGCAAGTCGGAAGTGCTCGTCAACCGCGTCAGCGAGGCTCGCATCCCAACCGCCTACGGTGAATTCACAACGATCGGCTACGAGTCCTTTGATGGCCGCATGCACGTCGCTCTGGTCAAGGGGAACCCTGCCGGACACGAGAACGTTCTCGTTCGAGTGCACTCAGAGTGTTTCACGGGTGATGTGCTGGGCAGTGTTCGCTGCGATTGCGGGTTGCAATTGACGGAGTCGATGCGCCGGATCGAGGAAGAAGGCGAAGGCGTGGTCGTTTACGTCCGGGGCCACGAGGGTCGCGGCATCGGATTGCGCCACAAGCTCGAGGCGTATGCCCTGCAGGATGGCGGTCTCGACACCGTCGAAGCGAACGTAGAGCTCGGTTTCGAGCCGGACACGCGCGATTACGGCGTCGGCGCGCAGATCCTGGCCGATGTGGGGGTTAGCACCATGCGCCTGCTGACCAACAACCCGACGAAGCGAGCCGGTCTCGAAGGATATGGACTGACCATCGTCGAGCGAGTGCCGCTCCAGAACGAGCCGAACCCCGAGAACCTCCGATACCTTCAGACGAAGCGTGACAAGCTCGGCCACATCCTCGACCAATTGTCGACCGAGCCGGTCATGGAGCATGCCGAGGAAGGTGAGACATCTTGAATCAAACGTTCGAAGGATCGTTCGAGGGCCGCGGCCTGAAGGTGGCGGTGGCCGTATCCCGCTTCAACGAGTCGATAACGAAGGCGCTCCTCACCGGAGCCCTCGATTGCCTGCGGCGACACGGCGTTCGCGACGAAGACGTTTCGATCACTTGGGTGCCGGGCGCATTCGAGCTGCCGGTGGCGGCCAAACGGTTGGCTCTGTCGGGGGACGTGGATGTGGTGGTCTGCTTGGGTGCGGTCATCAAGGGCGAGACGGCTCACTTCGAATATGTCTCGTCTCATGCCCTTAACGGGATCGGTCAAGTTGGTCTCGATACCGGGATCCCCGTCACGTGCGGCGTTCTCACCACTTACACGGTGGCCGAAGCGACCGATCGAGCGGGCGGCAAGGCTGGGAACAAAGGCTTCGAAGCCGCAGCCGCGGCGATCGAGATGGCCACATTGTTTTCGTCGATGCCCAAAGAACGTCCCCAGCTGTAAATGCTCAAGCTCGTCGTCCCCAAGGGCTCCCTGGAGCGCGCCACCTTCGATCTGTTCGAAGCGGCGGATCTCAAGATCTGGCGTGAGTCAGAGCGTGCCTACAGGGCATCGGTCGACGATCCGCGCGTCCTGTCGGTTGCGGTGCTCAGACCCCAGGAGATCCCGACCTACGTGGAGGACGGTTTCTTCGATATCGGTGTCACCGGTGAGGACTGGGTCGCGGAAACGGGTGCGGATGTGGTCAAGGTGACGGCCCTCGAGTACTCCAAACAGACGGACCGTCCCGTGAAGGTCGTCCTGGCCGTTCCTCGCGATTCGGGCATCACCGAACCTCAACAGATCAAACCCGATTCGCGGATCTCGACCGAGCTCCCGAACCTGACGAAGGCCTACTTCGAGAAGTTGGGGATCCCGGTTCGGATCTTCCTTTCCTACGGAGCGACCGAGGCCAAGGTTCCTGAGATCGTCGATGCGATCGTCGATCTGACGGAGACGGGGTCGACTCTGAGACGGAACGGCATGGAGATAGTGGATGTGCTCCTCGAGTCTCGGACACAATTGATCGCGAACCGCAGTGCTTATGAAGATCCGGCTAAGCGCACGGCGATAGAGGAGTTAACTCTCTTGTTGACCGGAGCTATCGCGGCTCGCGGCAAGGTGCTGGTGAAACTCAATGTGGACAAGGAGCACCTGGCTGCCGTGATCGCCGAGCTGCCGGCGATGAGAGCTCCGACGGTTTCGGAGCTGGCCGAGACGAACTACTTCGCTGTAGAGACCATCGTGTCCAAAGCAACTGTGAACACGCTGATCCCGCGGCTGAAGGCCCTGGGGGCCGAGGACATCATCGAGATACCGGTAACGAAGATCGTTCCTTAGCCGCGTCCCAAATGACCCTGTTTCTCCCAAGTGTCTGTGCTAGCGTCCTGACCGTTGTTGTTCGAGCGGGTGATCCCGTAGACAGACCTGCGGGGCCCGTGGCAGAAAGGAAGTGGAAGTGGCAGAAGGAACTGTGAAGTGGTTCAGCAACGAAAAGGGATACGGCTTCATCTCGCAATCTGACGGCGAAGACGTGTTCGTTCACTTCAGCGCAATCGAGGGGGATGGCTACAAGTCACTAGCAGAAGGTCAGGCAGTCGAGTTCGAGGTCACCGACGGACCGAAGGGCAAGCAGGCTTCGAACGTTCGACCCGTTTAGACCTAACGATCAAGAGATCAAAGGCGGCCCCCTCGGGGGCCGCTTTTATTTTTCGGGTTCTGCCGCTCTCTGCGCGTAAGCGATCTGCAGCTGCGACAGGGTCTGCTTGAGAGGCGCCTCGGCATCTTGCAAACGACTTCCCAACCCGTTGACGATCGCTGCCAGAGCATCGATGGCCAGCTGAGCATCGGGGGCCGCCCCCATCTCCAGCTTCGTTCCGGCGACGTTCGCCAGGTTCACGGCGGCATTCAGCACCCAGTCGAGACTGGGTGTCTGGACGATGTCCTCGACGATCCGCCTGGCTTCCGCTTCCTGTTCGGGGGTCCACACCGGCTCCTGAGGGGAGACCGGGTCCTGAGGGGAAGGAACGGCCTCTGGTACCTCTGGCTCGGCCGGCTCGGGATCCGGCGTAGCCGGACGAGGAGGCGGTTGGTGGCCCCCCGCAGAGATGCGTTTATCGACGACCTTGGGCCGCCGGGACTCCTCTTGCTCCCGTTCTTCGTCGTCCATATGCCTCCCTGCCCTCCCCCTACCTCGTGAGCTAGCCGGAAGATATACTCCCTGGTCTGAAGACTCGCCAAGAAGGGGCCGCAGGATCATGGGTCCCTCACCTCTCGGCCGCAGCAACAAAGGCTGATGGGGTCATGGATGTTGCCGCTACCGGTGACGCCTGGTTCTTGGCGTTGCCGGTTTTTTTCGTAGAAGGAGATAAGTATCGCGATTGATCTGCGGGTGAACGATCGCATCCGGGTACCGCGGGTGCGAGTGGTTGGCGCCGACGGAGCCCAGATAGGGATCCTCGAGATCAACGAGGCACTGAACCTGGCGGCGAGCCAGGATCTCGACCTGGTGGAGGTTGCGGGCCAGGCCGATCCGCCGGTCTGCCGAATCATGGATTACGGCAAATACAAGTACGAGCAAGCCGTCAAACAGAAGGAGTCCCGCAAGAAGCAGTCTCTCGTCGTGGTCAAGGAGATCAAGATGCGGCCGAAGATCGACCGCCACGACTACGGGACGAAGAAAGGCCACGTCGTGAGGTTCCTGCGTCAGGGAGCCAAGGTGAAGGTGACGATCATGTTCAGGGGGCGCGAGATGGCCCACTTGGATCTCGGCAAGAAGCTCCTCGATCGTCTGGCCGAGGACGTCGTCGAAGTAGCCAAGGTCGAAGTCCCGGCCAAGGTAGACGGGCGGAACATGACGATGGTGTTGAACCCGCTGAAGGAAGCGATCACGCCACGGCCGGCGCCGACACCGAGGTTCAGCACACCCCGGCCGGAGCAGGAGCCCGAAGCAGCAACGGAAGTCGAAACGGAAGCACCACAAACGGAAGACGAAGCCGAGCCCACAGCATCGCCCCCGGTCAAGGTGACGAGGGCAGAGGGCGGCTAATTAAAATAGGAGGTACTAAATGCCAAAGAAGAAGACTCACCGGGGCGCCGCCAAGCGCTTCAAGGTGTCGCCGACGGGCAAGATCCGTCGTCGTAAAGCTTTCATGAACCACATGCTCGAGAAGAAGTCTTCGAAGAGGAAACGCTCGCTCCAGCGACCGGCTGAAGTCGCGCCGGCGGACCGCAAACGGATCCGCCGTCTGCTCGGCGAGTGATCCACCAACAAAGATAGGGAGGGGTACAGATGCCGAGGTCCAAGCCCACCGTTACGGGCAGGAAGAGGCGCCGTGAGGTTCTCAAACAGGCGAAGGGCTATTACTCGTCGCGTGGGAAGCACTACCGCGCGGCGAAGGAACAACTTCTTCACTCCGGTACCTACGCGTTCCGCGACCGTCGTGCCCGTAAGGGTGATTTCCGCAAGTTGTGGATCATGAGGATCAACGCGGCGGCCCGAATCAATGGGATCTCTTACAGCCGGCTGATGTCCGGTCTGAGACAGGCCGAGTTCGAGGTCGATCGCAAGATGCTCGCCGAGCTGGCGGTTAACGATCCGCAGGCGTTCGCGGCGATCGCAGAAATGGCGAAGAAGAATCTAGAGAAGGCTGGATAACGAGCTCCATATCTAGCCTTCAGAACCCACAGGTCCAGGCAGCTCGGAAGCTAAGACGTCGTACGGCTCGCGACCGGACGGGAAACTTCCTGATCGAAGGGCCTCTGGCGATCTCCGAGGCTCTCGCTGCGGGAGACATCGTGACCGACGTCTACGCGTCTCCCGATCCCGCCCACGAACAGCTGCTTGAACGAACCCGCGCGCAGTCCGGCATCCGGGTTCACGAAGTAACGGAACCCGTGGTCAAGGCGCTCTCCGAGACGCAGACTCCGCGAGGAATCGTTGCCGTCGGCCGGATGAACAACTGTTCCGTCGCCGATCTCGCCACTAAGGCGGATCTGATCCTGGTGCTAGCGGAGGTCCGCGACCCGGGCAACGCGGGGACGCTCGTCCGTTCTGCCGTTGCTGCGGGGGCCACGGGCGTCGTCTTCACGGAGAACGGAGTCGACCCGTTCGGCTCCAAGACCGTGCGCGCTAGTGCAGGAACCTTGTTTAGAACGAAGGTCGCTCGCAGCGCACCCCTTCGCGAGACGCTCGAGACCCTGCGATCGTCCGGTCTGAGAACGATCGGCGCCGACGCGAGCGCGTCTCTCGGCGCGACAGAGGCAGATCTGACCAGACCGCTGGCGCTGGTCCTCGGCAACGAGTCATCGGGAGTCCCATCCGAGATGCAGGACCTCCTCGATGAATCCATCGCCATCCACATGCCCGGCCCGGTGGAATCGCTGAACGTGGGCATCGCGGGCTCGATCCTGCTTTTCGAATGCGTCCGGCAACGTGGGCGTTAACCTCTGCCGCAATGGATGAGGCCCCCCGTTTCGCAGAGATGATCTCCAAGATCGCTCACGAGCTGAGATCGCCCCTCACTTCGGTGAAGGGCTTCTCCTCGACGCTGATCAAGAGGTGGGATCGCTTCACCGACGAGCAGAAATTGCAGTTCGTCGAAACGATCCACGCCGATGCCGAGCGCATGGGCCGCATCGTCTCCGAGGTCCTCGACTTAGCCCGTCTCGAGACCGGACGGCTGGAGCTTCATCCGACGCAGGTCAACCTTCATGCGATCGCCACCAAGATGGCGGATCAGTACAAACATCTACCGGGTGGCGATCGAGTCGGCGTGACGATCGACGAGGAGCTCACCGCTTGGGCGGATGCCGATCGCATCGGGCACGTCATCGGCAACCTCATCGAGAACGCGGTGAAGTTCTCCGACGAAGGGGCTGTGGAGGTGACGGCGTCCAAGTCGGACGGGACCGTCGAGCTGACGGTGCGGGATCGAGGGGTCGGGATAGACGCCGAGCAGTTGCCCAAGGTCTTCGACGGACCTGCGCCCGCGGGCGGCAAAGCGACTCCGTCGGGGACGGGGCTCGGGCTGTATCTCTCGCGGCGGCTCATGGAAGCGCACGGCGGAACGATCAGAGCCGAGAGCGAGGTGGGAAGCGGATCTACCTTTGTCATCACGGTAGCCGCCGATAGTCCTGATGAGTGAAGAAGTCCGCAACGCGTTAGAGCAAGCTCGGAGCGAAGCGCTCGAGCGGATCGCAGCTGCGACCGATCTCGCCTCGCTGGACGAAGCCAAGGTCCGGGTGCTGGGGCGCAAGGCGCCTCTGTCGAGGGCACGCGGGGCCTTGGGGAAGCTCGAGGAAGAGGAACGCCGCTCCGTCGGCAAGCTGGCGAACGAAGTCCAAGGCGCGATCGAGGCCGCCGTGGAGGAACGGCGCCAGCTGTTCGAGGCAGCCGAGCTCGAGCAACGGTGGGAGCGGGAGCGAGTCGACGTCACCTTGCCGGGCGTGCCCGTCGAGGTCGCTCCGCTGCACCCCTTGACACAGACCGTTTGGGAGATCGTCGACATCTTCATCGGACTCGGATACCGGGTGGCCGAAGGTCCCGAAGCAGAGCTTTCCATCTACAACTTCGATGCCCTCAATACTCCTCCGGCGCATCCGGCGAGGTCTCCCCTCGACACCTTCTATATCGAGGGAACCGACGAGAGGGTGTGTTTGCGCACCCAGACCTCGCCGATCCAGATGCGCACGCTGGAGGATCAGGCCCCCCCCGTTTACGTGGTTGCCCCCGGTCGTTGCTTCCGCCGGGACACCGTCGACGCGACGCACCTCAACGTGTTCACGCAGATCGAAGGCCTGGCGGTGGACAGTGGGATCACGATGGCCGACCTGAAGGGGACGTTGCAGCTATTCGCACGCGAGGTGTTCGGTAAGGGTCTCGACACCCGGTTCCGCCCCCATTACTTCCCGTTCACCGAGCCTTCGGCCGAGATGGACGTCCAGTGCTTCAACTGTCGTGGAGCCGGCTGCAGGATCTGCAAACAGGAAGGATGGATCGAGATCCTCGGTTGCGGGATGGTGCATCCCTACTTGTTCGAATGGTCTCGCGATCACGCACACTCGGACGAGATCCGTGCTGCGTATGCCTCCGAACGTTTCACGGGCTTCGCGTTCGGCATGGGGGCCGAGAGGATCGCCGCGCTCGCTCACGGCGTGAACGACATCCGTTACTTCTGGGAGAACGATCTTCGTTTCCTCGAACAGTTCCGGGCGCTCGTATGAGAGTCAGTCTGCGTTGGTTGCAGGAGTTCGTCGAAGTCGATGCCGAGCCGGAGAAGCTCGCCGAGATGCTCGACCTCTCGGGGACGAAGGTGGAAGCTGTTCACAGGCTGGGCCAGGGGATCGATGGAGTTGTAGTTGCAGAGGTGTTGAAGATCGACGAACACCCGAACGCCGACAACCTGGTACTCGTCGATGCCAGGATCTCCGATAGCGAGGTCTTCCATGTCGTGTGCGGCGCACGCAACTTCGCAGTGGGGGACCGGGTTCCCTACGCACAGGTCGGAGCCCATCTTCCCGGTCTCGAGATATCGGAACGCAAGATCCGTGGTCAGCAGAGTCAGGGGATGCTGTGCTCCGCCGCCGAGCTCGGGATCTCGAAGGACCATTCAGGCATCCTCGTTCTTCCTCCCGACAGTCCTCTGAACGATGCAGTCACTTCTCTGCTAGGCCTCGACGATGTCATCTTCGAGCTAGAGATCACCTCAAACCGGCGCGACTGTCTCAGTGTCATCGGTGTGGCGCGGGAGGTGTCCGCGATCCTGGATACAGAGTTGAAGGTTCCGGAAGTGAACCTCCTAGGCTCCTCGGATGTGGCATCTCCGGTGTCGGTATCGATCGAAGATGGTCGCGGGTGTCCTCGTTACTTGGCGCGCTACATCGAGGGGGTGTCCGTCGGAGCATCGCCCACATGGATGGCGGCCCGCTTGCTCGCCGCAGGGATGCGACCGATCTCTAATGTCGTGGACGCGACCAACTACGTGATGCTCGAGTACGGACAACCGCTGCACGCTTTCGATGGGGATCTCGTAACAGAGCAGTCGATTATCGTGCGGCGGGCGAAGAGCGGAGAGAAGCTCACCACTCTCGACGGCCTCGACCGGGAGCTCGATCCGGAGGATCTTGTCATCGCCGATCCCAAACAGGCGGTTGCTCTGGCCGGCGTCATAGGCGGGGGCCTCTCGGAGGTCGGCGACGCGACGCGCAACGTCATCCTCGAAGCGGCTCATTTCGATGCAGAGACGGTGGCCTTCACGGCCCGGCGTCACCAGGTAAGGACGGAAGCTTCCGCTCGTTTCGAGCGTGGGTCCGATCCCGAGATTGTCCCGGTAGCGGCAGCTCGGGCAGCACAGCTCATGGCCGAGACGTCGGGCGGGTCCGTATCGGCGACGGAGACGGATGAATATCCGGCCCCCATACAGCGCGCGTCGGTTCGGCTGAGGCCGGAGAGAGCCGATCGCGTGCTCGGTGCCCCGTTGAGTAGCGACACCCAGGCCAAGTACCTCAGAGGCCTGGGGATGAAGGTCGACAGGGTTGACGACGCGTTCTCCGTGGAGGTTCCGCCGTGGCGCTACGACGTACGGCGCGAGGAAGACCTGATCGAGGAAGTGGCCCGACTCAGCGGTTTCGGCAGGTTGCCCTCAACGTTGCCTCCGGGCCGTAGTGGAGGGCTGGAGACGGGGCAGAGCTTCGACCGACGGGCTCGCTTGCTCTTGACCGCGAACGGAGTCGCAGAAGCCTGGACGACATCGTTGATGGGTGCGTGGGAGTTGGATCAACTCTTGGTGCCCGCGAATCATCCGCTACGCCGTCTCGTACGGCTGGCGAATCCGATGAGCGAGCAAGAGGACGCCTTGCGAACGACTCTTCTCCCTGGATTACTTCGTTCCGCGACTCGAAATCTCAGCGCACACCGGACGTCTGTGGCGCTCTTCGAGATCGCTCGCATCTACGAACCGAGCGAAGAGGAGCTTCCATGGCAGCCGGTGGTGCTGGCCGCAGTTTTCAGCGGCCTGCGTTCCCCCAAAGGATGGAACACTGCCGAGACTCGGTGGGACTTCTTCTCTGCGAAGGGTGTGCTCGAAGCGTTGATAGCGGGCGCGGGGTGCGGTCCGGCGGTTTTCGACACCGCTTCTGGGATGCCGTTCCACCCGACTCGGGCCGCGAAAGTGACGCTCGGCGGCGCGCGATTGGGGAGCATCGGTGAGCTACATCCTGATGTCTGTGCGAATTTCGATGTAGCCGAGGGCACGTGCGTGTTCGAGATAGCGTTGGCCCCGCTGATCGACGCATTGCCGGGTCGAGAGCAGGCGCAGGAACTGATGAGACACCCCTCTATCTATCTGGATCTCGCGATCGTCGTGGAGGATCAAGTCCCGGCAGCCGAGGTCGAGTCGTTGATCAAAGCGACAGGCGAACCCGAGCTCGTCTCCGTTAGGGCATTCGATCTCTATCGCGGCGAGCAGGTGCCGGCCGGAAACAAGAGCCTCGCCTTCGCTCTCGAGCTTCGAGTGCCCGACCGAACACTCACCGACGAGGAAGCGACGGCCGTGCGCGATCGGATCGTCGACTCACTCGCCCAACGTTTGCAGGCGACCCTGAGGACGTGATCCGATGAACGAAAGAGACCTCCTGTCCCTCGACGACGTCACGAGGGAAGAGCTCCATTATTTGATAGAGCGCGCGGCAGACGTCAAGCGAGACCCGAAGGCTTACTCGCAGGCCCTGAAAGGTCGCCAGGTCGTGCTGCTGTTCGAGAAACCCTCGCTCAGGACCAGGGTGTCCTTCGAAGCCGGCATCACCAGGATGGGTGGACATGCCATCGTGGTGGCGAACGAAGAGATCGGTCTCGACTCGAGGGAATCGATCGAGGACGTGGCGCGCGTGCTGTCTCGGTGGGCGGACGGCATCGTGATGAGGACGTTCGGTCAGGATCGCCTCGAGCGTTTGGCCGAAGCCGCGACCGTTCCGGTCATCAACGCATTGAGCGACTTCTCTCATCCCTGCCAGGGCCTCTCCGACCTGCAAACGATCAAGGAAAAGAAGGAAACCCTCGAGGACGTGTCGCTGGCCTATCTCGGCGACGGAAACAACGTTGCGCATTCATTGATGTTCGGGGGAGCAAAGATGGGGATGGACATCCGCATAGCGACTCCGCCGGGACACGAACCGTTCCCCCAAGTCGTCGAGCGTTGCCAGGAGATCAACGCGGGCAACATCGGGAAGGTGAGCGTCACGAACGTCGTATCGGAAGCGGTTTTCGGCGCCCATGTCCTCTACACCGACGTGTGGACCAGTATGGGCAAGGAGAGCGAAGCCGAGAAGAGGGCCGAGGAGTTCTCCCGCTTCCAGGTCAACTCCGAGATAGTCGGCATGGCCGATCCCGAAGCCATCGTCATGCACTGTCTGCCTGCGCACCGCGGACAAGAGATCACCGCCGATGTCATGGATGGTCCACGTTCCGTGGTTTGGGATCAGGCGGAGAATCGCCAATGGGCCCAGATGGCACTGCTCGACTGGCTTCTGTCCTAGTTGCACCGCCTCACCAAGGCCTTCTATGAGAGGGATGCGCTGGCCGTTGCCCGGGAGCTGATCGGGTGCCTCTTTTGTCGTTCGACGAAGCGTGGGCTGCTGGCCGTGCGACTGGTGGAAACCGAGGCATACAGAGGCCCGATCGACCCGGGATCGCACGGTTACCGAGGGGTGACGGATCGGACGAGGGTCATGTACGGCCCTCCGGGCCGTCTCTACGTCTATTTCACGTACGGGATGCACTGGTGCGCCAACGTCGTTTGTGCGCGGGAGGGGACCTGCGAAGCGGTACTGCTGCGGGCAGGTGAACCTGTCTTCGGAACGGACATCCTCCGCATGAACCGCGGGGGGATCACCAGGGACCGACTCATCGCCAGCGGCCCGGCTCGCTTGGCGCAAGCGTTCGGGATAGCCAAAGGACAGAACGGAGCGAGCCTTCTGCGTGGTGGTGACTTCTGGTGTGCCGAGGATGCCGACACACAGAGCCTCAGGACAGGTGAGATCGCTCAGACGGTCAGGATCGGGTTGGGCGAGGGCAGGGGGCAGGAGATCCCGTGGCGTTTCGTTGTGCCGGGACATCCACACGCATCCCGGCGTTCCTAGATCAGGGGTTCACCCAGATATAGACGACCGAGCCCTGCTCCATCCGCGTTCCGGCAGCCGGTGACTGTTTCCAGACGCGCCCTCGGTTCTCTTTGGCGCGCTTCTTGTCGGATTCCTTCTGATAGATGATGTGCGGCGAGAAACCCTCTTCCCGGATCCGGGCCGACGCCTGCCCTTCCGTCATCCCCAGCACGTTCGGGACACTGGAGAAGTCGTCCCGATCGTCACCGCCTCTGCCGTTACCCCTCCCTTTCCCGTTGCCGTTCCCATTGCCGTTGTCCCGGTCCCTCTCTTCCTCTTCCGACTCCGGGACGGAGACGTAGACGACCACGGGAACACCCTCGGTCGATCGGATGCCCGCTCCCGGATCCGTGGCAACCACGATGCCCGGCGGGTACTTGCTGGTCGGCTCTTCTTCCTCCCTCACTTCGAAGCCTTCTCGCTCCAGCAGCGCGATAGCTTCATCGGCTGGGAAACCGACGACGTCGGGGACCTTCTCGCCCTCCTTGGGGGCCGCGCAAGCTTTCTTCGGGGCGCTGTCCTTCGGGAATGTGGCCGAAGCTTGGAATTCCTCGGGAGTGGATCCGCCGGCAAGGCAGCCCGTACGAGTGTCGATGGTGACGTTGATCAATCCGATATCGGGGATGGTGAAGGAGCTTGCCGGCACGCCTGCAAGGGCGCGTGACATGAAGCTCTGCCAGATCTCTGCCGGGAAGGAACCGCCCGTCACACCGGAAGAAGTCAAGGACCTGGTTACCTGACAGGCGTACGTGACCCCTGAACAACTGGTGCGCATCGATATCTCACCCGCCGGGTACCCGATCCAGACCGCGGCGGCGAGATCGGGTGTGTAGCCGCCGAACCAAGCATCTCGGTACTCCTGTGCGGTTCCCGTCTTGCCGGCTGCCGGGCGGCCGATGATCGCCCGGACGCCGGTGCCGCGTTCGATCACGTCGGTGAGAGCGGTGGTCGTCAGATACGCGGTCGCAGAGTCGATCGCTTGGGAGGGCTTGGAGCGATCCTCGTAGATGACCTCGGCCTTGGACTTGCTCGTGTCCACGATCCGGGTGACGGCCACGGGCGGGTGGTACTCGCCGTTCGTTGCGAAGGTTGCGTATGCACTAGACATCCCCAGCGGGTTGACCGGGTTCGTCCCGAGGGCCGCCGACGGAACCGCGAGGAGCTCGGTGTTGATCCCCATTTCCTCGGCGATATCGACGACGGCTTGCGGGCCGCTCTCCAGGATCATCTGCGCGTAGACGACGTTCACGCTGTTGACGGTCGCCTCCAGCACGGAGATCTCGCTGCCGAACGATGATCCTTCGTAGTTCTGAACGAGCCAGTCACCGCCCGCGTTCTGCCCGGGGAAGGTCATGGAGGACGGCGCTTTGTACGTCTTGGACAAGGGGATGCCGTGTTCGATCGCAGCCGCCAGAGCGAATGGTTTGAATGCCGATCCGGCCTGGCGACCGGTTCCGGGGGCAACGTTCTGGACGTCCTTCCCGCTTCCAACGCGGCCCAGGCCGGGCTCGGCCAAGATCGCCAGGTTCAGCTTTGCGTAAGGGTCCTCTTTCCTGGGGGCGAACCAGTCGCGGCCCCCAACTAGCGCCTTGACGTGTCCCGTGTCCGGTTCGATGGCAACCATCGACGCGTACGGGTCGCTCGCGTTAGGCAAGACTTCGTTCACGGCCTGCTCGGCGGCGGCCTGAGTGTCGAGGTCGACCGTGGTGTAGATCTTCAGCCCGCCTTGGAACAGACGCTTCGTTCGTTCCGCAACGGTGTCGCCGACGGCCTTGAACCGCGGGTCGTAAGTGACGAGTCGATGGACGTAGTCGATGAAGTAGGGGGCCGGGTATTCGTCGGCGACCGTGACCTCGTCGAGTTTGATCTTCTTGCGCATGGCCTTATCGGCCTTGGCTTCTTCGATATAGCCGTTCTTCGCCATCTGTCGAAGGACCAGATCGCGTCGCTGGCGGGCCGCTTTTGGATTCTTGTAAGGGTCGTACTCCTCTGGGATGCGGATGATCCCGGCAAGAGTTGCCGCCTCCGGCAGGCTCAGATCCGCAGCACTCTTCCCGAAGTAGGTGTTGGCCGCGGCCTGGACTCCGTACGCACCTTCGCCGAAGTAGACCGTGTTCAGGTATCGCTCGAGGATCTCGTTCTTGGACAGCTCTTTCTCGACCTGACGGGACAGAGCAGCCTCGATGATCTTTCTCTCGAAGGTCTTCTCGGCGATCTCCCCTGGGGCGATGATCACGTTCTTCACGTACTGCTGCGTGATCGTCGACCCTCCCTCACGGATCTCGCCGCTCGCTACGTTGGCGAGCAGCGCTCTGGCGATCGCCCGAACGTCGACGCCTTTGTGTTGGTAGAAGCGTTCGTCCTCGATGGCGATCACCGCCTCGCGCACGTACTTCGGCATGCGCTTGAGCGAGATGATCGTTCGGTTCTCGGTCTTGTGAAGTGTGGTGATCAGTTGACCGTCGGCATCGAAGATCTTTGAGGACTGAGCCAGTCGGAATCGGAGGTCGGCGTCGCTGAGAGTGGGGAGATCTTCGAGTTGCTCGGTCAGCTGCGCGCATGAGGCCGTCACAAGGACGACCAGCAGGGATGCGATAAGGGCTCGAAGATTTGGACGATGCACTGGTACCTGATTCTAGCTGCGAGGGCAGCTATTCCCCGCTGGTCTAGCATCTGGTCACTTATGACTGATCCATCCATTTCCGACCAGGTAGAGCGCTTATGCAGGCGCGCCGAGCACGTCATCTCCCGAGACGAGCTGACCGACAGGCTGGGGGAGAAGCGGCCCCTGCGAGTGAAGCTGGGTCTCGACCCGACCGCACCGGCGGTGACGCTCGGTTGGGCGGTGCCCTTGCGCAAGCTGCGCGAGTTCCAGGATGCGGGTCATACCGCGGTGTTGATCGTCGGGGATTTCACGGCCCGTATCGGCGACCCTTCGGGAAAGAACGAGACGCGACCCCAGCTCACGAAGGAAGAGGTGAAGGCTCACGCCACTGTGGTCCTGGATCAGTTCTCCGACATCCTGTCCAAGGACAACCTCGAGGTCCGTTACAACTCCGAGTGGCTGGAGCCCATGGATCTGGGCGACATCCTCAAGCTCACTTCGCATTACACGGTTGCACAGATGCTGGAGCGCGACGATTTCGCCAAACGCTACGCAGAGCAACGTCCGATCTCGATCATCGAATTCATGTATCCGCTGGCACAGGCTTATGACTCCGTGGCGGTAGAGGCGGATGTCGAGCTGGGCGGCACGGATCAATTGTTCAACCTGCTCGTGGGTCGCCAAATGCAGCGGGCGTATGGGCAACGGGAGCAGATCTGCCTCACGATGCCCCTGCTCGAGGGGCTCGACGGCGTGCAGAAGATGTCGCAGTCGCTCAACAACTACGTGGCTATCCGGGAGGAACCGGCCGAGATGTTCGGCAAGCTGATGAGCATCCCGGACTCGCTCGCCGTTCGTTACGCGCAACTTGCCGCGGACATGTCGGATGCCGACGCGCAGGAACTCGATGCCAAGGTCAAACGAGGGGGGCCCGAAGCGGGCGACGCCAAGCGTCAGGTGGCTCGCGCATGCGTCTCCCTGTACTACGGCTCCGACGCGGCGAAGGAGGCGGAAGAAGCCTTCGACCGTCAGTTCAAACGCCATGAGGCGCCGGCCGAGGTTCCGGAAGCGAGCATCCCCCCCGATGCGATCGACGGAGACATCGTTTACCTCCCCCGGGTGCTGGCCGAGCTGGGGCTTGCCGAATCTCGTTCCGCTGCCCGACGTTTATTGGGCCAACGCGGGGTAAAGGTCAATGGTGAGATCGTCACCAGCGAGGAGCTTCCCCAAGCGAATCTCACGGGGGCACTCCTACAGGTCGGCAAGCGCCGCTTCGTCCGCCTCCTGGGCTGACTACCTAGGACGGGTTCGTCCTGCAGACATTGCGCTGGGTCTGACCGCTGCCGGCTGCATCGGTTCACTGATCTTCCTCGGTTGGGTCCATTTCGACGATCTGTTCAACATCCGAGGCATCGAGGCAGTCAGGACCGTCCAGGCGAAGTACATGAACCTGGGTCACGTGTTCCCTCCTCTGCGAGAGGGAGACTTCTACGGAGCCACCCGTTACATGCCATTGCCCGTCGCGATGCATGCCGCTGTCGCACATCTAACGGGCGACTACCTGGTGGCCGGGAAGATCCTGGCCGCCTCCATCGGCGCTCTGCTCCTAGCGGTGACGTTCGGATTGATCTCGCAAGCCGGTCTCCCG
>Ga0190275_10001371_pt1 | contig 18178 bp, 9 predicted proteins | sample Popmic550T_FD_133745 | JGI IMG/M metagenome (GOLD analysis project Ga0190275, IMG submission 133745) | Populus adjacent soil microbial communities from riparian zone of Yellowstone River, Montana, USA - 550 T | ecosystem: Environmental > Terrestrial > Soil > Riparian zone > Trees stand | place...
GCGACGGGCAAGGAGCTTTGGCGCGCGGGGGGCCTCAACCCCGAACGCGAGCCTTTCTACCGCGTCGTCGCCTCGCCGGTCGTCTCCGACGGGCTGGTCTACGTGCCGACGCGCGTGCGCCCGCTCCTCGCGCTGCGCTCCGGCGGGCGCGGCGACATCTCGAAATCGCACCTCGCTTGGTCTACGCAGACCGGGCCGGACGTGCCGACGCCCGTCACCGATGGCAAGTACTTCTACGTCGTCAACGACCGCGGCATCGTCTGGTGTCTCGACGCAAAGACCGGCAAGGAGGTCTACGGCCAGCAGCGCCTGAAGCCCGGCACATACAGCGCGTCGCCAATACTCGCCGACGGGAAGATTTACGTGACGAACGAGGACGGCATGACCTCAGTCATCAAGGCGGGGCCGCAGTTTGAATTGCTTGCCGAGAACGACCTCGGCGAGTACTGTCTCAGCTCGCCTGCCGTCTCCGAAGGGCAGATTTTTATCCGCACCTCGAACCACCTCTACTGCATCGGCAAGCGACGGTGAAAAGAAGGGTGCTGGGTGTTGGGTTCTGGGTAAAGACAAGTTGCTTTTACCCAGAACCCAGAACCCAACACCCAGCACCCTTTTAAGACTGAGGCTTGAAGTAGAGAACCATGCCGGCGCCGGTGGCGGCGAGGACGAAGCCGACGTAGAGCAGCGGGTTGGGGGCCTGCTTCGGTGGGTGGAGCAACATCGAGAAGAGGACGTTGACGAGCGGCGCGCCCGCGAAGACGAGCGGCATGACGTAGGTCGGCAGTCCGCCCGCGCGGAAGGCGTAGATGATGCAGACGGCTCCCACTGCACCAAGCGCGCCGCCCGCCGTTGCGGCAAGCGCACCTTTGGTCGTGAACCCTGCGCTCAGTCCGCCCTGCGACGACAGACCGATGAGTGGCACTAGCACCCCGATGAGAAAGTAGGCCGCGCCGACGCACAGCAGTGCACGCAAGGGGCTGCCCAACTGCACCTGCCCCCGGTGAAGCACCGGCCCATACAGCCCCCACGCGAGCGCCGCGCCGAGGGCGAAGATGATCCAGAGCATAAAAGACCTCGTGACAGGTGACAGGTGACGGGTGACAGGTAAGAGCAGGATTTATCCTGTCACCCGTCACCCGTCACCTATCACGGTTTTCAGAACGTCAATCGAACGCCGAGCTGAACCTGCCGCGACGAGGTTGTGGTCGAGCGTGTGCGCCCGAAGGTCGAGAGCGGCTGCTCGTTGTCGGCGGCGCCGGTGAAGACGATCAGGCTGGGCGGGGCGAAGTTGGCCCGGTTGAAGAGGTTGAAAGCCTCCAGGCGCAACTGCACCGCGCCGTCGTCGCCGAGCCAGCCCCAGCGCGTGTTCTTAGCTAGCGAGAGGTCGAAGACGCGGAGGTTGGGGCCGATGAGCGCGCCGCGCCCGACGTTGCCGAGCGTGCCGGCGGCGGGCAGACGGAAGGCCGCCGGGTCGAAGTACTGGTCGGGGTCGCCGATGACGGCTGTGTCAGCCGTGAAGCCGGGCGCGAAGTCGGGGCGGTCGAAGCCGATGCCGGGAGCGAGTGAGGGCGACCACTGCGAGCGCGAGCGATTGCGCGCGACGAAGACCGTCAGAGGGTTCCCGCTCCGCGCCTGCCCTATCCCAGACAACTGCCACCCGCTCGTGAGCAGTCCCGCCAGCCCCTCGCGCCCCTGCCCGAACGGAAGCTGCCACGTGAAGTTGACGACGAGGTTGTGCTTGGCGTGGTAGTCCGAAAGCCCCTTGTTGTAGTCGAGGCCGGGGAACTCTGGGAAGGCCGTCGTCGTCCCGTTCGTCGCGTCGGAGAAGAAGGTCGAAGCCTGCGTCGTGTCTATGTTGCGCGAGAAGGTGTAGGAGAGCTGCGCGTTGAGTCCGCGCGTCAAACGCTTGCGCGCCTCGAAGACCATCGCGTTGTACCAAGAGTTGCCGTCCGAAGACTTCAGCTCGATGGTCGTGAACGCGGTGTTCGGGCGCGGCTGACCCACGGGCCAGAAGGGCGTGCCGTCTGCGCGTATGATGGGGGCGGGGATGTTCACGTCGTTGCTGCGAAGGAGATGCACGCCGCGCGAGCCTGCGTAGCCGATGGTGATGACCGTGTCGAACCAAAGCTCGCGCTGGAGGTTCAGATTCCAGACCTGCAAGTACGGGTTGTCGAGGTCGAACTGCACGGGGCGTATCGAGAGCGAGCCGACGAAGTTCGGGACGGGGAAGGCCGGGTTGTTGATGACGGGGCGCGGGGTGGCCGGCGGGTTCGTGACCGTCACGATCAGGTTCTGCTGGTTGTTCGTGTTGTAGTAGATGCCGTAGCCGCCTCTTACGGAGGTTCGCCCGTCGCCCATAACGTCCCACGCGAATCCGACGCGCGGGGCGAAGTTCTTCAAGGTCGGGTTCTCGTAGAGCGGCCCAATCGTCGGCGTGCGGTCGCTCAAGGAGGGGAGCGACACGTCGCGCCCGCCCAAGTCCAGAGGCGTCGTCGAAGCCTCGTAGCGCAAGCCCCCGCTCAAGGAGAGGCGCGGGTGTACGCGCCAGGTGTCCTGCGCGTAGAGGCCGAAGAGCGTGAAGCGCCAGTAGCGGTCGAACTGCGCGCCGGGCGTCAGCCCTATGAAGCGCTGCGCGCGGTTCTGTAGAAAGTCGCCGACCGAGGCGAAGGTGAAGATGCCGTTGCTGAAGGTCGGGTTGACCATGTTGTCCTGATAACGCTCGGCGAGCGCGCCGACCTTAAACAGGTGACGACCGCGGCTGTGGACGACGTTGTACTCGCCGCCGAAGACGTTCTGCACCAGACGAAGGTTGCCGGACGACTGCGGGCCGAAGCGCGGGATGCCGCCGATGTCTATGTCGCCTGTGATGCCGCGGCCCGGCACGAATTCGGGAAGCGGGCTTGCGAGGTTCGCCTCGACGTTCTGCCCGACGCGCGTGCGGCTGAAGTTGAAGCGCAGCGTGTTCAGCGTCGAGGCCGAGAGCGTCTGCCGGTACTCACCCGTGAAGAACTGATTGCGCGAGAAGAAGGTGCGCGGGAACTGCGGGAAGTCGGTCGGGAGCAATTGGTCTGCGTCGTCGAACGTGTAGCGCGCGAAGAACTGGTCGCGGTCGCTGTGGTTGTAGTCCACGCGCCCCTGTAGGAAGTGCTGGCGTATCTGCTGGTCGAAGCCGAAGGTGTGCGCGGCGAGGTTGCCCGTCACGCGCGAGGGGCCGAGGTTCGGCAGCGGGAACGCGTCGAGGAAGGGACGGACGACGGGGCTAACGCCGACGTTGGTGCGGACGATGTTCGCCGCGGGACAGGCTTGCCCCGCCGCAGGGGTCACGTTGCAGCGCGTGACGATGCCTTCGCGCGCGTCGAGGTCGGGCGTCACGGTGCGTACCGTGCGACCGAGGTTCTCGCGCAGCGACTCGTAGCCGGCGAAGAAGAAGAGACGGTCTTTGCGGATGGGGCCGCCGATTGAGCCGCCGAACTGGTTGCGGCGGAACTCGGGCTTGCGCTCGGGGTCGCAGCAGTTGCGCGCGTCGAGGTTGTCGTTGCGGTGGAACTCGTAGAGCGAGCCGTGGAAGACGTTGCCCCCCGACTTCGAGACGGCGTTGACCTGCCCGCCGAAGTTGCGACCGTACTCGGCGCTGTAGGCGTTGGTTTCGATGCGGAACTCGCGGATGGTTTCGAGTCCGAGCGAGGTGCCGGCGGCGCTCCCCGAAGGGCCGTTGGTGAAGTCGTTCTGCGGCGTGCCGTCGAGGAGATAGACGTTAGAGCGCGGGTCCTGCCCGTTGACGCTGATGCCGACGCCGTGCGCGACGACAGAGCCGGTGTCGCGGTGCGGGTAGGCGACGACGCCGGGCTGTAGGAACGCGAGGTCGGTGTAGTTGCGCCCGTTCAGCGGCAGCTCGCGCATCGCACGCTCGCCGACGAGGAAGCTCAGTTCGGGCGTCAGCGTGTTGACGAGCGCCGCTTCGTCCGTGACGTTGACCTGCTCGTCGAGGCCCGCGACCTCCATCAAGATGTTGAGGGTCGCCGTCTCGTTGACCGTCAGGCTGATGCGCTCGAAGAGGTAGTTCTTGAAGGAGGACTTGCTGGCGCGCACCTCGTAAGGCCCGACGGGCAGCCCCGCGAAGACGTAGCGTCCCTCGGCGTCGGAGGTGGCCGTGCTCGCCCGCCCCGTCTCAAGGCTCTTGACCGTCACCACGGCTCCGGGGATGGCAGCGCCGTTCGCGTCCTTTATGTCGCCGGCGAGCGTGCTCGTCGTCTGGGCGCGCGCCTGCGCGGCGAAGAGGAGGACGAGCGCGAGGCAGGCGAGCCTCGCGCACAGAGGGGGAAGAAGAGAAACGTTTTGAAGCATGTGGACGTATAACTCCAGTTCGATACGTACGGTCTCGGCGAATCTTTATACTCCGCATTCTAGCAGGCGGTTTCACAGTTGTGACGGAAATCCTCCCGCGCTGCAATGAATATTGACGGGCGCACGTTTATTTTACGCCACTTTTACAACGCAAAAGCTCATTTCGGTGATAATGCCGAAAAGCCGGCGCACCCCTTCGTTCGACAAGCCCGCCGGGCGAATGACTCTTAGGAGAAACTGTCTTGAAGTCAAAGCTCCAAGCCCTCGTACTTTTATCCATTTCGCTGTGCGCCGCCTTCGCCCTCGCGCCGCGCGCGTCGGCGCAGACGCACCGCGGCTCCGTGCTGGGCACGGTCTCAGACCCGGTCGGGGCCGTCGTCGCCGACGCGGGAGTGAGGCTGGTTAACACGGGCACGAACGAGACGCGCTCGACCAGAAGCAGCGGCGAAGGACAGTACGCCCTGTCTTCGCTGCCTCCGGGCACATACCGCCTCGAAGTTGAGAAGGCCGGCTTCGCGCGGTTCGTGCATGCAGATATTGTGCTGAGCGTTAATCAGGAACATAGGTTCGACGTGCGCCTCGCGGTCGGACTTATCCCGGACGACCCTTACGAGGTCTTATCTTCGACGAGCGAGTTGAAGAAGGACTCGGCCTCGCTCGGCGCGGTCATCGAGAACCGGCAGGTCGAGGGCCTCCCGCTCGACGGGCGCAACTTCTACGAGCTTTCCTTGCTCGTGCCCGGCGCAGCGCCCGCCGCGCAAGGCTCCGCCGGTTCGGTGCGCGGCGACTTCGCATTCTCCGTCAACGGCGCGCGCGAGGACTCGAACAACTTCCTCCTCGACGGCGTCTACAACGTTGACCCCAAGCTCAACACCTTCGGCGTGCGCCCGCCCGTGGACGCCATCCGCGAGTTCGAGACGCTGACCTCGACCTACGACGCCGCGTTCGGACGCAGCGCCGGCGCGCAGGTCAACGTCGTCCTCAAGTCCGGCACCAACGCCTTCCACGGCTCGCTCTACGAGTTCCACCGCAACGGCGCGCTCGACGCGCGCAACTTTTTCGCGCCCGCGGGCGAGCCGGCGCCGAAGTACATACGCAACCAGTTCGGCTTCTCCGTAGGCGGCCCCGTCCGAAAGGATCGAACCTTCTTCTTCGCGGACTACGAGGGCACGCGCTCGCGCGAGGGAATCACGCGCGTCGCCAACGTCCCCACACTCGCCGAGCGTGCCGGCGACTTCTCGCGCTCGTTCGACTTCTTCGGCCAGCCCGTCTTCGTACGCGACCCGTTCCGCGTTGACCCCGTGACGTTCCAGCCGCTCCCGTGTAACGCGCAGGATCAATCGGGCTGCTTTCCCGGAGGCGTCGTGCCCCTTGAGCGCCAGAGTGCAATAGGGCGAGCCATCGCCGCGCTCTACCCCGCGCCGAACCGCGCCACGCCCTTCGCCAACTTCGTCTCGTCGCCCACGCAGCGCGACCGGAACGATCACTTCGACGTGCGCGTGGATCACATTCTTAACGCAAGCTCGACGCTCGCCTTTCGCTACAGCTTCGGCGACCGCGCGCTCTTCGAGCCGTTCGCGGGGCCGACGTTTGCGTCCGTCCCCGGCTACGGCAACGATGTTACGCGGCGCGGGCAGAACGCGATGGCTAGCTGGACGAAGACGGTCGGCCCCGCCTTCGTCAACGACGCGCGCGTCGCATTCAACCGCGTCGCCTCGAGCGTCCTTCAGGAGAATCGCGCCTCGTCGGTCAACCGTCGCGTCGGCCTGCCCGACCTCTCGCCGAACCCGCGCGACGCGGGCTTGAGCTTCATCACCGTCACCGGCTTCTCGCCCTTGGGCGAAGAGTTCAACAACCCGCAGAACAGCGTCACCAACACGTTCCAGTTTCTCGACACGGCGACCTACACGCGCGGCGCGCACCTCGTCAAGTTCGGTGCCGACCTGCGCGCCGTCCAGCAGAACGCCTTCCGCGACGTGCAGGCGCGCGGCTTCTTGCAGTTCACGCCGTTCGCCTTCACGGGCAACTCGCTCGCAGACCTCCTGCTCGGATTTCCCACCGTGACGGGCGGCGCGAGCGTGGACAACGCGCAGCACCTGCGCTCTGAGAGTTACCATTTCTTCGTCAACGATCAAATCCGCGTGACGCCGCGACTGACCATCTCAGCCGGGCTGCGCTACGAGTACAACTCGCCGCCGGTTGACGCGGAAGACCGCGCGAACGTCTACGACATCGCGACGCGCACGCTCGTGCAGGTCGGCACGAACAGCGTTCCGCGTTCCGGCTCACGCCCCGACCGGAACAACTTCGCGCCGCGCGTGGGGCTTGCGTGGACGATAGGCGAAAGCGGTGAGACCGTGCTGCGCGCGGGCTACGGCGTCTACTACGACCAAGCGCCGCTCGCGCCCGGCGAGGCGCTCTACTTCAACCGCCCCTTCTTCGACTTCAACCTTTTCTTCCCGCTGCCGCAGTTCGGCCTTCCGCTCACGCTCGAAAATCCGTTCCCCTCGAATTTCCCCTTCGCGCTGCCCGACTCGGCGCTCGCCATCCAGCGCGACCTTCGCACGCCCTACATGCAGCACTGGAACGCGAACGTGCAGCGGCAGATCGGTGCGAGCCGCGTGCTAGAGCTCGCATACGTCGGCTCGAAGGGGACGAAGCTTTTGTCGGCACGTGACATCAACCAGCCGCAGCCGAGCGTGCTGCCGCAGGGGCTGCCCTTCGTCCCGCGCCCCGTCGCGCAGTTCGACGACATCAACCTCATCGAGTCGCGCGCCTCTTCGAGTTACCACAGCCTACAAGCGCGCTTCCAGCAGCGGCTCTCGATGGGACTCGCGCTGCTCGGCTCCTACACTTGGTCGAAGTCCATTGACGACGCCTCGAACTTCTTCACGAGCGCGGGCGACCCGAACTTCCCGCAGAACTCTTACGACCTGCGGGCCGAGCGTGCGCTCTCGAACTTCGACGTGCGCCACCGCCTCTCGGTCAGCTACTCCTACGACCTGCCGTTCGGGCGAGGCCGAGCGCTCCTCGCCGACCGCGGGTGGCTTACGACACTGCTCACCGGCTGGCAGACGTACGGCATCATCACCGCGCAGACGGGACGCCCCTTCACGGTCGCGCTCATACAGGAGTTCGATAACAGCGGCACGGGTCGCTCGGCGCTCGGCTTCGGCGCGAACGACCGTCCCGACCTCGTGGGCAACCCCAACCGTGGGCCGCGCACGCCCGAAGAGTGGTTCGACACGTCGGCCTTCAGGTTCCCCGCGCCGGGCACGTTCGGCAACGCGGGCCGCAACATCCTCGAAGGCCCCGGCTACCAGAACGTCAACGCCTCGCTCGTGAAGAGCACGCCGCTCGGCGAGAGGCTGAACCTGCAACTGCGCGCCGAAGTTTTCAACCTCTTCAACCACCCGAACCTGAATCTGCCCGACAACTTTCTCGGCTCGCCCACCTTCGGGCGCGTCACCTCGGCGCGCGACCCGCGCCACATACAGTTCGGCGCGAAGCTTCTCTTTTAGAGATTCTTTCGGTGTGCTCAGATGAGACCGACAATGCTTGGCCGATTAAAGACCCTGCTGACGACAGCACTCTTCGCCTCCGCCCTCGCGGCCTGCGCCGCGCGCGCGACCGTCCAGCCGCCGCCGAGCGCCGCCGACATAGCCGCTTCCGACTCCGGCACTTCAGCGACGGCGGCGGCTCAACCCTCGCCGGTCGCGGCGACGCCGGCGCCTGTTGTCGCGGAGAGTGCAAACACGTCGGCGGGCGTTGATGGCGGAAAGGCTGGTGCGCCCGCGCTTCCCGCAGCCGAATGGCCGCAGTGGCGCGGGCCGAACCGCGATGGGCTTGCGGCGGGGGTCGCGCCGCCCGCCGCATGGCCGAAGGAGTTGAAGCAGGGTTGGCGCGTGACGGTCGGCGTCGGCCACTCCTCGCCGGTCGTAAGTAATGGCGTCGTCTACCAGTTCGCGCGGCAGGGCGATGACGAGGTGCTTGTCGCGCTCGACGCCTCGACGGGCAGGGAACTTTGGCGGAGCGCGGCGACGCCTGTGCCCTACGCTGTGAATCCGGCGGCGAGCGGCCACGGCAAGGGGCCGAAGTCCACGCCGGTCGTAGCGAACGGGCGCGTCTACACGCTCGGCATCGCGGGTCTGCTCTCGGCGCACGACGCGCGCACGGGGCGGCTCATCTGGCGGAAGGATTTTTCCAAGCAGTTCCCCGCGACCTCGCCGCTCTACGGGACGGCGATGTCGCCCGTCGTAGTGGGCGATCTGCTCGTCGCGCACGTCGGCGGGCACGAAGGGGGCGCGCTCACGGCCTTCGACTCCGCGACCGGCGCGGTCAAGTGGTCTTACGACGCGGACGGCCCCGCTTACTCCTCGCCCGTCTTACTGACTGCCGGGGGCGAGCGTCAGATCGTCACCTTCACACAGAAGGAGCTTGTCTCAGTGTCGCCCGCGACGGGCAAGCTCCTTTGGAAGCTCCCGGCCAAGACCTCTTACGACACCAACTGCAACACGCCCATCGTCTACAAAGACACGGTCATCGTCTCGCTCGAAGGTCAGGGTCTCGCAGCCGTGCGGCCCGTGCGCGAGGGCGGTAAGTGGACGGCGCGTGAGGTGTGGCACAACGAGCAGAACGAGCTTTACATGAACACGCCCGTCGTCAACGGCACGACGCTCTACGGTCTCTCGACGCGCAAGAAGGGTCAGTTCTTCGCGGTGGACGCGGCGACTGGGAAGACGTTGTGGCAGGGGCCGGGGAGGATGGGCGAGAACGCCTCGATCACCAACGTCGCGGGGACGCTCGTCGCGCTGACGAACGACGCGGTGCTATACGTCCTGCCGGCGGGCGCGACCTCGTTCGGCCCCGTCGCGCAGTACACCGTCGCCAACTCGCAGACGTGGGCGCACCCGGTCTTCCTCGGCGGCCATATTTTAGTCAAGGACGAGACGACGCTCACGTCGCTGTCACTCCGGTAAGTACACTAGCCGGGAGCGCGGGCATCCCTGCCCGCCTTGAGCGCGCAAGCGCGAAAATGTAGAAGCGCCGTCACTCAACGTTGAGTGACGGCGCTTCAGTGTTAAGCGTGCTGACGCACGCTTTGGCGGGCAGGGATGCCCGCGCTCCCGGCGAAGGTTTAGTCGGAGAGTTTGTAGCAGGCCATCTGCGTTGCGTTGCGGACGAGCAGGTGCCCGCCCGCGATGGCCGGGCAGTTCCACGTCTTACCCTCAAGCGCGGTGAAGCGCGCCAACTCGGTGTGGCCGGCGGGCGTGGCGCGCACGAGCGCGATCTCGCCCTCCTCGGTCGTGACGATGAGGTGGCCGCTCGCCAGAACGACCTGCCCGTAGCCGTAGCCGCGCGCCTTCCACTTCTGCTGCCCCGTCGCCAACTCCACGCACGTCAGCATGGACTCATCCAGCCCGTAGACGTGACCCTCGTGCAGCACCGAGCTGCTGAACTTGTTCTTCATCGAGGGCTTCTCCCAGACCGACGAGGCCGAGAGTCGCCCCGATGCGTCGCCGACCTCGATGAGAGCCGCGCCCTTGCCGTAGCCGGCAGAGATGAAGAAACGGTTCGCGCCGACGACGATGGGCTGCGAGACGTTGACGCCGATGGAGTTGGCCCACGGGAAGTCCCACAGCACCGAGCCGTCCTCGGGGGCTAGCCCCGCGGCGCGTCGCGCCGTGACGACGAGTACCTGACGGCGTCCGGCGAGCGTGACGAGCATCGGCGAGGTGTAAGAGGCCGCGTCGCCGAGCGCTCCCCAAACGTGCGCGCCCGTCCGCGCGTTGTAGGCGACGACCGACTTGCCGTTCGCGCCGCCGGGTATCACCACTACCTTGTCGTCTACGACGAGCGGCGAGGCCGCCATCCCCCACGGGATGTTCGACGCGCCGTTATCCTTCAAGATGTTCTTCGACCAGATGAGCCTACCGTTGCGCGCGTCGAGACAGCGCAGCTCGCCCGTCGCGCCGAGCGCGTACAGCCTCCCGTCGTGCCACGTCGGCGTGGCGCGCGGCCCGTCGCCTGTGTCGTCCGGGTGGAAGAGCGCGTTCCACCCGTGCGTCCAAAGCTCGCGCCCGGTCTCGACCTGGTAGGCCGCGACCACCTCTTGGCCGCGCCGCTGCTCAATGGTGAAGGCGACGCCGTCGGCCACAGAGAAGGAGCTGTAGCCCCCGCCCGACGGCTGACGCCAGAGCAACTTCAGGCCGCCGTCCCAGTTCGTACGCACCGGCTGCTCGTCGTAACGACCGTCGCGCGCGGGGCCGCGGAAGTTCGTCCAGTAGTTCCTGCGCGCGGCTCCCGGAATCGCCGCGGGCTGCGACGCTGCCTGCGCGGGTGCTGTCCCCGCGGCCTGCGCGCCGGGGTCGGCCTGAGCGGCGGGGTCGGCGATTGGACTCGCTTGCGGATCAGCCGCAGCGGGCGCATCCGTCGCAGGGGCAGACGCGCTCTGTTCTGCGCGTTGACGTTCGAGTTCCGCGTAGTGAGCCTCTGTGCCGGGGTCTGTGGCGCGGCTCGTGCCGAAGAGAAGATAGGCGCAGACGCCGCCGAGCACAACGACGAGCACGGGGGCCGCGAGCATTGCCGACCGGGTTAGATACCAAGGCGTACGCTTCTGCGGCTCTTGACTCTGAGTGTCGAATATCATGCTTGTCGCTCCCGGTTTGAAAGAAGATGGGAGGGCGCGCGCAAACGTCGCCCTCCCCCTTAGACGTTGCGGGCCTGCCGCTTGTTCCTTCTAACGCGCAGGCCAGCGTCGTTTATTCTTTCAACCGCACATTCATTTCGCCGCCTGCCCGATGGCGTAGAGGTGCTTCTCGCCGCGTATGAAGAGCTTGCCGTCGGCGACGGCGGGCGAAGCGTAGACCGGCTCGCCCAGCGAGTTCGTACGCAGCACCTCGTGCTTCGGCCCGGCCTTGATGATGAAGGTGTCGCCGTCCTCGCTCGTCAGAAGAATCTTGCCGTCGAAGGCGACGGGCGACGCGGTGAAGCTGGCCGGGACGGGGACGCGCCCGCCTTCGTACTTGACCTCGCCCGTGCGCGCGTCGAGGCACGTCATCACGCCCTTGTCGGTGAGGAGGTAGATGTAGTCGCCGTAGAGAATCGGTGACGGTACGTAGGCCGTGCCCTTCGCGTAGCGCCAGGCGATGTCGGCGTCCTTCAGCTCGCCCGACGCGCCGAGGCGGATGGCGTAGGCCACCTTCACGGGGTAGCCCGCCGAGACGACGACCATGTCGTGGCCGGCGGTTGCGACCGGCGAGGGGATGGCGTTGCTCTCGACGCCCTTCCCTCGCCACAGCTCTTTGCCGGTCGCCGGGTCGTACGAGATGACCGACTCCGTCCCGCTCGCGATCAGCTCGGTGCGCTTGCCCGTGTTCACGAGCAGCGGCGTCGCCCAGCTCACCTGCACCTTGCGCGGCGTGCGCCAGACCTCCTTGCCGGTCTTCTTGTCGAGCGCGACGATGAAGGAGTTCTTGCCCTCCTCCTCGTCGGCCTGCACGATGACGAGGTTCTGGTAGAGCACGGGCGACGTGCCGTTGCCCATCCCCACGGTGCCCATCTTGCCGGGCATAAACTTCCACGCGAGCTTGCCGCTCACGTCGTAGGCGTAGAGACCTTCGGAGCCGAAGTAGGCGTAGACCCTCTGCCCGTCGGTGGCGGGCGTCGCGGAGGCGTAGGAGCTTTTGCGATGGCGGTCGTCGTAGGGCGTGCCCTCCCACGCGGTCTGCTCCCAAAGGGTGCGCCCCGTGTCGCGGTCGAGCGCGATGACCTTGAAGGAGTGCCGGCGGTCGGCGCCGACGCTGTCGGGGTGCTTCCACTGCTCCCCGCCCATGATGTGCGTGGCGGCCTTCGCGCCGGGGACGATTGGCCCCTCGATGGCCGTCGTCACGAAGACGCGCTTGCCCCAGACGACGGGGCTTGAATGCCCCTTGCCCGGCAGAGGGGTCTTCCAGCGGACGTTCTTCGTCTCTCCCCACTCTTCGGGGAGGTTGCGCTCCGCTGAGACGCCGGAGCCTTCAGGCCCGCGCCACTGCGGCCAGTTCGAGTCGCCGGCAGCCGCCCCCTCGGGGGACGAGAGTGCGAGCGCGGTCAGGAGAGAAGCGAGCAGAACGAAAAGGATTTTGGCTAACGGTTTCACTGTGTATGTTCCTTCAAAGGTGCTGTTATCGAATCAAACATTAACATGGATGGACAGGATGGACAGGATGGGTAAGACAGAGAGACAAATTAGATATTTGAAATTTCAAGTTTGAAATCTTTAATCCGCCTATCCTGTCCATCCTGTCCACCCATGTTAAATAAATTCTTCCGTAGCTACTCAAGCCGAAGTCACTTCGCGGCCTTCGCGGGTGGTGCGGTCGGAGCGTCTTCGACGGCGAAGACGTGGTTGATGCCGCGGACGATGAGCATCCCGTCGCTGATGGCGGGCGTCGCCATCAGGACTTCGCCCATCGGGTTGACCGAGAGCAGCTCGTGCTTCGGCCCCGCCTTGAAGACGAAGATCTCGCCGTCCTCGCTCGAAAGGTAGATCTTGCCGTCCGAGCCGACGGGCGAGGCGGTGAATGCGCCGCCGCGGTCGGCGAGTCGCTGCTGGTAGACGCGCGCGCCGGCCTTCGCGTCGTAGGCGGTCACGACCCCGTTGTTCGAGAGCGTGTAGAGCAGCTCACCGTAGATGATGGGCGTCGGCATGTAGGGGCCGCCGCGCGACTTGCTCCACGCGATGAACTCGCTCGACTCCTTGCCGTCTTTCAGGGTGATGTCACCCAGCGCGCCGGGTCGGATAGCGTAGATGGGTTGGAGCGGGCGGTAGCCGCTGGTGACGTAGATGAGGTCGTGCGCGAAGATCGGGGTCGGCGTCGTGATCTCGGAGTTGGGCGTGAGCCGCCACAGCTCTTTGCCTGTCAGAGGGTCGTAGCCGCGGATGGCCTTCGTGCCGTTGGTGATAAGCTCTGCGCGCGTCTTCCCTTCGTAGACCGTGGGGGTGCCCCAGCCGGGCAGCTCGCCCTCGCGCATCGTCTTCCAGACCTGTTTACCGGTCTTCAAGTCGTAAGCCGCGACGAATGACCCCTTCTGGATGTCGGCCTGGACGATGATGAGGTTCTTGTAGATGACGGGCGAGCTGGCATACTCCCACTGGTAGTCGGGGTCGTAGAACCAGCCGGCGTCGAGCACGCCGAGGTCTTGCTTCCAGAGGAGCTTGCCCGAAAGGTCGTAGTTGTAAAGTCCCTCGGAGCCGAACAGGACGACGAGGTGCTTGCCGTCGGTCGCGGGCGTCGAGGCGGCGTGCGAGGACTTCGGGTGCCGCTTGACCTTCGGCACGCCCTCGTAGGCTGTGCGCTCCCAGACGACCTTGCCCGTCTTCTTGTCGAGCGCGTAGACCTTCCACGCGTGCTTCGGGTTATTCTTCACAGGCTCCACGTCGCCGTAGAGTCCGAAGCGCGACTCGGGCTTCGGGTCGCTACTGACGGCGGTGGTGACGAAGACGCGATCATTCCAGACGACAGGGCTAGAATGCGAGAGGCCGGGGATAGGCGTCTTCCAGCGCAGGCCGACCGACTTCTCGGCGTCCCACTTGACCGGCGCGGGCCGCCCCTCGGCCACGCCCGAGGCATTCGAGCCGCGGAACTGCGGCCAGTTCTGCGCCCGCGCGCCGGAAGCGGCAAGGCACAGGCAGAAGAGGGAGAGCGTGAGTCGTTTCATATTGAACCTCGGTAGACAGTAATCAGTAGTCGGTAGAAAAACCTTGGCAGATGAATCGTCAGCTTCAACGTTAACTGAGAGCGAAAGCGCTACTGACTACTGTCTACTCTTTTGAGCAGCGTCGTGTTCGGCCCCTGTTTGAAGTTGAGGCCGGTTACCTTCCCACCCTCGACGTTGAAGGTGAGGGTGGTGCCGCCGAACTCGACGGGGCGGAAGGTCTTCTGGTCGAGCGGCATCAGGATGAGCGTGGTGCCGCTGCCACCCGTGCCGACGAGCTTGCCGTCCTTGAGTGCGATGCTTATCTCCGGGCCCGGCTCGCCCTTGTACTTGCCGACGTAGGATTGGAGCGTCGCCGCGTCCACCTCGAGCGGCGGGACGGCCCCGGCCTTGCGTAGCATCTCGGCGATTGACGCCTTCTTCTCGTCGAAACTGGCCGCGACGAGCGCTGCGGTGAGCGTCTCGGCGGGGAGCTTACCGCTTTCGAGTGCGACCGAGACCAGCTCGGCGTTGCCGCTGTGCACGCCGGTCAGCAGCACGTCGCCCGCGCCCTCGGCGCTCTTGGCGAGGATGGCGCGAATGACGCCGGTGTGCTCCTTGTTCAAAGCCCACGTCATCGCCGTCGCGCCGTAGAAGGTGTCGCGGACGGTGACGTCCGCGCCGCGCTCGATGAGCACCTTGACGACCTCGGTGTGGCCGCGCTCTGCGGCCTTGAAGAGCGCGGTCGCGCCATAGCGGAACTTCGCGTTGACGTCGGCGCCCTTGTCGAGCAGCGCGCGGACTTCGGCGGCATCGCCCTTGCGCGCGGCCTCGTAGAGCTGTTCGTTGAGCGCCTGCTTCGGGTCCTGCGCCGCCGCGGAGGCGGCGAGCGCGAGCGTGAGCAGCGCGAGCAGGGCGGTGCGCTTGAGCGTCATGGTCTTCACTCCGGTTTTCGTTGCCGCCGCGGTGGTGTTAACTTGTCGGGCGTATTGGCCGGGCGGGCGGCCATCGCGCGCCGCGTCCCCTGTCCAATAAATTGGGCGCGTGTACGTGATTTCGGAATGCCGTGGAAATGCCGTCGTCCGGCGAAAAAAACATATCGCGGCGCTGTGGCGTATTTACACACCGAGGGCCTGCAAAAGCAAGGAAAATTTTTTTACCGCGTTGTGACAAGGACTCATCTTACGACGTGTTATAAAACGTGTGCGACCCGCACAAGGTTTCTTTTCAAGCCATTTTCAAGCGAACTCTCTGGCCGGTTCGTCCGCCGGAGTCTCGAAGAAAAAGGCGACGCCGCAGCCCACCCGCCGTGCCTTTGACCCGAAGGCGCGCGCGCGAGGCTTCTCGACAACACCGAAGATTGAGAACTGCGAGGCGAAACAATTTGAAGACGAGTGCTTACGTCCAACCGCTCAAGGTCCCCACGTTCTTAACGCTCTTGCTGCTACTGTCGGCTGTCGTCCGCGCCGGGGCCGCCGACTGGTCGGAGTGGCGCGGGCCTGCGCGCGACGGCGTCTCGCATGAGAAGGGGCTGCCAGAGAAGTGGTCGCCCGCGGGCGAGAACCTCGCGTGGAAAGCTCCCTACGGCGGGCGCTCTACGCCCGTTGTGATGGGGGGCCGCGTCTACCTCTTCAACGCCTTCGACAAAGGTGCGCGTTTGCAGGAGCGCCTGATGTGCCTCGATGCAGACACGGGCAAGGTCGTCTGGGAGCGGAGCTTCAACGTCTACCTCTCGGACGTTCCGCCGCACCGCATCGGGTGGGCCTCGCCGGTCGGCGACCCTTCGACCGGCAACGTCTACGCGTTGGGCGGCGGCGGACATCTCGTTGGACTCTCGGGGCGCGACGGCAAGGTCTTGTGGGAGCGCTCGCTCGGCGAGGACTTCGGCCTGCTGACGACGCACGGCGGGCGTACCGTCTCGCCGATTGTGGACGGCGACCTCGTCATCGTGAGCGGCGTGACATTTAGTTGGGGCGACCAACACCGCGGCCTCCACCGATGGCTGGCCTTCGACAAGCGGACGGGCGAGACCGTCTGGACGAGCGCGCCGGGCGCGCGCCCCTACGACACAACCTACGCCGCGCCCATCATCGCCAACGTGGGCGGCACCCGCATGCTCATTCAGGGCGCGAGCGACGGCTGGGTGCACGCCGTCAAGCCGCAGACGGGCGAGCCGGTCTGGAAGATCGAGGTCTCGAAGCGCGGCCTCAACACGGGCGTCGTCGTGAAGGGGACGACCGCCATCATCACGCACAGCGAGGAGAACTTGGATTCGAGCGAGATGGGGATGATCGCCGCGCTCGACGCCTCGCTCAAGGGCGAGCTGAAGATGGCGCAGCTCAAGTGGAAAGTCTACGGCTGGCAGGGCGGCTTCTCGTCGCCGGTGCTCGACGGCGACAGACTTTATCAGGTGGACAACAGCGCGAACCTCGGCGCGTTCGACGTGAACACGGGCAAGCAGCTCTGGCTCCAGAAACTCGGCACGATTCAAAGGGCGTCGCCGGTGCTCGCCGACGGCAAGCTCTACGTCGGCACTGAGAACGGCAAGTTCTTCATCATCGAGCCGTCGGCCACGGGCGCGAAGGTCTTGGACGAGGATCAGCTCGGCACAGAGCAGCAGCCCGAGTCCATCATCGCCTCGGTCGCGGTCTCCGACGGGCGCGTCTTCCTCGTCACCGACGCCGCGCTCTACTGCATCGGTAAGAAGTCGAAGGAGCAAGGAGGCACGCCGCACAACTCCGCCGCGTCGCCTTCGGCTGGCCCCGCCACGCACGTGCAGGTCGTCCCGGCAGAGGTGCTGCTCAAGCCCGGCGGGAGCGCGCGTTTCCGCGTCCGCCTCTTCGACGAGCGCGGCAACTTCATCCGCGACGAGCAGGGCGCGACGTGGTCGCTCGACAAGCTCAACGGCAAGGCCGAAGCGGGTCAGTTTACGGCAGCCACGGACGCGGTCGTGCAGACGGGCGAAGTGCGCGCGAGCGTGGGCGGCCTCACCGGCGCGGCGCGCGTGCGCGTCATCCCGCCGCTGCCGTGGTCGGAGAACTTCGACGCGATGGCGTTAAGCACCTTCCCGCAGCACTGGACGAACACAGGGATGAAGTTCATCACGCGCGAGGTGGACGGCAAGAAGGTTCTGGTCAAGACCACCGAAGGCTCTTCGCTCCTCAGCCGCGCGCGCGCCTACATGGGACTGAGCGAGCTGGCGGACTACACGGTCGAGGCCGACATCCTTGCGACGACGAAGCGGCGGCAGGTGGGCGACGCCGGCGTCGTCGCGCAGCGCTACTCGCTCACGCTCTTCGGCAACGTGCAGAAGCTGGAGCTGACGTCGTGGCAGCCCGAGACCGCGCGCGTCGCCAGCGTCCCGTTCGAGTGGAAGACCGGCACGTGGTATCGCGTCAAGCTGCGGGTCGAAAATATACCGGGCGGGCAGGTGCGTGCGCGCGGCAAGGTTTGGCCCGCGGACGCAGCCGAGCCTGAAGCGTGGACGGTCGAGCGCACAGACCCCATCGGCAACCGGCAGGGAAGCCCCGGCATCTTCGGCAGCGCGCTCGCGGAAATCTACTTCGACAACGTGAAGGTGTACGCGAATAAGTAGACAGTAGACAGTAGTCAGTAGCCAGTAGGAAGGAAGGCAAAGTTGAGGATGAAATCAATGTTGAGAAGGCGTCATACGAGAGTCCGATTCGCGAGTGTGGGCGTGGCAGTTTTAACTACTGTCTACTATCTACTGTCTACTGTCTACTCAGCGTCAGACCCGGGCACGGGCGAGTGGCCGATGTGGGGCGGCACTCCCGACCGCAACATGGTCTCGAAGGCGAAGGGGATGCCCATGTCTTGGGACGTGAAGACGAAGAAGAACGTCAAGTGGGTGGCTGAGCTGGGATCGCAGACCTACGGCAACATCACCGTCGCGGGCGGCGTCGTACTGGTCGGCACAAACAACGAGGCCAAGCGCGACCCGAAGATCACGGGCGACAAAGGCATCCTGATGGCTTTCAGCGCGGCGGACGGCTCGTTCCTCTGGCAGGCCGTCCACGACAAGCTCGCCTCGGGGCGCGTCAACGACTGGCCGTTTCAAGGCATCGCCTCGTCCCCGCTCGTCGAGGGCGACCGCGTCTACTACGTCTCGAACCGCGCGGAGCTGATGTGCGTCGAC
>Ga0190275_10001372_pt1 | contig 18170 bp, 11 predicted proteins | sample Popmic550T_FD_133745 | JGI IMG/M metagenome (GOLD analysis project Ga0190275, IMG submission 133745) | Populus adjacent soil microbial communities from riparian zone of Yellowstone River, Montana, USA - 550 T | ecosystem: Environmental > Terrestrial > Soil > Riparian zone > Trees stand | place...
CTGGATCCGGCGGGGCGGCACCATGATCTCGCCCGCATCTTCGACCGGCTGAACGAGCGCTACTTCCGGAGTCGGATCACCGCCGCCATCACCTATGGCCCGGCGCCCCGGGTGAAGGGGCCGCGCAAGAGCATCAAGATGGGCTCCTACTCGGCGGACGCGAGGGTGATCCGCATCCACCCCGTGTTGGATCAGCCGGTGGTGCCGCGCTACTTCGTCGAGTGGATCGTCTTCCACGAGATGCTGCACCACGTGTACCGCGTGAAGCGGGGCGAGGATGGCCGGCGGTGCGTCCACCCGCCCGAGTTCCTCGAGCACGAGCGGCGCTTTCACGACTTCAAGCGCGCCCAGGCGTGGGAGGACGAGAACCTGGATTTGCTGCTGCGCTCCCGCGTCGGTGAGTGACGCGGGGCGTCAGTCTCGGCTCACGGGAGGATGAGGCCGCCCGGGCTTCGCCGCTCCGTGGACGCGGGAGCGGGCGAGGCGGGTGTGGAGGCGGCTGCCTCTGGCGAGGGCGCTGCGGCCTCGGCCTGGAGCGCTCCGAGCCGGATGACCTTCTCGAAGAGGGACTCGGCGAAGCGGGAGAAGGGCTCCTCGGGGCCGTGGAAGAGCCTGCGGGCCTCGGCGCGGGCCACACGGGCGGCGGGTGCACGGTCCGTGCGCTCGAAGAAGTCCGCCATGCGCCAGAGCCGCAGTCCGTAGAGCCTGCGCTGATCCGGGGTGAAGAAGGCCCGGGCCAGGGCGCGCACGGCCTGGAGCGTCTGCTCCTCGCGCTGGACGCCCGAGAGCGCCAGGGGGCTGTGGGTGAGCTCTTCCACCTTCTGCAGCACCTTGCGCACCTCGGGCTCGGGCGGCAGCCACGCTTCGATCTCCATCGTCTCGTGGAGGGTGTGGCCCTCCAGCACGCCCTTGACGTCCTCGGGCTCTGGGGCGGGAACGGAGGGCTCGGCGGTGGCTGGCTGCACACCGTAGTGACGGAGCGTCGGCTCCATGTCCTTGGGGAAGGGTGTGCGCGTGCGCAGGTTGAGCGCCGCAGCCTCGGCGAGCAGGGTCGCGGCTTCCTCCCGGGAGGTCTCCACCGCGTAGAGGGGCTCGGTCGCCTCCTTGATGCGTCGGCGGTAGCTGCTCCGGGTCACCTCGTTGAGGGAGAGCTCCAGCACGCCGAGCTGATCCGAGAAGACGACCTGGGCCGCCTCGATGCCGCCGCCGCGGAGGGGCCGGGCGAGGATCAACCCGCGCTTTCCCTCGGTCGTGACGCTGGTGACGAGGCAGGGCCAGACCTCGGTCTCGGGGGCGCGCGAGTGCGGCTCGGGCTCGGGGCGCGGGGCCTCGGCGACAGCGACGCCTTTGGAGCGCAGGCGGTAGAGCGCCTTCTTTGCTGCCTTGGCCAGGGGCTTGACGCTTGAGCGGGACAGCGCCTCGGGGAGCGCAGCGCTGCCGGCGAGGACGGCGCCCTCGAGGATGGCCTCGGCCAGCGGTGCGGGCAGGGCCTCGACAGCGGCGGGCGTAGCGGAGGCCGCGTCCTTCGCGAGGGTGCGGGCCTGCTCCACGGCCTCCGGAGTGAAGTCGGTGAGCGGCGCGCCGGAGCGGAGCGCGTCGAGCAGGGGACGGGGCTCGTGAGGGTTGGGCATGGGCGCCTCTTCATACTGCACCCCAAGGGGGGTGTGGGGGGCTGCACGCTGCGGCCGCTCACTCTTCCACACCCGGCTTGTCAAACCTGAACAGCCCTCGAAGCAGCAGGCTGGCGCCTCAGCGGCGCCGCACGAGCCAGCTGTCGCCCGCATGTGCCACCACGGCGAGCTCCGTCTCGAGCCGGGCACCGAACACGCGCACGGGGTGGACGCCCCGCACCAGGAAGTGATCGTAGAAGCCGCCCAGGGTGTCGTAGTCGAAGTCCTGCGGCCGCCACTCCGAAGGGAACGTGGGGGGCACCGGGCCCACGTAGCGCAGGGGAGAGTGGGGCGTGAGGGCGAAGCTGAAGTTCGTGACGCCGCCACGCTCCCGGGCGAGCACCGCGGCGCTGTGGAGGTAGACGGGGAAGCGCACCACCTGGGAGCGGTAGTCGAAGATCAGGCCCATCACCTTGGGCTGGGGCGCGGTGGCCGCCACGAGCGCATCCCACTCGGAGGCCTCGCGCGAGAAGGCCCGGAAGCCCCGGCCGAGCACGACGCCGAGCAGCAGGGCACACACGGCGCTCGCCCACAGCAGCGGGCGCGAGTGGCTGGGCCGCGTGACGGGCACACTGGCGATGAGGAGCGCGGCGGCCAGGTGTGCGTAGCGCGTGTTCAGATAATAGATGTACCCGCGGATGTCGAAGGGCAGCAGGAAGAAGAGGGCGAGCGCGATCACCCCGAGCCCGAGCATGCGGAAGCGAGCCACGCGCCCCTCAGGGTGAGGGCCACCGAACGCCAGGCCCAGCCCCAGCCCCACCGCCGCCACCCCGCCCACCGCATAGAGCGGCCACCGATCCGAGCCGTCATGGAAGAGGTTGGCGAGCACGTGGAGAAGCTCGGCCTGGTTCTGCTCGAAGGACTTGAAGGAGAGGTTCTCCGGAGACAGGAGCGGCCCCCAGGCCTTCCACGGCTGGCCGGGCGCGATCTCCGCGGGCTGGCCGAGCCGCAGCCCCACCCACCCCAGGAAGAGCGCCACGCCGGGAACCACTCCCGCGAGCGCAGGGAGCCGAGGCTTCCACAGGGAGCGCCGAGGGCCGCTGTCCTCGGGCACAGGTGTCGTGAACAGGAGCCACGGCAACCCGAGCCCGAGGAAGAAGAAGGCCTGAACGTGGAAGAGGAGGACGGCGACCAGGCACACCGCCAGGCCCGCGGACCACTGGCGGCGCCGAGGCACGTCGGTGAGGGCGCGCACGAAGAGGCCGCAGCACAGGAACGCGAGCGGCAGCGAGGCGCAGTAGTTGACGAAGCCCCAGGCGAAGCTGTCGCCATAGGCGAACGGCAGCGCGAGCAGCGAGGGCCACGTGGGCCGGCCCAGCGCGCCCAGCAGGAAGGCGAGCGACAGCGACAGGCCCGTCACGTAGCCGCTGAGGAAGAGGCGGTTGGCCACCTCCAGCGGCAGCAGCCAGTTCAGCACGCTGACGAGGTAGTAGTAGCCCAGGTACGGCGTGAGCGCGTTCCGCGCGGCGAACAACTGCGGGTAGAGCGTCGTCGGATCATCCAACCGGTGCAGCACCGAGATCAGGTGCAGGTGCTGGGGCAGATCCACCATGGGCAGGGCGCTCGCCACCCAGAGCGGCGCCACTCCCAACAGCAGGGCCACGGCATACAGGATGCGGTCGGTTCGCTCAGACACAGAAGAGACCTTGGCTCATGCTAACGGGTGGGCAGAAGTGTGATAACATGCTTGTGCGGAGACGAGGCGCTGGGGTATAGGCGCTCGCGACTCGGGTGTTCAGGGTGTAGAGGGCTGTTGCAGGGTGTTGCCCGAAGGAGGAAGCAGATGAAGCGCATCGGAATGACGGTAGCGGCCCTGGGCATGGTGGGCGGACTGCTGCTCGCCCCGAGCGAGGGGCACGCCTGTGCGAAGCATCAGCGCGCGGCCGCGACTCAGGAGGCCACTCCCTCGGAGAAGAAGGAGGGGGCGGCGCAGGCGCGCCCGGCGCAGAGCCCGCTGAAGGAAGTGGACGATCTGCTGTCGGCCAAGTGCCAGTGCAGCAGCAAGGCCGACTGCACCTGCAAGAAGGGCCAGTGCCAGTGCTCCAAGTGCAAGCACGGCACCCGGCAGGTGATGGACGCCCTGCGCCAGCAGACGCCGGCGCTCAAGCTGGAGGACGCGCGCTACGACGCGTCCGCCGGCGTCTTCATCTGAGGAACGCCAGGAGGGCGCCTACTCCCGCGCTCGCTCTCCGCCGGGCACGGCGGGGCGCTCACCCTGGGACACCAGCACCGGCCAGCCGCGCGCCATGGCCTCGCGGAAGAACGTGGCCAGCTCCCGGCGGCACTGGTTCACCGCACCCAGGAACGGATCAATCAGCGCCTCTTCGCCGAGGCTGCGCGTGGGGCTGAGCTCCACCGGGGCGCCGCACCGCTCGCACCGGATGGACACCGGCCTCACCAGCGACACGGGCACAGCATAGCGGGCGCTGCACTCCGCGCACTTCCACACCAGCGCGCGCTCACCGGCCTCGAGGCGGGCGAGCCCCTCCAGCTCATCCGCCAGGCGCAGCAGCGCCGGCAGATCTCCCGGCGGCTGCGCGAAGACGGCCGAAGGGCCAAAGCCCGTGCCGGGCGAGCCCAGCTTCGGCGGCCGGTCGCTCTGGAGCAGGGCGCGGAGCCGGTCCCGAGCGCGCACATCCCGGAACTCGGCGCCACCCAGGGCGCGCTCCACGGCCTCGGGGATGGGAGGAAGCTCCGGCTCGAGACGATCTTCAGCCGGCAGCGCCCGAGGGTGATCGACGACGCGGAAACCAGGGACAGCTAGGAATCGAAAGCCCACACGTGCTCCATCGCACCCCGGCCCAGCGGGTGCAAGATGCGTGTTTGGATTTACTGCGCTGGATGACACTCCCGGAGGAGGTCGACGCCGCGCGTCAGGACCACTCCAGCATGCGCTCGAGCGGCGCGCGCGCGGCTGCCTGCAGATCCGCTGGGAGGATGAGCTCCGGCGTGCGATCGCGCATGCAGCGGTACAGCTTCTCCATCGTGTTGAGCCGCATGTACGGGCACTCGTTGCAGGCGCACCCGTTGTCCGGTGGCGCGGGGATGTACGTCTTGCCCGGCGCCTTGAGCTCCATCTGGTGGATGATCCCCGCCTCCGTCACCACGATGAACTTCTGCTTCGGGCTGGCCACCACGTAGTCGAGGATGCCCTTGGTGGAGCCGATGAAGTCCGCGTGCCGCAGCACCGCCTGCTCGCACTCCGGGTGGGCGACCACTTCGGCGTCCGGGTGCTCGACTTTCAGCTGCACGAGCTTCTTCTCGCTGAAGATCTCGTGGACGATGCAGCTGCCCGGCCACAGGACCATGTCCCTGCCTGTCTGCTTCATCACATGCCGGCCGAGGTGCTGATCCGGCGCGAAGAGGATCTGCCGATCCTTGGGCGCGCGGTGGACGATCTTCACCGCGTTGGAGGACGTGCAGATGACGTCGCTCATCGCCTTCACCGCCGCCGAGCTGTTCACGTAGCTCACCACGAAGGCGTCCGGGTGCTTCTGCTTGAACGCCTGGAAGGCGGCCGGCGGGCACCGATCCGACAGCGAGCACCCAGCCTTCAGATCCGGCAGCAGCACCTGCTTCGTGGGGTTCAGGATCTTGGCGGTCTCCGCCATGAAGTGGACGCCACAAAAGACGATCACGTCCGCCTTCGTCTTCGCGGCGGCCTGAGCCAGGGCCAGGCTGTCTCCGACAAAGTCAGCCACATCCTGTATTTCACTCTCCTGGTAATAATGCGCCAGGATGACAGCGTTCATCGACTGCTTCAGGTCCTGGATCTTCGCTTCGTAATCCGTATCGACGCCCATCGGATCTCCTCACCATTCATTTAATCGGACGGTTGGGATGGAGCCAACCTCCGTAAGCAATGCTCTCTCGGAGCAAGCTCCAGCTCGGGGCGAATCGGGAAGGCTTGGCTTGTGAGTGAGACGTATCAAAACCGTTCGCTGGCACCCACGAGCGGAACCCAATGGTGCAACTTTTCTTCACAGGGGAAAGCGGTTACCTTGCTGTCTCGCTGACTTTGTTCCCTGGCCCGCACCCTGGCGGCTGTCGGGGCGGTCCCTGGCGCGCATGGAGAGCTGTGATGAGGAAGGCCTGGCATAGCACCGAAGGCGCGCGCTGTAGGAGGTGCTGATGGTCGCGCACGATCAGTCAGTCTTGATCGTCCACCCGGACCCAATGGTACGCGCCGGGTTGGTGGCGGCGCTGGCCCCTCGGCAGATCATCGCGGTTCCCACTCGGGACGACGCGGCGCGCACCCTGGCGGAGCGGGTTCCGGACGTGGTGCTGGCAGACGCGATGGAGGCGCGGCGCTTCATCCGGGATCTGGATCGGCTGGCGCCGCGCGCGCTCCGGGTGTTCCTGTGTCCCAAGAGTCAGACGGAGGCCATGCGCGAGCTGGTGGACGTGGCGTCCGAGGGGCATGAGTTCCACACGGTGGATCCCACCGTCCCCATGGAGGAGATGACCCGCAGCTTGAGCGAGCTGATGCGTCAGCGCTCCTCGCGGCGCATCCCCACGGTGGGGCTGGCGGCCTCCTTCTATGTGGACGGCCAGCAGTTGCACTCCCAGTGCCTCAACGTGGGCAACGAGGGCTTCCTGCTGAAGCTGCCGGTGGATGCCCCCATCGAGCGGCTGCCGCCCGGCACCCGCCTCTTCGATCTGCGGGTGGAGCGCGCCGGCAAGCTGGTGCTGCGGGCCGCGGGCGGCTTTGTGCGGCACATCGGGCTGGAGCGCTCGCAGGGAGATGCCTTCTTCCGCGTCGGCATCCAGATGGAGCGGGCGGGCGCCAGCATCGGGTACGTGGAACTGGCCACCGTGGATGATCGGGTGCGCGTGCTTGCGGTGCTGCGGCGCGTGCTCCGGCATGGCACGCTCCAGTGCACGCTGGTGCAGGGCGTCCGGCGCCGTGAGGAGCTGGCCGTCACGCTCGTCGAGAGCGAGGAAGAGGCTCGCCCGGTGCTGCGGTGCGCGCCGCCACAACATTGGTCCGTCACTGTCGGGGATGTGGTGGAGGTGGTCTTCGATCTGAGCGGCAAGAGCTACCGGGGCTTTGCCGCCGTCCTCCGCACCGAGCAGAGCGGCTTCGTCCTGTCGCTGCCGCGCAGCCTGTCCGTCTACCACCGGCGCAGCAGCACGCGCTTTCGGACGGGAGAGGACCAGTCCTTCGCCGTCTCCTTCGTGTCCCCGATCACCCACGAGCGGATTGTCCACCCTGTGATGGACCTGCACGCCGTGGGGCTGTCCTTCGTGTACGACGCGGCGCGCGAGGTGCTCCCCGTCGGGCTCGTCATCGACGACTTCATGCTGGTGATGCCGGACGGCACGCAGGCGCGCTGCAGCGCGGAGGTGCGCGACAACGCGGCCCTGCTGGAGCACACGGCGGGCGGCATGGCTCGCCCCTTCCGCTGCGGGGTGCGGCTGCTCAACGTGCTGCCCGAGGCGCGCGAGGCCGTCATCAACGCCTTCATGCAGGCCCGCTGCCCCCAGGTGCGGGATGGGCGCGAGGAGCCCTTCCAGAAGACGTGGGAGCTGGTCCAGACGGTGCACATGTTCCACCCGGACTACCCCTTCGAGGAGGGTCCGCACCTCCAGCTCCTGGAGGACACGTACCGCAAGATGGCAGAGGCCGGCGAGGGCCTGGCGCGCACGTTCGTCTACTGCGACGGGCCCAAGCTGCTGGGCCACATCTCCGGGGTGAGGACGCACTCGCGCACGTGGATGATTCAGCACCTCATGGTGCAGCCCACCGTGCGCCGCGGCGAGAGCATCTCCCGGGATCTGTCCGCCCTCTGCGTGGACTACGCGGAGGCGCAGGATGATCTGAACTACATCCGCATCTTCTGGCGCATCCAGAACAAGTGGCCAGATCGCATCTTCGGGTGGATCGCCCGCTCCATGGCGAGGGAGGGGCTCACGGATCTGCGGACGCTGAACTACACGCGGCTGGCCTTCACCCAGCCCCTGCGCACGCGCAAGGGCCTGCCCCAGGTGCGGCCCGCGACGCAGGCGGATCTGCAGTGGCTGGAGGGGCACATCCGCGGGCGTGGCGAGGTGGTGCGCTTGCTGGCCGATGATCTGCTGGCCAGCGAGGCGCAGCTGCAGACGCTCTCGGCTCGCTACGCGAAGGATGGACTGCGGCGCGGGCGCTCCCTCTTCGTGGTGGATGGAGAGCACGGGCCACTGGCCATGGCGCTGGCGGACGAGGCCACGCCAGGCCTCAGCTGGCCGGAGATGACGACGGGGTTCTCCTTCGTCGTCCCGGATCCGCAGCACCCACGGGCCGCGGAGGCCCGCGACGCGCTCTCGGTGCGGTGCGTGGAGCACTACCGGGAGCAGGGCAAGCGCTCGGCGCTCGCGCTGGTGCAGGATGATGAGGTGGAGGGGCTGGTGGCGCTCGGCTTCCGCTGGCACTGCCGCGTCGCCCAGTGGACCGGACACCGCAGCGTCGCGCGCACCTGGCACATGCTGATGGCGGCCGTGTTCGAGCGGCTCCAGAACCGTGCCTCGCGGCAGCCGGTGCCAGGCGAGGGGCGGGCCGAGTGAGCCCCTACCTGATGGAGTCCGACGAGGAGGCCCGGCGGCTCGCGGAGCAGGCACGAGCCCTGCCCATCCATGGCCACCTGCTCGCCACCGGCCTGGCCCCCGGCATGAAGGCCCTGGATGCTGGATGTGGCCCGGGGGTCATCACCGCCGTCATGGCAGAAGTAGTGGGCCGCCAGGGGAGCGTCCTGGCGGTGGATGCCCACCCCCAGCGCCTGGAGGAGGCTCGCGCCCACTGTGCGCTGCTGCCTCAGTGCTCCTTTGGCCAGGCGGACGTCCGGAAGCTGGATCTGCCCGGGGACACCTTCGACTACGTCTGGTCCCAGTTCGTCCTCGAGTACCTGAAGGAGCCGGAGGCCGCGCTGGCCGAGCTCATCCGCGTCACCCGCCCAGGAGGCCGGGTGGTGATCTCCGAGGTAGACGAGCCGGGCCGGCACATCTGGCCCTGCCCGCCCGACATCGAGGAGGGGTTCCGAAAGTTCAACGCCGCGGTGGCCGCCGCGGGGCTGGACCTCCAGGTCGGCCGGAAGATGTTCCACTTCTTCCGCCGGGCCGGCTTGGAGCAGATCCGGGTCCATCTGGCGCCATTGTGGGTCGTTGCAGGCGCGGCGGACGGCCGGCTGCTCAACGACTGGAAGCAACGCTTCACCACCTTGGAGCCCGTGGTGGCCCCTTCCTTCGGGGGAGTGGAGGCCTACCGGGCTTCTTGCGAACGCTACCTGGAGCTTCTGTCCGATCCAGACGCCTTGAAGTATTCTGTGCTTCTGATCACGGAAGGGCGCAAGCGTTGACGGAGGCAGTACCACCCGAAGTACAGCAGCCCGAAGAGCGGACACCGGATGATGCTCCTGAGCTGAGCGTCCGCGTGGTGTCCGTGCTGTTGCTGTATTTCAGCCGTGAGTACGGCGAGGCGCGCACCCGCGCCCTCTGGCCGAAGTACGGCCTGGGCTTGTCGTACGAGTACCTCACCACGCTGACGAACTTCATCTCCTTCCAGTTCCTGCAGCGGCTCGTCAACGTGCTCGTCGCGGAGACGGGGGATCCGGACTACACCCGCAAGGCGGGCCGGCTCTCGTTCACCCCGGAGGCCATCGGGTACCTGTTCCACGTCGTGCGGACTTTCGGGACGGCGCGGGCGGTGTACCTCAAGCTCGTGGAGCTGTTCCCCACGCTGAACCGGGTGGCCCAGTTCACCATCGAGGCGCTCTCGAGCAACCACATGGTGATCTCGTACCAGAGCCGGCACCCCGAGCTGAGCCGGCACCTGTGCGAGGGGCGGATGGCGCAGTTCGCCTCCGTGCCGACGATCTGGGATCTGCCGCCCGCGCAGGTGATGGAGCTGCAGTGCCAGGTGCGCGGCGCGGACTGCTGCCGCTACGAGCTGGCCTGGCACGAGCCGGTGCGTGGCTGGCGCATGGGCGCGGGCTTGCTGGCCGGAGTGGCGGTGGGCACGGGCATGGGCCTGCTGGGGCTGGGGCCGCTGCCGGTGCTGGTGCCCGCCATCGCGCTGGGGGCTGCCTCCTTTGGAGCGTGGCTGGACGCTCGCCAGGAGGTGCGGCGCAAGGACGAGTACCTGGCCGCGCAGAACGAGGGCCTGCTGCAGTCCCTCAGGGACTTGGAGCGGCGCTACGACGAGATCTTCCGCAGCAACCTGGCCCTCGAGGACCGTGTGGCCGCGCGCACCCGGGAGATCACCGAGGCCAACGCCAAGCTGGAGGATGCGCTCATCACGCAGAAGGAGCTGACCCGGCTCAAGAGCGAGTTCTTCGACAACGTGAGCCACGAGCTGCGCACGCCGCTCACGCTCATCCTGCTGTCGCTCGAGTCGCTGCTGCAGCGCGATCCGGCCACCATCCCCAGCCCCGTGCGTCAGCACCTGGCGACGATGGACCGCAGCGCCCAGCGCCTCCTCAAGCTCATCAACAACCTGCTGGATCTGGCGCAGATGGAGGCCGGGAAGACGCGGCTGCGCTACCAGCCGGTGGAGCTCTACGGGCTGCTGAACTCGCTGCTGTCACCCTTCAAGGTGATGGCGGAGAAGAAGGGCATCCGGCTGGCCCTGGAGGGCGACAAGGTCACCGCCATCCACGCGGACGTGGAGCGCATCGAGATCGTCTTCCAGAACCTGATCTCCAACGCGCTCAAGTTCACCCAGGAGGGCACCGTCACCGTGCGCATCCGGGAGGACGAGGCCGTGGTGCACGTGGAGGTGGTGGACACCGGCCCCGGCATCGCACCCCAGGACATCCCCGTCATCTTCGATCGCTTCGCCCAGGCGGACTCCACCGGCACGCGCCGCTTCGGGGGCACGGGCATCGGGCTGGCGCTGGTGAAGGAGACGGTGGATCTGCACTCGGGCCGCATCGGCGTGAAGAGCGAGGTGGGCCGGGGCTCCACCTTCCACGTGCAGCTCCCCAAGGGCACCAACCACATCCGCGAGGATCTGCGGGATCGGCGCGTGGTGGAGCTGCCCGTCCGCCGTGATCGCCGCTCCTACTCGGGTCTGCCCGCGGTCCGCCCCGGCGCGGGGCCCGCGGACACGGTGGGGCCGGCCTTGCCCGAGGAGACGGCTTCGCCCAACGCGCCGCGCATCCTGGTGGTGGAGGACGACCCGGAGATCCGCACCTTCGTCACCAGCGTGCTGCGCACGGAGTACCGGGTGCTCGAGGCCACCAACGGCGAGGAGGGCTGCGCGCGCGCCACCAAGGAGCGGCCGGATCTGATCGTCTCGGACGTGATGATGCCGGTGATGTCCGGCCTGCAGATGTTGACCCAGCTGCGGGGGATCTCGGAGACGGCGGACATCCCTGTCATCCTCCTCACCGCCCGGCAGGAGGTGTCGGAGAAGGTGGAGGGCCTGGGGATCGGCGCGAACGACTACCTGGGCAAGCCCTTCTCGCCGCGCGAGCTGCTGGCCCGCATCGAGGCGCAGCTGCGGCTGCGCGAGGCGGCGGTGAGGGCCGCGGAGAACGAGCGGCTGGCCGCCACCGGCCTGCTCACCTCTGGCTTCGCCCACGAGGTTCGCAACCCGCTCAACGGGCTGATGAACGCGATGCTGCCCCTTCGCGACGCCATGCTGGGGGCGCAGCCGGACCCGGTCATGGCGCAGGCCATGATCGAGGTCATCGAGGAGTGCGGCACGCGCATCCGCTACCTGGCGGAGTCGCTGCTGTCCTTCGTGCGCACCAACGACAAGCCGGTGCCGGTGCACCTGGATGCCTCGCTGGACTCCACGCTCAGCGTGATGGCGTGGCGGGTGCCCCAGGACGTGGTGGTGGAGCGCGACTACCGGTGCGACGTGCCGGTGATGGGCGATCCGGGCTCGCTCAACCAGGTGTGGGTGAACCTGCTGGACAATGCGCTGCGCGCGGTGGGCACCACCGGGCGGGTGAAGGTGGCCACCGAGCGGGACGGGGACATGGCGGTGGTGTCCGTCACGGACACGGGCGTGGGCATCAAGCCGGAGGACATGGAGAGGCTCTTTCAGCCGTTCTTCTCCACGCGTGCGGCGGGGGAGGGCACGGGGCTGGGGCTGGCGCTCTGCCGGAGGATCATCCTGCGCCATGGCGGGACGATCCGGCTCACGAGCGAGTACGGCAAGGGCACCAAGAGCGAGGTCCGCCTGCCGCTCAGGCACGGCGAGAGCCTGCAGGCCGGCGTGGACCGGTCCCGCAGGCTCGCCTGACGTCCCGCTACTTCACGTCGTGCATGAGCCGGCGCACCGGACGCTGCAGCAGCAGCAGCACCACGGCGCCCACCGCGGACGTGTAGACGAAGATGGCGAAGTAGCTGGTGGGGACGATCCGGCCCCACATCTCTCCGAGGCTGCCGCCCACGTACTGGGCCACGGCGTTGCTCAGCATGAACACGCCCATGAAGAGCGAGGCGAAGCGGACCGGCGCCAGCTTGGTCACCATGGAGAGGCCCACTGGCGAGATGCACAGCTCGCCGAAGACGGCCAGCAGGTAGCTCAGCAGCAGCCAGGTGCCGCTGACCCGGGCGGCCTGGCTCTTCTCGGCCAGGGTGGTGATGGCCTGGCGCCACTCCGGCTGCGCACCGGCACCCACGAGCTGGGACTTGGCCACGGGGCTCAGCGGCGCCACCAGCGCCACCGTGAGCAGCTCTGGATCCCAGCGGGAGACCAGGCCCTCGCCCTGCTTGCCCGTCAGCGGGAAGACGTAGCCCGGGGGCAGGGTGTCAAAGGTGAAGGTGAGGGGGTGCTCCGGCGCAGCGGTCTCTGCGGTTTTCTCCAGCGCCTCTACCTGCTTCAGGTAGGTCTGATCCACCGTGGGCTTGAGCGCGTTGATGACGGCGAAGGGCGCCAGCACGCCGCGCACGGACAGCTCCTGGGTGGCCGGGTCATAGCTGAAGCGGCCCGCGTTCAGCTCCTCGAGCTTGATCTCCTGTGGCACGGCTGCCAGCGACACCCGGTTGACGGCGCGGTCCTCTGACGTCGCGGCGGCGACCATCACGACATCCGAAGCGGCGATCAACACGACGGCGGCCAGCATCTTCGCCGCCGAGGGGACCTCCCGGCCGCGGCGAGCCAGCGCCGTCCACATGATCGCGAACAGCGGCGCGAAGATGACGATGAAGATCGCCGGCGCCCCCTGGTAGTACTCGGCCGACAGGTCGATGCCAAACAAGTCGCGTTGGGTGTTGTACTCGGCCCAGATGTTGAGTGCGTTGCCGGCCTGCTCATAGGCCATCCAGAAGAGCACCGAGAAGGTGAACAGCAGGAAGATGACGGTGCTCTTGTCGCGCGAGACGCCCTTCACGGTGAGCAGCGTGAAGCCCATCCACGCGCCGATGAGCGAGAAGGCCACCGGCATGATGACATTCGTCCACTGCGCCTGGCCCGTGGCCGCCAAGTAGATGAAGCGCGCCGGCACCACCGCCGCGAGCACGAAGAGCAGGTAGGGGAACACCTTGGCGATGGCGCCACCCACGCCGCGGGTGCCCGGCAGCTGCTCGTCCGGCTCCACGGCGGGAGCGGTAGGACTCGCGGCGCTCGGAGCCTTTCGAGGAGTCACCTCGCTCAGGTTGCCGGCCTCCTCGATGGCGCGCAGCACGTGCCGCTGGCCGAAGAGGAAGATGATCAGGCCGATCACCATCCCCACGCCCGCGGCGGCGAAGCCGTAGTGGAAGCCCATGCCGGGAGTGGGGCCCATGTTCTGGCGCAGCCAGCCGCACACCACCGGGGCCAGGAAGGCGCCGATGTTGATGCCCATGTAGAAGATGGTGAAGGCACCATCCCTGCGCGGGTCGCCCGGCTTGTACATCTTCCCCACCATGGTGGAGATGTTGGGCTTGAAGAACCCGTTGCCGGCGATGAGGAAGGCCAGGGCCGTGTAGAAGAAGGGCAGCGGCTCGAAGGCCATGAGGAAGTGGCCAATGGCCATCAGCACCGCGCCGGCGATGATGGAGGCGCGCAGGCCCAGGAACCGGTCCGCGATGAAGCCTCCGAGCAGCGGCGTCAGGTAGACGAGGCTCGTGTACCACTTATAGACGGCCGAGGAGTCCTCGGGCTGGAACTGCAGGTAGTTCAGCAGGTACAGCACGAGCAGGGCGCGCATGCCGTAGTAGCTGAAGCGCTCCCACATCTCGGTGAAGAAGAGGATGTAGAGCCCCCGGGGGTGGCCCTTGGGGGTGCTAGTGGGAGGGGGCCCTCCCACGGCCGAGGCCTGGCCCGGGGGGAGGGTTTCTGCGGCGGAGGGTGAGGCGGACATGTGTGCCGCATCGAACCGGTCAGGTCACACTCCTGTCAAGCGCCCCCCTCGGTATGCCCGTGCGGCGCCAGCGACGCTCACGCTCCCTTGGCCGCGAGGTCCGGCGCGGCGCGCTCGCCCACGGGGATGGGGGCCGCCTCCTGGTAGTAGTCACGGACCTTGTAGCGGCGCGCCATGAGGGCCATGCCCACGCCCGCCAGCGCGGCCAGGCCCGCGTAGAAGAAGAACTGGGCCGACCCGGTGAAGATGTTGAGCGCCGCGGCGATGGCGACCGCCACATTGGCCAGCGTGGAGTTGAGCAGCCACAAGCTCTGCACCACGCTCTTCATCTCGCGCGGGGCCTGCGTGTAGGCGAACTCCAGGCCCGTGGTGGACACGAGGATCTCCGCGAGCGTGAGCACGATGTACGGGGCGATCTGCCACGCGATGTTGAGCCTCGTGCCGTCCTCGATGATGACCTGGTAGTAGCCGGCGATGATGTACGAGACCGCGCCGATCACCAGCCCCAGGGGCATGCGGCGCAGCGGGGTGAGCTCCCAGCCCAGCCGCTGGAAGGCCGGGTAGATCACGACCGCGAGCAGGGGGATGAGGATCATCACCAGCAGGGGGTTGATGAACTGCATCTGGCTGGGCTGGAAGGTGAACCCGGCGACCTGCGGATCCATGGCCCGCGCCTGCACCACCCAGGTGGAGGCCTTCTGATCGAAGAGCATCCAGAAGAAGGGGATGGTGGGCATCAGCAGCAGGTTGATGCGCAGGACGGCGCGCACGCCCTCGAGCGCCTCCTCGGGGTGCTCCTGGCGGGCGCCGGAGAGCCAGTCTCCTCCGCGCTGCTTGGGGTTGCGCACGGCGGAGGCGACGACCTTGAGGAAGGAGTGTGGGTTCTTCCCGGTGGGGGGAACGATGACGTAGTGGCGCCGGCCGGCCCAGTAGATGATGGTGGCGATGAACATCAGCACGCCGGGGATGCCGAAGGCCACCGCGGGCCCGAAGCTCTTGAGCGCCAGCGGGATGAAGAGCGAAGCGAAGAACGAGCCGAAGTTGATGGACCAATAGAAGATGGCGAAGACCTTCTTCACCAGGTCCTTGTTGTCCGAGGTGAACTGATCCCCCACCATGGCGGCGACGCACGGCTTGATGCCGCCCGAGCCCAGGGCGATGAGGAACAGGCCTGTGTAGAAGCCGTTGACGCTGTTCTCGAAGATCGCCAGGCACGCGTGGCCCGCGCAGTACAACAGGCTCAGCCAGAAGATGACGCGGTACTTGCCGAGGAAGCGGTCCGCCAGGTACCCGCCGAGCAGCGGGAAGAAGTAGACCCCGGACATGAACAGGTGGAAGTGCGACTTGGCCATCGCCTCCCGGGCGGCGGGATCCGGGTGCGCGTTCCTCAGCAGGTAGTCGATGAGGAACACCGTGAGGATGTTCCGCATCCCGTAGAAGCTGAAGCGCTCACACGCCTCCTGGCCGATGATGAACGGGATCTGCGGCGGGAAGCGCTTGCGCGTCGCGGGAAGGGTCTCGGCCATGGAGGAGCGTCTCGGCAGAAAATGTGGAGTTCCAAAGACGTGAGCCCCCGTGCCTACCGCATGGGTGAGGCCTGAGACAACCCATGCCGTGTGGGTGGAATTATGCAAGCATGGTTCACAAGGCGCGTCGAGGCTGGACGCGCTCGCGTCCCAGAAGAACGCAGCGGGAGCTCAGCGGTGACCGTGACGCGGATGGGATCGGGGATGCGTGTGACTCGACCTGTCCCGGCGAGGTGCAGGGCCCGACGCTGATCCTCCACGGCAGCAGTGAGATGACCTTGGAGTGCGGCGTGGACACGTGGACGGATCCGGGCGCCGACGCGTGGGACATGGCGTGCACGCCGCTGGAGGTGCACCGGTACAACTCGGGGAGTGATGCGTACGGCCCCGGGCCGGACACCTCCGCGGAGGGGACCTATTCAGTCCAGTACATCGCCTGGAACGCGGCGGGGACGACGGTGAGCGCCATCCGCTCTGGACGCGTGCTACGGCAACCTGGCGCCCACCGTGCGGAAGACGGGCGAGGTGAACGGGTGGGTCGCGGGCTCGTACACGGTGATCTATGAGGTGACGGACAGTGGCGGCAACAGCGCTCCGCCAGTGACGCGCAGGGTGGACGTGATCAACTGCCCCTGGTAGCACCGCAGTCAGGCAGGACAGCTCAGCCGGTCCACGAGCGAGCCGCGGATGCTTGCTCGTGGACTTTGGGCGGATGCAAGGCGTGGGGCTGGGGTACCACCTTGGTGGTACAGCTTCTTGTTGGCTCGTTGATGTATCTGTTTGGGATATCCGAGCCTGTCCAAGAAAGCATTCTTTCGGCCCCGCGAAATGAGCAAGGTCAATCCCAGCGCTGTGAGCATTGTTCCCGCAGACCCTGTCAAGGGGGCTGCTGCTCCCGGCGAGCCAGGGGCTGCCTTTCCCGCCAGCGACACACCGGCGCCGTTCACGCCCAGCCCGAGTGCTGTGAATGCCCATTCCAAGCCGGTCCAGCCTCTGAAGGAGGCGAAGCCGCAGGGGCTTGCCGCCGCGCTCGTTCCTGGGACTCGCATCCATCAATACGAGCTCATCCGCCAGCTCGGAGCGGGAGGAATGGGGACTGTCTTCCTCGCTCGCGATACACGTCTGGGCCGGCGTGTCGCCATCAAGTTTCTTCACAGCACGGCCTCCGAGATCACACGGCGCTTCATTCTCGAGGCCCGGGCCACCGCGCGCTGTAGCCACGAGAACATTGTCATCATCTATGAGGTGGGTGAGTTCCAGGGCCGCCCGTTCATGGTGCTCGAGTACCTGCCGGGCCAGCCGCTCAACAAGTCCGTCGGGGCGCAGCGTGTGCCACCCCTGCGTGCCGTGGAGTTGATGGTGCCCGTGGTGCGGGCTCTGTCCGCCGCCCACGCGGCGGGCATTGTCCACCGCGATCTCAAGCCTGAGAACATCCTCGTGACCGAGTCAGGCGCCATCAAGGTGCTCGACTTCGGCATCGCAAAGGTCCTGCAGGGGCCGGATCTCCAGGAGGAGGGCACTCACATCGCGCGCATGCCCATGCTCAGCGATGCCAAGGCCCTCTCTCTGGCGGCGAAGGCGGGCGAGGATCTCTCCAACCTCACCCGCAGCGGTGTCCTCGTAGGCACGCTGTCTTATATGTCGCCGGAGCAGTGGCGAGGCGGCGCGGACGTCGATCACCGGACGGACATCTGGGCCGTGGGCATCCTCATGTTCAGGCTGCTGGCCGGGAAGCATCCGCTGGATCCGCTTCGCGGCCCCCAGCTGATGGTCACCGCCTCCCTGGAAGAGGCGATGCCGCGGCTGCGCCATATGGCGCCGGAGGTGCCTCAGGAACTGGCGGACGTCGTGGACCGATGCCTGCTCAAGCGCAAGGAGGAGCGCTATTCGGACGCAAACTCGCTCCTGCAGGCCTTGGAGTCCCTCCTGCCCGGCCGCTCGACCCGGGAGCTGCGTGTCGACGAGATCCCCTATGCCGGCCTCAGCTCCTTCCAGGAGGCGGATGCGGACCGATTCTTCGGCCGCTCCCGGGAGATCGCTGCCCTGGTGCACCGCATCAACGATCGGCCGCTCATGGCCGTGGTGGGGCCATCGGGCGCAGGCAAGTCTTCGTTCGTCCGCGCCGGGCTGTTGCCGGTCCTCAAGCGCTCCGGCGAGAGCTGGGAGTCCTTCGTCGTCCGCCCTGGCCGGCACCCTCTGGCGGCATTGGCCAACCTCGTCACGCCGCTGGTACGTGCGTCCGTCTCGCTGGCGAAGGACATGGAGGAGTACGACCAGGTGGTCGAGCGCATCCGTGCCGAGCCCGGCTTTGTCGGCTCCGTGCTGCGCAGCCGGGCCCGTCATGAGCGGCGGAGGATCCTCCTCTTCGTCGATCAGTTCGAGGAGCTCTACACGCAGGTGCCGGACGCACGTGAGCGGCAGGCCTTCACCGCCTGCCTGTCCGGCATCGCCGACGATGCCACCTCACCCATTCGGGTGGTGCTCTCCATCCGATCCGACTTCCTGGACCGGGTGCCAGAGGACGAGCACTTCATGGCCGAGCTGGGCCAGGGGCTGTTCTTCCTCCCTCCGCCGAGCAAGGACGGCCTGCGCGACGCGCTGGTGCAGCCGGCGGAGATGGCGGGCTACGGCTTCGAGGCACCGGAGACCGTCGAGCAGATCCTCCAGTACCTGGAGACGGCCCAGGGCGCGCTGCCGCTGCTGCA